>P_2C_Liq_1_UnCtyDRAFT_1000183_pt1 | contig 26586 bp, 21 predicted proteins | sample Pon2CUnioCityCA_2_FD_10234 | JGI IMG/M metagenome (IMG submission 10234) | reverse complement strand
ACAGGAGGATTAACCTTGGTTCAGACCCCAATTCAGACTCTCAGTGAAGCCCAAGAATGGGACCTCAGCGACCTCTATCAAGGCTTTGATGACCCGAAACTGGAGGAGGACTTACAGGAGTTAGACCGCCGCGCCCAAGCCTTTCGCAGCCACTATCGCGGCAAGTTAGCCCATTGTAGCCCCTCCGAGGTGGCGATCGCCCTGCAAGACCTCGAAGCCATCCACCAGAAATCTGGCTATCTCTACGCCTTCCCCTCCCTCAAATTCTCCGCCGACACCCGCGACAGCCAGGCGCAACAGTTTGAGGACAAGGTCATCGAAGCCCTCACCCAAATTGAAAACCAACTACTCTTTTTTGACTTAGAACTGCAAGCCCTCGACGAGTCTCAATTCGCCCAACTGCAAGACGCAGACGCTCTGAGCAATTATCGCCATTATTTACAGCGAATTGCCGAATTTCGCCCCCACTGTCTCCCCGAAGCCGTCGAACAAACCCGTAATCAGGATCTTCTCACGGGACGAGAGGCCTTTATCAAACTGCGTTCAGTGCATCTCGGGGAACAAAACTACGACCCCGTCACCACTCCCGAGGGAAAAACCGTCGATAGTGAAGCCGAATTAAGCTCCCTACTGTTCCAAGGAGACGCCGAAACCCGCCTTAACGCCTATCAGTCCGTGCGTCGCGTCCTCAAGCAGCATAACTCCCTCTACGGCTATATCCTCAACACCGTCTCCCAAGACCGACGGATTGAGAGTCAGATGCGGGGCTACCCATCCACCCTGCATCAACAACTGCTCATCGACGAAGTCTCCGAACCCGTCTTTCGAGCGATTATGGAGGGAATGCAGTCTCGCTATGACCTCTTCCAACGCTACTATCAGCTCAAGGGCCAGGCCCTCAACCGCAAAATTCGCAGTTGTGATACCTACGCACCCTGGACTACAGACCCCACCCCACCCATTGACTATCAAACGGGTGTCACCACGCTCCTAGAGGCGTTAGAACAGTTTGATGTGAACTACGCGCGACGGGCCGAGGAGTTTTTCCTCAATAACTGGGTGGATGCGAAAGTCCGCCCTGGGAAGCGAGGGGGAGCCTTCTGTGCTTACTTCCACGGGAAACACAGCTATTTGTTGCTCTCCTACACCCAGGATTATAGTTCTCTGTTTACCCTGGCCCACGAGATGGGCCATGGCTTGCATTTTGATTGGATTGACCGCAAACAGTCTTATTTCAACAGCAATCCGCCCCTGGTTCTGGCGGAAGTGGCCTCGACGTTTAATGAGTTGCTATTGTTAGACCGTCTCTTGGAGCAAGCTGGGGATGATGCTGGGTTGCGTCGGGCCTTGATTACACGCCAGTTGGAAGACCAACTGAGTTTGTTGTTCCGCCAAAGTACTATCAGCCGCCTGGAGTTAGACATTCATAAGCGAGCCGAAGCGGGGAGCTTTGACGCTAGTTTTGTCAATCAGGCCTGGATGAACCTCTATGGGGAACTCTGCGGCGATGCAGTAGAACTGCTAGAGGAGCATCAATATGATTGGGCGCGGATTGGTCACATTTTCTTCAAACCCTTCTACTGCTACCAATACACGGCTTCAACTCTGGTGAGCCTGGCCTGTTATCAGAAATATCTGGAGGTGGGGCCTGAGTTTGTCCCAGGCTATCTCGAACTCTTGGCTTCGGGGAGTCAGTGGAATCAGGTTGAGGCGTTGCGTCACTTTGTGGATGTGGATTTGGAGGATGAGACCACGATTCACAATGCTCTCTTGTATGTGGAGGGGTTAGTCAATCAACTCGAAGCGACGCTTTAGAGGTTAGAGACGGGGAGACTTATCAGTGGTTCGGTCTCCCCCTTGACGATGACCATCTTGAAAGAGGCAATTTTGGCTGAGGCAATTTGAGAAAATATCGTCTCAACATTGCTCTTTTGTAACTTAGGCTACAGACAGTTTAATAAAAACTTAATCTAGTTAGGATTTCTGAAAAATAATTATTGGTAATTCGTTTGTTTAAATCTATCAATAGGAGAGGGCGAAGCATTTGCGAGAGAGAGGTCAGTGACATTGCAAGAACACAAATGCATCGCCGTTTCAGAAGACTCCGAGGCTCTGACCCTTAGTAGGCAAGGGTTGAGAGAGTTTCTCGAAGATACTCACAGACTTGTTTATCAATGCTGTTTTGCTCCAGGGAACGGCGCTGCTGCTGCTCTAGTTTCCAACTTTGGAATCCAGAACTGGCGGCGATCGCCACTTTTAAATGGTCCCAAACCGGCTCAGTTTGATGGTCTTGAGTCGCGGCGGCGGCGGGGTTTGTGTGAGTGAATGCAGAACTTGGCATATCGCACCTCTATGTGAGTTAGCTTTTGATTTGCTGCTATTAATTCAGTCTAACACTCTTGCCTAGATTCCTGCCAAAAGCAGCATAAAAGAAGAGGGGAGTGNGATCGCACTCCCCTCTAAACTAACCTAGCAACGGGATTTAGAACATCCCATTAACGAGATGCCAGGGTCCGACGTTTGGACGCCATACGATAGCAATAGACGATATCGCCTTCTTGCCAATCGGAGAAGCGGTCAATACCCAGACCGCACTCATAGCCGGATTTAACATCCCGCACATCTTCGCGCATCCGACGCAGGGAATCGAGGACATTCTCGTGAACGACCTTGTCATTGCGTAAGATGCGTACTTTCGCGTTACGCACCAGTTGTCCCGAGAGAACATAACAACCGGCCACTTGACCCCGTCCCGAGGGGAAGATGGCGCGAACTTGGGCTTGTCCGAGTTCTTCTTCCACCATCTCGGGTTCGAGGAGACCTTCCATCGCCCCTTGAATATCATCCAAGAGGTTATAGATGACGCTGTAATCGCGGACGTCAACGCCTTCGCGTTCAGCGGCTTGACGAGCGCCACTGGCGAGGGTGGTGTTGAAGCCAAGAATGACCGCATCGGAGGCAGCCGCTAGGTCAATATCCGTCTCGGCGATTTCACCGGGAGCGGCGTAGAGAACCCGCAATTGGACTTCATCTTGGGGTAACTGTTCGAGGGACCCAAGAATCGCCTCCAACGACCCCTGTACGTCTGCTTTGAGGACCAAGTTGAGTTCCTTGAGTTCCCCTTCGCTGGCGCGAGCCGAGAGGCTGCTGAGGGTGACCCGGCGCGAGGCCATGGTCTGTTGTAGGCGAGACTGACGATGTTCGTCTTTGCGGCGGTCGGCTTCGCTACGAGCTTCTTTCTCGTTGGTGAAGACTTCAAACTCATCGCCGGCTTCGGGGACTTCGTTCATCCCTAAGACTTCTACCGCAAACGAGGGTTTCGCCTCATCGACTCGGTTGCCGCGATCGTCGATCATAGCCCGCACTTTGGCAAAGACGGAACCGGCGACGAGGGTATCACCGACGCGTAGGGTTCCATTTTGCACCAGCAGGGTAGCCACAGAACCGCGAGCTTTGTCCAAGTGGGCCTCGATGACCGTTCCTCGGGCGGGGCGATCGGGATTAGCCGAGAGTTCTTCGACTTCCGAGACGAGAATGATCATCTCAAGCAACTGATCGAGGTTATCGCCGGTGATGGCGCTGACGGGAACCATAACGGTATCGCCACCCCATTCTTCAGGAACCAGGCCATGTTCCATCAGTTCCTGTTTGACGCGATCGGGGTTGGCCTGTTCTTTGTCCATTTTGTTGACGGCCACGACCAGGGGAACTCCCGCCGCTTTCGCGTGACTAATGGCCTCAATAGTTTGGGGTTGTACCCCATCATCCGCCGCCACCACCAAAATGGCGATGTCCGTCACCCGTGCGCCTCGGGCACGCATGGCCGTAAAGGCTTCGTGACCGGGGGTGTCTAGGAAGACGATCTGTTGCATCACGCCTTCATGTTCAACATCCACGTGATAGGCACCGGTGTGCTGGGTAATGCCCCCAGCCTCACCCTGAGCCACTTTGGTTTTGCGGATCGAGTCGAGGAGGGTGGTTTTCCCGTGGTCAACGTGACCCATAATGGTCACGACCGGCGGACGACGTTGCAGACTATCTAAGTCTGTTGCATCGATCATGTCGGTGACTTTGCGGGCTTCCTCTTCTTTCTCGGGGGTTTCGACTAGGACATCGAGTTCCTCGGCCACCATCGTCGCTGTTGGTACGTCAAGGGTTTGCGTCACGTTGACGGCAATTCCTTGCATGAACAAGCGTTTGACGATTTCCGTTTCTGGGACTAGGAGCAGATCAGCCAGTTCCCGAACGGTGAGGTTGTCGCGGATTTCGACGAGTTCGGGGCGTTCGACTTTGTTGGCCCGTTCGCGGCGATCGCGACGGTTACGGCTTGAGGAGGAAGAACTACTGCCACTATCCCCACTCCCCCGTTGTTGGGGAGCCGGCTTACGCCGCTGTTGAGTAGACGGGCGACTCTCGGACTTAGATTTAGAGGCTTTAGGCGGCCGAGCAATGGATAAACTCACCTCAACGGCTCCGCTGCTATCGCTGTTTAGATCCGCCTCGAAGTCATCATCATCATCATCGATGGGACGAACTCGACGTTTCGGCTTGTTAGCCTTGTTGGCCACTTCTAGGCTTTCAACAGGATCTTCTTCGGCTGTGCGGCGCTTCTTGGTCTTAGCCTTACGGGGTAACTTGGGCCGTTTGAGAGTCAGTTGTTCCGTGTCATCGGTCTCATCTTCAGGTTCGACGGCCAAAGGCTCTTCGGGAGCCTCGGGTTTGACCTCTTCAGTTTTGGCATTGAGGCGAACCAACTCCGGCGGCCGTTTCAGTTTTGGCACCGGACGCTTGGGTTCAGGCCGCGATGGTGAGCTGGCCTCGGCTGGCGACTCGGCGCGTTCATCACGGGCTGCTGGAGCGCGACTGGGTTTTTTGGGGCTACTCGGCCGGGGCGTTTGGGCCTCGTCGTCACGAGCCGGGGTACGAGAGGATGAACTCGGCTTATCTTTAGCCACCGTGGGACGTTCAACGGTGGGTTTGTCCCGCATCTTACCCTTTTTCGCCCGAGGCTGGGGCCGTGGTGGTGGCCCAATCAGTTGAGGAACCTCTTCGGGTTCTTGGGTTTCCGGCTCTGGCTGAGTGTCCGGCTCTGCGGCTTTGGCTTCAGCGGCCGGCTTAACCCGGTCTTCCGAGTTGTCAACATCGGAGTTGTCCCCATCGGAACTCGGGGCTTTAGGGGATATGGGTTTTTTGGGAGTGGCCGCCTCCACCGGGGGAGTGTTGGGTGGCTGCGGTTTGGCAGGAGAGGGTGATTTAGGTCGCACAGGCTTGTCAACCAATTCGGGGGAGTCCATGGTGGAGGAAGTGCTATCAGAGTTGGGGCGATTGTCCCCGTTCGACTCAGGGTCACGTCCTTGAACAGCAGGTTTCGCGTTAAGCGATCGATGTTCGATCTTCAAGATTTGTTGTTTCTTTCGATGGGTATTTGGGCCAGACCCGGATGGACGGGCGGGTTCAGAAACTGCTGGTGCATTTTCTGCTTCTTGGCGGATGCGGGCGGCATCCGCTTCAGTAATTGTACTGCTGTGGCTTTTGTAAGCAATGTCAAGTTGATCGCAGAATGCTAGAACCTGTTTGTTGTCAACGTTTAGTTCCCGAGATAAGTCGTACAGTCTCACTTTGCCGTTGTTCATCCAATCTATCCTCTGTGTGTCTATATCATTTGCGCATTGTCCCTGGCGAATGGTGGATTCGTCGTATCAATAGCAGCGCTAGGTGTTAACCGTTCGGTGGTCGTTTTGAGCAAGACGCTGCCACAAGCTATCGTAGACCGATGGCGGTACGGGTGCTCTAAGGGTTCGTCCGAGTCGGTTCTTTTTTTGGGCGGTTTTTAGACAGTCGGCTTGGGGACAGATGTAGGCCGACCGTCCCATCCCTCGATCTAATTGTAGCTGATGGGATGGATGGACTCGGACGATACGCCAGAAGGCGGCTTTGGGGGCCACCTTGCCACAACTAATACAACGCCGAATGTTGGGTTTCATCCTTCGCTAGTATTAAATTTTTCAGGAGTTTCTACAGTGGCGGTCTCGGTGGTTGTTTCTTCTTCGGGGTTCTCCTCGGGGTCTGGGTCGGGTTCGGAGTCGAGGGGTAGGTCGTCCTCGTCGTCTACATCATCGTTCCGGTCAAGGTCATTCGGGTCAAGATGATCTTGGTCAAGATCTCGGTCAACGTCATCACTAACTGGGGGAGGAGATGATTCTTCTTCGAGAGATGATTCTTCTTCGAGAGATGATTCTTCAGGGGATGTCTCGTCAGGGAGAGGGCTAATGGCTGGGTCTGAGACCTCGGGGGTTGGGTTGAGGGTCTCTAGGACGGCGTCAGCTTCTTCAGCGGAGATCTCGGGTTGGGCCTGTTGTTGCTGTTCGAGGTCTGCTAAATATTTAGCGGTATCTTTGATGTCAATTTTCCAGCCTGTTAGACGTGCGGCTAGACGAACGTTCTGACCTTCTTTACCGATCGCCAGGCTAAGTTGGTTATCGGGGACGAGAACATGGGCCTGTCGCGCTTCGGCATCGACGAGACGCACTTCGTCGACGCGAGCGGGAGATAGGGCGTTGGCGATATAGGTGGCGGGGTCGGGAGACCAACGGATGACATCAATTTTTTCCCCTCGCAGTTCGTTGACGACGACTTGGATACGAGACCCGCGAGCGCCAATGCAGGCGCCGACGGGATCGACGTCTCGTTCGAGGGTATCGACGGCGATTTTGGTGCGCGGCCCGACGTAGCGACCGGGGGGGTTGGCTTCTCGGGCCACGGCGACGATGCGGACGATTTCGTCTTCGATTTCGGGGACTTCGTTTTCAAAGAGATAGACGACTAAGCCGGCATCGGCGCGAGAGACTTGAAGCTGCGGACCACGATGGGGACCGTCGCAGACGCGCTTGAGGAGAACTTTGAAGGTGGCGTTGGCGCGGTAGTTGTCGTTGGGGAGTTGTTCTCGTTTGGAGAGTTCGGCTTCGACTTCTTGGCGGCCAAAGCCGCTGCTCACGGCGACGATGATGGAGTGACGCTCGAAGCGGAGGACTCGGGCCTGGAGGATTTCGCCTTCGAGGTCGAGAAATTCTTCTTGGATGAGTTTACGCTGTTGATCGCGCAGTTTTTGGGCCAGGACTTGTTTGGTTTGAATGGCGGCCATGCGACCGAAGTCGTCGCGTTCTGGAGTCACATCGAGAACGACGGTATCGCCAAGTTGGGCTTCAGCGGCGACTTCGAGGACTTCGTTGAGGGAAATTTCGCGATCGCTGATGCTGACACTCTCGACGATGGCTTTGGTGGCCAGGACGCGGAAGCCTTCTTCTTCGACGTCAAGTTCGACTTCAAAGTTTTCAAAGTAGTCGTCGTCGAATTGGGCTTCGTCGTTTTCACCACCGCTGGCTTTGGCCAGGCGCTGGGTGCGACGATAGCGTTCATAGCCTTTGAGGAGGGCTTCCCGGAGTGCTGCTTGGACAGCGGGTTTGGGTAAGTTCCGTTCTTGGCTAATGTTATCGATCATTTCTGCCAATCCGGGCAGGCTGACCATGGACATTATGTTTAATTCTCCTGATAAACGTTTGACGGCGTGATGGATGAGAGGGTCTAGGGAACCCGCTGATGGTTGACTGTTGGTTGATTGGTTGTTTAACCGTTTGACGGGTTAACCGAGTTGAGTCAGGGTCTGATGCTGTGACCGTAATGGGGGTTAGTTGAGTTGCACGTTGATGACAAGGGACCGAGGTATGGCGATCGCTTTGCCTTTACAACTGAGGCGAACCTGGTCATCGTTTCGTTCGATGAGATGACCACTCCAATGGGTTTGCCCTTTGTAGGGTTCGCTGGTTGTGATTTGGACGGGAAATCCTTTGAAGGCGACAAAGTCGCGATCGCTACTCAAGATGTCGGACAATCCTGGACTTGATACTTCTAAGATATAAGCGTCGGGAATGGAGTCACTGGCATCTAGCACGGCCTCTAAGGCACGACTCATGGCTTCGCAATCGTTGAGGCTCGTCTCATCCTGGGGGTTACGGATGTCAATCCGCAAGACAGGAGGCCGCTGGTTGGTCTGAAAAACCGCAGCGACGACATCTAACCCCAAGTCTTCGGCAACTGGGGTAGCAAGGTCTAGGATTTGAGGAATCAGCGGATGGGTCATAAGCGAAATAGCAACAAAAAAAGTGGGCGCATACCCACTTCACCAGATCGGCTGGATCGTTTGACTCTTCTAGACAGGTGTTCCCCCCCTGGTTTCGGTCAAACCGGTGGAGGTGTCATGTCAAGAAGGGTCTGAGCATTGGTGATGCTCATTGCCAAACGCCAGAATGTTGTTAACTGGTTTATCCTTCTAGGGACGGAGTCTAGCCACTAGATCCGTCAGCCTAGGACGATAATACCATAAGACTGTTTTGGAGAGGGTTGGCTTTACGCTTTCGTTGCCCCGAGGTCTCACCAACCCAGCTGGCGGTCCTGAGATTGTGGTCTAAGTGATTTTCTGAGCAGGGGCTACTGGGATTTAGCACGGACACATCACGTCGGTTGATGTAAGTCCCGTTGAGGTTGGCATGGGTGAGTTGGGCCTGGTCAAGTTGGCTATTGATTAGACGGGCTTCGGATAGGTTAGCCCAGGCTAAATCAGCCCCCTGGAGATTGGCCCCTCGGAGGTTCGCGCCTTGGAGATTGGCCCCTCGGAGGTTCGCGCCTTGGAGATTGGCCCCTCGGAGGTTCGCGCCTTGGAGATTGGCTCCGCTGAGTTGACTCAAGGCTAGGTTGGCCTTGACGGCAAAGATGCCACAGAGTTCGGCTTTGGTGAGATCGACGGCGATCGCCTCGATGTCACTGAGTTTGCTATAGTTGAGCTTGGCCCAGTTCAACTTGGCTCGGCTCAAGGTTGATTTGGTTAGAAAAGCCCGCTGCAAGTCAGCCCCCATGAGATTGGCTTGACTGAGATTCACCGCAATCAGGGTGACATGGACTAGGTTGGCTCCGGGGAGTTCAACTCCTTGAAATTGGGTTGTTCCCGCTTCATATCGTCTCAGAAGATGACTGACATTCATGGCGCTCTTTCTCACAGTCTCAGAACCCGAAAGCTCCCAGTTATACATCTTATCGGCACTTCTAAAGAAAACCTAAAGATTGCAACAATTAGTCAAAACCCGAAACCTAAATTCACATTTAATGGGTTAGAGGCTCAGGTCGGCTAGGGTCGGATGCCACAATGAACGCGGGGGAACATAGGGAAGGTCATGTTTTTAGTCCTGACACGAGTCCTGCTCTGGCTGCTCGTTCTGGTTATCTTTTTTTACGTCTTTTTTAGAATTGTTCCCAAGGCGTATTTCACCTTTCTGGGGGGTCTGTTGTTGGCGGTTTTCGTCGTCTTGCTGTTTGTCGATCCCACCGATCGCACGGCCACGACGGCCTGGGGCATTCTTTCGCTTCCGTTTAAACCTCTGGGCATTATTTGGCTATTGCTGGCTCAATGTTGGCGAGGGATTAAGGATGGGGGAATCAGTAAGTCGGCTCAGAATCAGATTCGCAGTGCTTTTGTGCTGTTGTGGCTGTTTAGTACCCCATTTCTGTGGCAATGGGTGTATCACGGCTCAATCGAACGCCAGGTGGCTCGTTTGGCTAACCTCACCCAAACGGAGACGGCGGAGACGTTGGTGTTATTAGCTCATGACACGGTTGAGCCGCAGGTGGAGGGGCGATCGCAACTCCAACTCGGCGATCGCGGTAACCTCATCCTCTATGCCAATCAACTCTACCAAGCCGGAGGTATTACCCGTATTGTCATCAGCGGCGGCGATCGCCTGTCTTTTCCCCCTCCAGAACCCGGTTCTGAAGATGCAGCTACCTCCAGTAATGAAGCTGAACTCGCCGCCGAACTCCTGAGCCGCTTGGGGGTTCCCAGAACCAGTATTTTAATTGATCCCAACTCCCCTAATCTGCGACGCAGTGTTTTAGGGGTGCGGGCCTTACTCGAGGAGAATAACATCGACTCCCCCATTCTTCTCGTCACACGAGCCTTATCGATGTATCGCAGTGCCAGTTCCTTTGTACAGGGAGGAATAGCGGTGATTCCTCGCCCTACTGACTATGTCGCCTTTATTGATCCCAATGAAACCCAAGATCCCATCTTCACTCTTGAATCCCTAATGCCCAGTCATCGAGGACTAAGGCTCTCAACGCAACTCAGTGATGAATATCTGCTGACGATTTACTACTTTTTGCGGGGTTGGCTCTCTCCGGCAGAACTCACCTGTTTAGAATGTCAAATCAGCGACTCATCGTAGTTTTTTAAACTCTTTTTTTAGGTAGATCGGTCAACTACTTTTTTTGCGCCGCTTCTCGTAACTGACGAGTTTCTTCAATCACTGCCTCGAAGTTCTCGATATCTTCAATATCATCGCGACGGAAATAGTTGATTTTCATCTCCTCTAAGAAATCAGAAAGCAACGTCTGAATTTCTGTCGCATTGTTGGGTTGCCCAATCTCCCGTTGCATCACCTTGGTAAAGTTTTGAACCATGTTATTAAACAATTCTGCTCCCACAGGATCTTCTACCATACCTTTGAGGACATCATAAAGACTATCGGTCGTGTGGCGGATGACCTCTCGGGCCAACTGTTCCGGCTGATCTTGCATTCCTGGCAAGTTCTGGAAATTCTGATAGAGCGGCATATCTTTCACACCGGTCGTTAAACTATGAAGCAGCAAGGCTTCCAAATCAGGTTTGATTTCTGGAAAAACTTCATATAAACTTATCCGAACCAATTGTTGGGAGAGAACCTCCATTTCATTGCGATCGTTGATATCAATATACTGACGATCTGAAGCACGCACCAAATTGATAACACCGTCATTTTCAATGGCATCCTGAAGCCGATCAATCACCCGAATGACAACAGTTTCTGTGATTTCTCCAGCTAAGGCGGCAACAACCCCTTGATTGATTTTACGGCGTAAGGGCTTCAAATCGACGAGATTGGACTGATCTAAGCGGACTGCTAAGGGAATCAAGCGTGTGAGAGCAAAGACAGGAAATCCTAAGCCAGAAAAGGGAACCAGCAGTAAGATATCATACCAACGGAACAACCAAGCATCTCGCCAAGATAGTTGTGTGCGACGAGAGATTGTCCAAGTTCGGGCTAAAAACTCCAAGGCAAAAATCAGGATGAAGTAGGCGTCAATTTGCCAAAAGCGATCAGTAAAGGTTCCGCGAATACTAATTGAGCGAAAATAATTCATCTCCAGTTGGGGACGAATTTCTGACTCAAAAAAGTCCATTTCTTGCTGCCAGGAGTTTGAAGTGAGGTGATTGCGACTCCAAAAGTCTTGGAAGGCATCTTTGGCCGATTCGTTGTTGAGGCGATCGCGCATCCGATTTTTGATCCGTTCGAGATCTCCGGTTTTATCGGCAATTTGAAACGGATTCTCGTCAATCATGGTTTCACTGCGATCGCCGAGTTCTTCCAATAAGGGCATGACCTCCTCGGAATTGATCCCCGTTGCGGCTACCTGCGCTCTTAACTCATCAACGGTCTCTAAATATTGCTCTGTATCTCGATGCGGTTCAATGCCTTTAATGGGGTCATACCATTGATGAATCACGTCTGGACCGTAGCGATAGTAAAAATTGCGCCAAGAGATATAACTGAGGTCAAACAACACCAGCCCCACATCCAAAACGGCAAGAATTGCCATTATTTTTTCAAACCAAAGAGAGCGTTTCCGTTTAGATTTATTCTTTTTTTGACGTTGACTGGGTTTCATAAAAGGAAGAAGACAACAGTTGACAGGAAAAATAGGCAACAGGCAACAACCCGCCCTTAACCCCACTAGGTTGGGGATGGCCAGAGGGGGAACAGCCGAACAGCCAAACGGCGATCGAAAATGAATTGCCCCTAGGCAACAATCAAAGTCACAATCGCGGGAATAATCGGGGATTCAGTCATCTTGGCGAAGTGCCGAGGGATTGCGCCAAACCGTCCAGGCGGTACGAACGCCACTGCCGAGGCTGCGAGTGGTACCGCGTAGCCATTGGGCGCGTTTGCGGACTCCCGTCACGCTTTGATTAACCTGTTCGACCACCTCTCCAGCATTCTTGACGCTGGAACTGACATCATCAGACAGTTCGCCGAGTTCGAGTCCCGTCAAACGCAACGCATCGAGGGTTGGCGGTAAATCTCTCGAAAGGGTATCCGCCAATTTTTCAACACTACGGGCCGCCCGTTGCAATTCCCCAACTGCGGGTAGTAAGGCTAACACCACAGTCAGAAGACTCACGGCCACTAGGCCAACAGATAGTCCTAACCAAAAAATGGGGTCACTCACGGGGCTCGGTTATGCGATCGGTCACAGAAGTGGAGGAATCATCGTCGGAACTGGCTAGGCGTAGCCGTTCCTGTTCCAATTGCGAGGCAGCGACACCGGCGGCGATCGCCTCGCGCAATCGTTTCAGAGTCGCTTCCCAGTTGCGTAAGCTGGTTTCCGAGAGGCGATCGGCTTGTAATTGCACGTTTGAAGAAATATCTTCGGCTAATTCGGGCATCGCTTGCAAGGATTTGTTGACCAGACGACGTGTTTCCTTGCCGGATTTGGGGGCCAAAAGAACACCACTAACCGCCCCGATGGCGGTCCCGATGAGAAGTCCTCCGAGAAATGTGCTGCTACGAGTGTTCGACATAATCACAGTACAGTAAAGGTTGGCTCTGGATGTATTGTGACATTGAGTGCCATGAACAGGTTAGCCTAGCCGAGTGGGCGATCGCCTCAGTCCCCTCGCCTAGATCTCTCTAAGACTTAGCCGGGGAATCATCCTGAGGGTCATTGAGTGTGTCAATAACCTGCCGCCGCACGGAGTTATGACGCTGTTGTTGATGTTGCAAGCGTACAATTTTTAGCCAAGTCTGCCAAGCTTTTAGATCGAAGACGGCAGGAAAGGCAATTTTCAGACTCGTCCAGAGTTTACCTTGTTTCAGTGCAGCCCAGCCCCAACGCAAATGTAGATAATGTTGCAGGACTTTTAAATCAGGAATCCGTGACTCATATTTGTGTTGCAGAATATCATAAATATCTTCGAGTAGGCTCGCATTGGCACTGGCCTGCTGATGCAATGGGATTTTACGAATGTTCCAACGGGAAGAAAGTTTATGCGATATGGGGGCTTTCAAGAGTTGCATTAGGGCATGGCGACCTAAAACCCAGCCCGTTTTCCATTGTCGTTTTTTAAACTCCAACCAGCTTTGCTGAAGTTGCAGACCATAGCGAGCCGACTCCAGTTGAATTTGGTATCCCAAAGATTGTTTAGCATCTTTCCCTAACACTTGTCCGGGGACTCGGAAGGGATGCTCCTTAAACCAGCCTCCCCGAGACAGCCAAGGGCTTTGACGAAACAAAACGGCACGTACCAACAACTCCCAGGCAGGAACACAAAAAATAGCGAAAGAGAGAATGGATAATACATCCTCAAAGTGCTGTTGCTTTAACGCAACCCCCGCCCAATGAAGGCGCAAATAGGCAATTACATGATCTAACTTGGGAATTGAGGGTTGATACCTCGAATTAACACAAGCATAAATCTTTTTTTTCATTAAAATATTTGTTTCCAACCGCTTCTGAAGCGATATTTTATGATTTAAGGCCCCGTCCCACATGGTTCGGTAAGCTAAAGAATAGTTAACAAAAATAGCATCACCCAAGGTTGCAATTTTTATCCACGAGTCAATATCATCACAGTTGCCATCGAACTGAGAATCCCAGCCCCCTACGTCTAAAAATGCGGTACGACGAAAGGCAACCTGAACTGGGGTTCCAAATGGGACAATTTCTAGGAGCATCCCATAATGAATATCTTCTTGAGGGACAACGAAGGCTTTTCCTGGCCCAGCACGGGGAGTTCGATGAAGTACAACTCCTTGGGGATCAACTTGATCGGCTTGGGAGGAACAAATAACAGCATTCGGATGGCTTTGAATAGCACTCCATAGGGTTTGAATGCAGTTGGGGGCTAAGTAGTCATCGTCATCAAGGGGTTTAATCCAGGTTCCCGAGGCTAGGTCAACCCCGATATTCATGCTTTTAGAATGACCAGAATTGGTTGAGTTGCGGTGGTAGAGGAGGCGATGATCGCCTTGAGTGATCAGATGGTCCTGTAGATTTTTGACATAGGCTTGTGTGCCATCAGTTGAACAGTCATCGACCACTACAACTTCACAAGGAGATGATTGATCTAAACTGCTATCAATCGCTCGTTTGAGAAGGTCTAAACGGTTGTAGGTGGTAATGACGATGCTAAAGTGCATGAGTGGTAGCCGTAAATAATGAAGGTATCAAAAGGTATCAAACTATCAACGCTAATGAATCAGCCATCTATAACGCCCCCATTGACTTCTTGAGCTTGAGACGCTTCCGAAAGGTCTTATAACCATTCGCGATCGCCAAATGAGACTTTGAATGAGACCTTGAATAGGAAGTGGGTCTAGATCAATTGTAGATTGAATTGTTCTATAAGGGGTCTTACCCTCCATCCTAGATGTAACGCTTTGTGATATAGCTCTCACGTGTTTGGGGATCTCGCAGTTGCAACAGCCCCTGAGATCCTCCAGATACAAACCCAGAGATTAAACCCTCCTTAGGAGTTGACGTCCAACGTATTGGGCAAAGCGTCCGGAAACTTGAGAGAATGTCAAATCTCCGGCGAGCAGTCGGGCCGCGACTTCGGTTCCGTCAGGGCGCTGGACTACATGAGTGAAACACCAATGAGGAAAGCGATAGAAAAATCCCGCCAGCAGTCGCGCGGCGTCAAAGTTCAGGGCCACCTCCCGGTGGAGGAGACGACTGTAGTCATGGGCCTGTTGGCTGGCGATCGCCTCGGCGGCGATCGCGCCACTTTTGACACCATGCAGGATTCCATCACCAAAAAAGGGATTCACCAATCCGGCGGCATCCCCTACCAATAAAACCTGTCCTCCAGGGGTTTGTCGAGGTTCCCGTCCCTGCCATAGAGGCAGAGGGTGAGCATAGAGGGGGAACCGCTCTCGGCTGGGATTGAGGTTAAATTGACGATAATAGCCCTCAATCACTTGTTCTAACTCCTGCCGCAACCTCCAGAAATTGCTCTGTTTGCCCCTAGGGGGATAAAACACGCCGGCCCCGATATTGAGGCTCTGCGCCTTGGGGAAAATCCAGCCATAGCCTCGGTGAACAGCGCCATACTCTAAATGGGCAACATCGGGCCGTAGATAGGGATGCTCCGCCTCCCAGTGATGGGGAAGTTCTGTTTCTAAGGCAAAGGCCAAACGCCGCCGCGATCGCAACTTCACAGCCTTCGCCACGACCCCATTGGCCCCATCTGCGCCAATCACATGAGGCGATCGCCCGCTCCAGGTGATCCGACGAGCTTCTCCCAAACTCGACGCCTTCACCGTCACGCCATCATGATCGACACTCAGCGATCGCACCACCAACCCATCCTTCACCACAGCTCCCGCCTGGTGCGCCTGCATCGCAAGGGCATTATCAAACCGGGGTCGCTGAACCATCCACAACGCCAAAGATGACGCCGATGAGGGATCTAAGGGATTTGAGGGATTCGAGGGACAAACCGCTCCCAAATGCCCATTTTGGAACTTCCAGGTGTGATAGAGGTAGCGCACAGACGTTTCAACGATCCCCTCAGGAAGGCCCCCAGGAAGCCAAGTTCCAACCCGCATGGGCATCCCCCCACCACAAGGCTTATGACGGGGGTATCGCTGCTTTTCGAGCAGAGCGACCCGCAATCCTGCTTGAGCCGCCATCAGGGCTGCCGTAGCCCCCGATGGACCGCCCCCACAGACAATAACGTCATAATCCAATGACATAACCTCTCAACTCCCTTGACAACAGTAATAAGCCAACCAATTACCCAGCGAATTAGCCAAAAAAATGCCGTTCTGGTTCTGCCTTTTGACCCAATCAAGCCCCGGATTCCTCCTAACGCAGACTGAAGTTTCAAGAGGATTGCTCTGGAGTTTTTGCGATCGCACGGGTCTCCATCCCGTCGGTTATGCTGGTAAGAGCCGCTTACTTCAGAGGGTGCTGATGAGGGGTTTAAAGGCAGTCGACTTGCATTTTCTGACGATTTCTGGGAAGATTTCGCTAGAATAAAAGCGTTAACGTTGGATAAATGCGGTAACTCCCATGACCCTATCACTTAGACCTTGTAAACCTCTATTAAGCTGAGAGATCCATGGTTTTTTCAGTAATGGCTCTTCCCCTGTCACCGACGAGTGGGCGTTGCCAAGGGACAATCAGTTTTGCGTCAACGCTTTATCTGTGTCCAATTCTTGACCTTCTTCTCAGTGAAATCCCTCCGGATTTGGAGCCTGAACTTCGTTTAGGACTTCAAGAAGCACTCGTGAACGCCGCCACCCACGGCAATCAACTTGATACCGAGAAAACCGTTGCTGTTCGCTTTTGGGCGAGCAAAGACGTCTATTGGTGGACAATTTGTGATCAGGGAGCAGAACCCTTTGGACAATGCTGCTGCGAACGCATTAACCACGACTTGCCTGACGACACCTCTGAATGTGGGCGAGGCTTTTACATTCTCCGGCAAATCTTTGATCGGGTGGAATGGTATCCGCATCAGCGGGAGTTGCATCTGGGGAAATGTATCCCCAAAACCCGACGTCGCCTTGATGATTAAAAAAGATGACGAGAGGTTGAACCCTCAACGGCGATCGCCATGTTGAGGACAAGGGGGCGCCGAAATCGAGCGATTCAGCCAGCCAACGGCGTATTCTAGGCGGGGTAGCGCCTCTTCCGGATGATTCTTCAGTAAAAACACAAGGGCCGCCGCCAGTTGCTCCTGGGCGCGGACAGAGCGATTGGACTTGAGACGGTGCCAATCGCGTTCCGGGATGGCCAGACGCTCAGCCAGAGCCTGAGCTAATTGCAGCGTGTCCAACTCCTCTAGGGGGGTTGTGGGGGTCACAGTTGAAGGAGATACAGTCATAGCGAATTCAGAAACACAAAGGGTCGTTATTCCCCATTTTGACATTTTCCTAGGCATTTACAACCAAGGGGCCAGCAAAAGACTCCAGAACTTGTCCACTTTCTGATAGCGTGGATGGGATATCGCTTAGCCGAGGCAAGACCGGGAAGTCAGGGCGATGGGTCGCCCCAACCCTGAGCCGTCCCAATCCTGGCCATAGCCGAGTGACAGTGAGCGGTTGACGATTCTCGATTCCCCAACCCCTGGCTATCCCTAACTCGTCCGCTGAGTTCCCCCATGTCCTCAAGTCAATGTCCTCAAATCCCGATCGCCGCAACGACATCTCACCGCCCAATCCAGAGCTAGAACAGGAGATCGAGGACCTCGAAGGCGCCTTCGAGGCGTTTCGGGAGCGCTACGAACAAGTCAAAGGCGATCGCCAACAGCAACAAACCCTACAGCAGCAATTGCAACAGATTCAGCAGCAACTGCAAGACCTAGAACTGCGTCTTGAGAGTCAACTATTCTCCTGGCGAGAGTTACGAGAGCCATTTTGGCAGGCAGTACGCTGGCTCGGCTTAGGCATTGTTGTAGGCTGGATATTGAAATCATGTGCCAGTTGAGAGACGCCGCCACCGCTACCGCTATGGAACACCGCAAAATTCTGGATATCTTACGCCACGGTCATGCCGACGAGACCGTGATTGTGCAAGGCTGGATTCGCACCAAACGGGAACTTAAAAACTTTAGCTTTGTCGAAGTGAACGACGGTTCAGCCCTGGCTAACCTACAAGTGGTCATCGCTCGAGAACTTCCCGATTATCCCGACCTCCTCAAACAGCTCAACACCGGCGCCTCCGTCGAAGTCAAAGGAACCCTCGTCGACTCCCCCGCCAAAGGTCAACGGCTCGAACTTCAGGCCGAAGAGATTCACCTCTACGGCGGCGTTGATAGCGAAACCTACCCCCTTCAGAAAAAACGCCACTCCTTCGAGTTTTTACGTAGCATCGCGCACCTGCGATCGCGCACCAACACCCTCGGCGCCGTCTTCCGAGTCCGCAACAGCGCCGCCAACGCCGTCCATCAATTCTTCCAAGAACGAGGATTCCTCTGGATTCATACCCCAATCCTCACCAGTAGCGATTGCGAAGGGGCCGGAGAACTCTTTAGCGTCACCCAATTCGACCTAGCCAACGTTCCCAAAACTGAAGACCAAGACGTCGATTACCGTCAAGACTTTTTCGGGAAACCCGCCTATCTCACCGTCAGCGGACAACTCGAAGCCGAAGTCATGGCCCTGGCCTTGCGCGACGTCTACACCTTCGGTCCCACCTTCCGCGCNGAAAACTCCAANACCTCCCGTCACCTCGCCGAATTTTGGATGATTGAACCAGAAATGGCCTTCTGTGACCTCAATCAAGACATGGATTTAGCCGAGGACTTTCTCAAATTTATCGTCAACGCCGTTCTCAACACCTGTCCCGAAGACCTAGAATTTTTCAATAAACGTATCGATTCGACGGTTCTCAGCCGCGCCGATGGCATCATTACCAGTAACTTTGAGCGCTTAACCTATAGCGAGGCGATCGCGAAACTCCAACAGGCCAACAAAGCCTTTGAATTTCCCGTCGAATGGGGGATGGACTTACAATCAGAACATGAGCGATATCTCACCGAGGAGCTGATCGGTAAACCCGTCATCGTTTACGACTATCCCATCGGCATCAAAGCCTTTTATATGCGGGCCAACGACGATGGAAACACCGTCGCCGCCATGGATGTCCTGGCCCCTCAAATCGGAGAAATTATCGGCGGTTCCCAACGTGAAGAGCGCCTCGACCTGTTACAGCAACGTCTGCACGCCAGTGGCTTAGATGAACAGGATTATTGGTGGTATCTCGACTTACGACGCTACGGAACCGTTCCCCATGCTGGGTTCGGACTCGGATTTGAGCGTTTAGTGCAATTGATCACCGGGATGACCAACATTCGCGATGTGATTCCCTTCCCGCGATCGCCGATGAACATTGATTTTTAAACCTCTCAATCCCCTCTATTCCCCTTAAACCGCTCTCTCCTAACTGTCAACTGTTCACAGCAACCATGACTGGTAATTCTCCCCCTCAGACCGGTAATACTGGGTTACGTGTCACCCGCACGGTTACGCATCCTCGTAAAGCCATCAAGCATCTTGTGAATAAGCAAATCTCTGGGTGTCTCACCGTGGGCGATCCCCAGGATCCACAAGTCAGTTGGCAGGTATTTCTACGAGCGGGTAAACTGACCTACGCCACCAGTGTTAACGGTAAAACGCAACGGTTGCAATGTCTGGTTCGCACCATTCAACCCAATCTCGCCAAACTCGAATTTAGCGACAGCGAGAATGAATATCCTCAACTTTGTCGCTGGTGGCATGGCCAAGGACTCGCCATGTCGAAACTGCGTCAATTGTTGATGCGACTCAGTCTCGAAGCGTTAGTTCATGTTTTAGCACTTCCCGAGACGGAAATTGAGTTTTCCAAAGGGTCGAAAGTTGACCCCGTGTTAATGGAAACCCCCTTAGCCGAGATTCCGGCCCCCCTCTGGCAAATGGCCCTTCAATGGCAACAGTGGCGTAAACAGATCCCCTCTCCCTTTGTCCATCTATATCTGCCCGATCAGCAACAAGTCCGTTTCCGAGCCTGTTGTCACCATAACCCCGTTCCCGTGCGATCGAGTCATGAACCCGATCAACTGATTCAAGCCACCGCCAGCATTTTTCGCAAACAGCTTTCCCTCTATGAAATTTCCACGTTACTCAAAGTTTCAGTTCAAACTCTAGTGGCTTGGATCCAACCTTTTCTGAATGAAGGGATTTTAGTCACACAAATTCAGGACAAACCCACTCAACCCTCCTCAGAAACACCCAGTACCGCCAAACCCAAACCCGAAAAAAAACCAGAAGTTCGTCCTCTCATCGCCTGTATTGATGATAGTAAAACCATTCAAAAGCAGGTCAAAGGAATCCTGAGCTTATCAGGATATGACGTCTTAGGCATTACCGAGCCAGCCCAGGCACTGACTGCCTTAGTCCGACAAAAACCGGCGGCAATTTTGATGGATGTCAATATGCCCGATATTGACGGCTATGAACTCTGTAGTATGCTGCGGCAATCGCGACAACTGCGGGAAATTCCGATTATCATGCTCACCGGTCGTGATGGCATTCTCGATCGCATCCGAGCGAAAACCTTAGGGGTCAACTTTTATCTCACCAAGCCCTTTCATCCCGAGCATTTGGTCGAATCAATTGGCAAAGTGTTGCAAAATAACCCAGTTGATGTCTAAGGGGCGATCATGGAACGGGATTACTTTAAAATTCGAGTATCGGGAGAGGTGCGGGTCGCATTACCCTTAAATACCATCGACGCCGCTTTGCAAATTGATCGGCAATTGATTTGTCCCATTCCCGGTGTGATACCCAGCTTACTAGGGGTCATCAATCGTCAAGGGGTTTTAACCTGGGTTTTAGACACCAGCGAATTTTTAGAACTGCCCTCCCTGGTGTCCTCCCAACGCCTGAATTTGCCCGGTCAAGCCGTGAAAGCCCTATTATTGACCCGTCACAGTCACGAATCAGAATCACAAGCCTCAGAGCCTTCCAGCCGCGCCTATGTGGGGGGTGGACTGGGGGCTGGCCCCAACCGACAACGGCAAACCGTCGCCTGTGTCGTGGCAGACTTAGAACGGGTGTTTTCCTCATCGCGATCGCAGCGAATCAAACAACGACTCAAACCCAGACTACAACCGCTCTTGCCCGAAGTGGTGTATGACGGTCGCGAGGGGGTGGCCGTGTTAGATCCTCAGGCCCTCCTCGATGCCCTACAGCGGCATCCGATCCCCCATCGCCTGTCAGCCACGGCCCCTGACCCGAAGCGCCCCCACGTGGAGTAATTATGGCTCAACCCTACTCGGACCTTAACCCAGAACTCGAACAAGATACCGTCAGTTCGACCCATTCTTTAGACTTGCTGGATTTGCTCTTAAAAGCCAATCAATTTGAGCAAAACGGGGAGAGCGATCGCGCCCGAGAGCTATATCAGCAAATCATCGAACAAGATGAAGAGGGAGTTTGGGGACAAAGCGCTCGCAAAGCCTTAGGGGAAACGCCCGCAAACGATGAACCCGCCGATACCCAATTTGGCGAAAACAATCCCATCCCTCAATCCTTACTCGCCGCCAGTACCAGCACTAGCCCGAGTCCAGCCACCGCCAAACCGCGCCGTAGACGGCGGAAATTTCCCCTTGGGGTCAAATTGAAACTGATGGCGATCGCCGCTGCCCTCATCCCCCTAGGAACCGCCGCTCTGGCAAGTCTTTGGCTATTCCCCGACCCCCAACCCGGGCCGCGATCGCCGCAACCCTCATCCTCCGACCCGATGCCCCTCGATCGCCAACTCCAAGAGCAACTTGAGGAAACGCAGTCATCGCCAGGAAGATCTTATCTTTGGATTGCCCTGTTGGCCGGTAGCAGTGCTGCCATCAGCCTCGCTGTGATTCTGCCCCGCTTGCACCGCTGGGGGCGAGAATTAGAGGAACTCGCCGACTACAGCGAACAAGTCAACCAAGACAACCCCCTAGCCCGCCTCGATATTACCCCCAGCGACAACGAAATTGGCAGCATTGTCCAACAACTGCGAGAAATGATCGATCGCCTCACCTATCAAGGAGAACGACTCGGGCAGCTCGAACGACAACGCGATCGCGAGCATTACCAACAGCAGCAAGAAAAACAACGGCAACAACAGCAAGCCATGGATGTCCTCGAACGGCTCGAAGCCGCTCGTCGGGGCAATCTCACCATCCAAGCTCCCCTCAGTGACGGCGCCATCGGGGCGATCGCCGACGCCTTTAACGCCACCACCGCCAGCCTTCGTCGTAGCCTCAGCCAAACCAGCCAAGTCAGCGATCGCATCGAGGAAGAAAGCCACAATAGCCAGCGAGTTGCCCATCAACTCCACCAAGGGGCCGATGACCAATCCCAACAGCTACAAACCGCCCTAACCCAAGTCACGGCCATCAGCCAAGCCATGACCCAACTGAGCCAACGTCAGCAAGACATTCGCACCCTAGCCCAACAGATCAGCCACACCGCCCTCGACGGAAGCGAAGAACGCTCCGAAGCCGTCAGCAGCATCGATAGCCTGCGAACCACCGTCGCCAACAGTTCCAAAAAAGCCAAGCGTCTGGCAGAATCAGCTCAAGAGGTCTCGCAAATCCTCACCGTTGTCGTCGGCATTTCCGAACGGGCCAACCTCCTAGCCTTTAACGCCGCTATCGAAGCGGCCCGGGCCGGAGAGCGAGGTGGCGGATTCCGTCAAGTGGCTGACGACGTACGGGGATTAGCCGTTCAAATTGGCGAATCCACCGCTGACATCGAACGACTCATCAATGGGATTCAACAGGAAACCGCCGAAGTCCTCGATGTCCTCGAAGCGGGAACCTCCGAGGTGGTGAACAGTACCCGTTGTGTGCAACAAACCCAAACCACCCTACGCCAAGTCATGGATCTCTCCCAAGACATTGAAACGGTCTTAGAGGAGACTCATCAGCCCCAGCTTGAAGACACAGACTCCCTAACGCCCCAACTCGAAGACATCTATGATCAATCTCTTCAAACGGTTCAAGAGGCCCAACAGATGCTCACTCATTTGCAACAACTGGCCCAGGATATTGAGAGTCTCAAGTCCAACATGGCCAAATTTCAACTTGAACAAAAATAGCGACGCGTTCTCTCACCTCGCCGGACGGCAATTCAAAAAAAACGTACCCTAGATGAAATTTGCGATTTGTATGCTACCCTTGCTCCTTTGTTTCTTCGACCTATGGCTAATTCTTGAAGCATGATCTTAATCCCCTAAAACATTTCACGGTTCATTGGACTTATCATTGGACTTATCATTGGACGTAAACTATCCTCAGAAAAAAAATCATGAAACATATATTTGTTGTCGAAGACGGTCACGCTGAACAAAAAATGATGCGAGCCTTACTTGAACAATCAGGGTTTCAAGTGACCCTCGCCAGTGCCGTTGATGAAGCCTGGGACAAACTTAAATCGATTTCGCCACCACACCTTTTTATTTTAGATATTGTTATGCCTGGAAAAAGTGGCTTAGAATTATGCCGCACCATTCGCGAAACGCCTAAATTAAAAGACACTCCCGTTATATTTTGTAGTTCTAAAAGCGAGGAGTTTGACCGATTTTGGGCGCTCCGCCAAGGCGCACAAGCCTACTTGATAAAACCCTACGCGCCCAAAGAACTCCTCGACGCCGTCTATCAACATATCCAATAGGCCCGCGCCCGGTTCTGTTGTTCCCTCTACCTCGCTCCCATCATGTCCGATCGCCGTGCCCGATCGCTATCCAACCATTCCCCAGCCGCCGCCAATCCCAGATCGGCGGCGGCGGGAGATCCGCTCCTCGAACAACTGCTCGAAGCCAACCGCTACGAACAGTCCGGGGCGCTCTCTGAGGCGCGATCGCTCTATGAAAACCTGATTCTCCAAGATCCCGAAGGCTTTTATGGCATTAGCGCCCGCAAAGCCCTCAATCACTTGGGGGAAAACAACCCAAATCACGGCCATCTCGCCAACACCAGCGCCAGTTCCGAACTCACCACAGGCTTGTCCTCTTTCCCCAAAGCCGCCAAAACCTGGTTCAGTCATATCTGGCAAGATCTCAGCTTTACCCACAAACTCACCACCCTCCTGGTGAGTGGTTCCGTGATTCCTGTGGCCGTCACCACCGTGTTTTTGGTGGCCCGAACCCAAGAGCGAGTTCAAGAAGACTTCCTAGCCCAACTCAACTCCGATGTCACCAGTTGGGCCAGTGACTATGTCATGTGGACCGAAGATGACAGTTTCACCGAAGCCGAAAACCTCTCCCAACTCGTCGCCGTCCGCGACATTAACCTCAGTAACCCCCAACAAGTTGCTCAGGAACGCCGCTATCTCGATGCTTTGGCTACCGAAGCCTTAGCCGCCGGCGATCGCAACCGCGCTGATACCACCAAAAGCTTTCGCATCCTCACCGATGCGCGAGGAAACACCGTCGCCCAAGGCATTAAAATTCACACCTCCGCCCTCAACGAATCCCCCTATCCCCCCGTTCCCGCCCCAGATCGTGACATTGATTCAAGTGAATTTCAACGCATCGACACAGAACCCGGTATCGCCCTGGGGGACTTAGACATCGTGCGCCGCGCCCTCGAGGGCGGCGAACCGCAACGAGGGATCGAAATTCTGCCCTCAGAGATTATCAGCCGCCTAGGATTGCAACCTCAAGCCGAAATCCCCCTGCGAGAGTCCTTGGCCCGCATGACGCAACCGCCACCGTTACCCTTATCAGAACGAGACTTTGCCCTAGATGACTTTCAAGCCGGACTCACCACCGTAGTGGTCTATCCAGTGCGTCTCAATGGGGCGATCGTCGGGACAACCATTGTTGGCGTTCTACATAACCGACATCATGCCCTCCTCGATGAATTTCAACAACTCGTCGGTGCCGAATCCCTCTCGGTTTATGCCAAAGATTGGCGCGTCAATACCAACATCAATGCCGGAGACGGAACCCGCGCCATCGGGACTCTAGCCCCCGCTCCCGTGGTCGAGGCGATCTTAAACCAGGGGCGCCAGAACTTCTCCCTCGTTGAAAATATCGACGGCAACAATTATCTCACCGTCTATCGTCCCCTCTATGACCATACCCAAACCAACAACGCCGATGTCGCCCCCGTGGGTATGGTTTCCGTGGCCCGGCCCCAAACCGAACTCGAACAACTCATTCGCGCTCAGCAACTGCTCGGAATTGCCGTAGGCGGGGGAGCGGCGTTGATTGTTAGTGGGATTGCGATCGTTGTGGCCAAAACCTTCGCCAAATCTCTCGAAGACTTAGCCGCCTTCGCCCAACGGGTGGGACGAGGCGAACGAGGAGTGCGGGTGGCGAGTACCGAACGCACCGACGAAATTGGTATTTTGTCCCAGGAACTCAATCAGATGGCCGCCAGCATTGAGGTCAATATGGCCTCAGTTGAACAACAAGAAACCCTACGTCGCCAAGAAGCCGAACAGCAACGGCGGGAAAAGGAACGCCTACAACGGGGTGTGATGAACCTATTGCTCGAAATTGAAGGGGCGCAACGGGGGGATTTAACGGTCAATGCGGCGGTGACCGATGGGGCTGTCGGGTCGATCGCCGATGCCTTTAATACCACTATTATCCGGCTGCGAGAGCTGGTGTCTCAGGTGCAAACCATCGCCAACCAAGTCAATGACTTGGCTGCGAATAATACTCCCGTGATGCAGCAACTGTCGCGGGATGCGACGGTGCAAGCTCAGGAGATTAACCGCACTCTGGGGACGGTGGCCCAGATTGTTGAGTCGATTCGCGTGGTGGACCAGTCGGCTCAACAGGCGGCGGCGATCGCCCAGCAGGGGGCTAAAACCGCCCGCGATGGGGAGGAAGTGATGGACTTAACGGTGTCGAGTATTAAAAACATCAGTGCGGCTGTGGCTGAAACCGCCAGTAAAGTCGATCGCCTCACAGACTCGTTCAAGCAAATCTTACAAATTCTGACGATTATCTCGGGAATCTCTGAACGAACCAACCTATTGGCATACAATGCCAGTATTGAGGCCTCCCGCGTCCCTGGAGAATATGGACAAGGGTTTCGGGTGGTGGCTGAGGAAGTCCGCCGCCTGGCGGGACGAGCAACGGAAGCCACACGCAGTATTGAGCAAATCGTTGAGATTATTCAGCAGGACACCGTCGAAGTGCAACAGGCGATGGAAGTCGGAAAATCGGAGGTGGCTGAGGGAACTGAACGGGTGGCCCAAACCAAACAAACCTTGAAAGGGTTAGCCGATCTCAGTCAGACTATTGATCAATATGTGCAAGCCATTTCACAAAATACCACCACCCAACGCTCAGCCTCGAAACAGGTCAATCAGATGGTCGAACAAGTCTCGGCGATGACCGAAAACACGTCAGCGACGGCACAAACGGTTACTGAATCCCTCGAAGAACTCCGACAGGCCGCCGCGACGCTTAAAGACTCTGTGGCTCAGTTCCGACTTTAGAAATTTACTGTTAGAGATTTACTGTTAGAGATTTACTGTTAGAGATTTGCTGTTCGCAACTGAACCCTCAATGATGATGTGTGATGAATTACAGTCTTGATCCCGATGTCTTGGCGGCGATCGCCGAAGAAGCACGACAATGCTTTCTTGAAGAAGATGCCCCAATGTATTTACAGGTGTTGCAATCCGGGTTGCAACAGTTAACGGCGGGCCAATCTCCCGATTATCAGGGGCTGATGCGAGCCGCTCATTCAGTCAAAGGGGGGGCTGGGGTAGCTCAGATGCCGGGGCTAAGTCGTCTGGCCCACCCTCTCGAAGATATCCTCGAAGCCTGGAATGAGGGCAAAATTCAGGGAAACCAGCAAGAGACGGCGTTGGGCCTGTTGCAAGAAGGACTCGAAACCCTCACGGAGTTGCTCGAGTTGGCTCAGGCTCAGGGAATGGATTTGGAGCCAGATCCCCAACTTCTGACGGCACTGACGAGCTTTAAGGGACAGCTTCAGCAAGAGGA
>P_2C_Liq_1_UnCtyDRAFT_1000181_pt1 | contig 26650 bp, 30 predicted proteins | sample Pon2CUnioCityCA_2_FD_10234 | JGI IMG/M metagenome (IMG submission 10234) | reverse complement strand
AGGCCCAGCAGACCGCCGCCATGCTGACCACCTTCAACGAGGTCAACATGCAGCCGGTCATGGATCTGCGCGCCCGCCACAAGGACGCCTTCGTCAAGACCCATGACACCAAGCTCGGCTTCATGTCGTTCTTTGTGAAGGCGGCGGTCGAGGCGCTCAAGCGCTTTCCCAGTGTTAACGCCTCCATCGACGGCACCGACATCCTCTACCACGGCTACTATGACATCGGCATCGCCGTGTCCACCGAGCGTGGTCTGATGGTGCCGGTGCTGCGCGACGCCGATCAGCTCTCGTTTGCCGAAATCGAGGCCGCCATCGCCGACTTCGGTCAGCGGGCGCAGGCGGGCAAGATCGAGATCGAGGAACTGACCGGCGGGACGTTCACGATCACCAACGGCGGGATCTTCGGGTCACTGGTCTCGACGCCCATTCTCAATCCGCCCCAGAGCGGCATCATGGGCATGCACAAGATTCAGGAACGGCCCATGGCCGAGAACGGTCAGGTGGTGGTCCGGCCGATGATGTATCTGGCCCACTCCTATGACCATCGCATCATCGATGGCAAAGAAGCGGTCCAGTTCCTCGTCACCATCAAGGATATGCTTGAAGACCCGGCACGCCTGCTGCTCGAGGTCTGATACCAGCGAACTCGGGAGTCATCATGACGGATTCATACGACGTCATCGTCATCGGGGCCGGTCCCGCCGGCTATGTGGGTGCCATCCGCTGTGCGCAGCTCGGCATGCGCGTCGCGGTGATCGACGAATACCGGCGCAAGGACGGTGAGCCGTCGCTTGGCGGAACCTGCCTGAACGTGGGCTGCATCCCCTCCAAGGCGCTGCTCGACTCGTCCGAGCACTATCATCGCGTCCAGTCCGAGCTTGGCCAGCACGGCATCAAGGTCGACGGGGTCAGTCTTGACGTGCCGCAGATGATCAAGCGCAAGGACAAGGTGGTCGCCGATCTGACCGGCGGCATCAAGCAGCTGTTCAAGGCCAACGACATCGAGTGGCTGCAGGGCCATGGCAAGCTGCTGGCCGACCGCCAGGTGGCGTTCAAGCCCCACAAGGGCAAGGAAAAGACCCTGTCCGCCGACAATGTCATCCTGGCCACCGGGTCGCGACCCATCGAGATCGGGGCCGCGCCGCTCACCGGCGACCGGATTGTCAGCTCCACCGGCGCGCAGGAGTTCCAGGAGGTGCCCAAGCGCCTCGGCGTGATCGGCGCCGGCGTGATCGGCCTCGAGATGGGCAGTGTCTGGAATCGGCTGGGCTCCAAGGTGGTGCTGCTCGAGGCGCAGGACTCGTTCCTCACGCCGGTGGATCAGCAGGTCGCCCGCGAGGCGAAAAAGCTCTTCGCCAAGCAGGGGCTCGAGATCCGGCAGGGCTGCCGTGTTACCGAGACCCGTGATGGCAAGAACATCAGCGTTCATTACGAGGACAAGGACGGCAAGCAGCACCTGCAGGTCGATCGCCTGGTGGTGTCGGTGGGTCGCCGGCCCAACACCGATGGCCTGGCCTCGGACGATGCCGATCTGCTGACCGATGAGCGCGGATTTGTGCACGTCAACGATTACTGCGAGACCAATATCCCCGGCGTCTATGCGGTCGGTGATGTGGTGCGCGGGCCCATGCTGGCGCACAAGGGTTCCGAAGAAGGGGTGATGGTGGCCGAGCGCATGGCCGGTCATGCCGGGCACGTCAACTACGACACCATCCCGTGGGTGATCTACACCGACCCCGAAATCGCCTGGGTGGGGCGCACCGAGGCGCAGTTGAAGGCCGCGGGCATCCCCCATCGCAGCGGCACCTTCGGCTTTGGTGCCACAGGCCGGGCCCGAGCGATGGACCAGTCCGACGGCATGGTCAAGATCATCGCCCATGCCGAAACCGACCGGATTCTGGGCGTGCATATGGTGGGGCCGCAGACCAGTGAGCTGATCGCCGAGGCCACTCTGGCCATGGAGTACGAGGCCAGCGCCGAGGACCTCGCACGCACGATTCATGCGCATCCGACGCTGTCCGAGGCGGTCCATGAGGCAGCCCTCGCGGTGGATAAGCGCGCGATCCACAAGGCGAACTAGGGCGACGGTCATCAGTACACCCAATATCTGGATCGGGAAAATCCTCGGGGCCATCTTCGGGGGGTTGGCCGGTGGCTGGGTCGGCGCACTGATCGGCCTGGTCATCGGTAATTTCTTTGACCGGGGGCTGGCCCGCAAGGCCGCCGGCGGGCTGGGTGGAGCCTTTGGCGGTGGCGGCGCGGGCCACCGGCAGATGGTGCATGCGGCGTTCTTCCGCAGCGTCTTTGTGGTCATGGGTCATGTCTGCAAGGCCGACGGCCGGGTCAGTCAGGCCGAGATCCGCATCGCCGAGCAGGTGATGACACGGATGGACCTGAACCCCACCCAGCGTGAAGAGGCCATCAGCTACTTCAGCGCCGGCCGCGACGGTGAGGCCGATCTGGACCAGACCCTGGAGGAGTTCCGCCGCTACTGCCGGGGCCATGTCCAGCTGGTCCGGGTATTCCTCGAAATCCAGATCCAGGCGGCCCTTGCTGACGGCAGTTTTGATGACGCCGAGCGCGACATGCTGCGGCGTATCGCCCTGGGGCTGGGCCTGTCGGAGGAGGACTTCGCCCGCCTCGAGACCATGATGGGCGGGCATGCCAGCAACCAGGCCGGCAGCGAGTCCGAGTTGGAGGCGGCCTACGACACTCTGGGGGTCTCCGCCGACGCCAGCGATGCCGAAGTGAAAAAGGCCTGGCGCAAGCTCATGAGCGAGCACCACCCCGACAAGCTCGTCGCCAAGGGCCTGCCCGAGGAGATGATGCGCATCGCCAAGGAACGCGCCCAGGATATCCAGAAGGCCTATGACACCATCAAGACCGCCCGGGGCATGCGCTGAACCCGGCTGCGGCGTTCGTGGTCAATGAGTCATGATCGCGATACGCAATACAACCACGTTCTGGGGAGCGGGGGCGCAGCTGTTGCACTGGCTGATGGCCGCCGGCATCGCCACATCGATGGTGCTGGGCTGGGTCATGGTTAACCTGCCCCCCGGGGCGGCGCAGTTTCAGTTGTACTCTCTGCACAAAAGCCTGGGCATCACCCTGCTGGCGCTGGTCGCGCTGCGACTGCTGTGGCGCTGGATCAATGTGACTCCTCCGCTGCCGGAGAGCCTGCCCCGGCATGAGCGCTGGCTGGCCAGGGCGGGGCATCGCGGGCTCTACGCCCTGATGCTCCTGATGCCGCTGTCGGGCTATGTGATCAACTCCGCGGCGAATTTCCCGCTGAATGTATTCGGGCTTTTCCAGATCCCCAACCTGACCCCGGCCAGCGAGTCGCTGGGCGAAGTGGCCAGTCTTCTGCATCTGACATTTTTCTGGGGCTTCGTCGCGGTGCTCACCGCGCACATCGGTGGCGCCCTGCGTCACCACTTCGTGCTGCGCGACAATATCCTTCGACGCATGCTGCCCGTGCGGCATGCCTCAGACGACAGGAGCCAGTCATGATCGATGCCACCCCGAATGCCCTGCGCCGCGGACTGCTGATGGCCCTTGGCCTGGCCGGTCTTGCCAGCGGCCCCGTGGGGGCGGCCACCGAGTGGTCGATCCTCCACGACGACAGCCGGCTTGGTTTCGAGGCGACGCAGCAGGGGGGCGAGTTCGAAGGACGCTTCGAGTCGTTCAGCGCCGACATGCGCTTTTCGGCGGATGATCTGGCCGCCAGCCGGTTTGATGTGCGCATCGACACCGGCAGCGTCGAGACCGGCAGCTCGCAGCGCGACTCGGCCCTGCCGAATGATGACTGGTTCAATGTGGACGTCTTTCCTCAAGCCACCTACGTGGCCGATACCCTCCGCGCCACCGATAACGGCTACGCCGCCGAGGGCACGTTGACCATCCGCAACAACAGCCACCCGGTCACCCTGCCGTTCACCTGGGAGGTGGACGGCGATCGCGCCCGGATGGACGGCGCAGTGGTCATCGACCGCACGCGCTTCGGCGTCGGACAGGGCGACTGGAGCGATCCGTCGGTGGCCGGCCACGAGGTTCGCGTGGTGGTGGACCTGACCCTGTCAAAGGCCGAGTAGCCACGCCACCAGCGGCGCCAGCAGCGCCGTCAGCGTGGCATTGAGCCCCATCCCCAGGCCGGCGTAGGCGCCGGCCTGTTCGCTGTGCTGAAACGCTCGGGCCGTGGCAATGCCATGACCGGCAACGCCCATCGCAAAACCCTTGACCGCGGCGTCACGCTCGCCCATGAGACGCATCAGCGGGATGCCGATGACCGCCCCCGCGATGCCCGCCATGATCACGAACACCGCCGTCAACGAGGCCTCGCCGCCCAGCTTTTCGGCAACTCCGATGGCAATGGGCGTGGTGGCCGACTTGGGCATGAGCGAGAGCAGCGTCGAGGGCGTCAGGCCCAGGGCATAGCCGATGGCAACCGCACTGGCGATGGCGGTCACTGAACCCACCAGCAATGCCACCCCCAGCGGCAGCCATTGGCGCTGCAACCGCTGCAGCTGTTGATAGAGTGGTATGGCGAGCAGCACCGTGGCCGGTCCCAGCAGAAAGTGGACGAACTGGGCCCCCTCGAAATAGGTGTCATAGCCGGTGCCGGTGGCCAGTAGCAGGACCACGGTCAACGTGACCGCCACCAGTACCGGGTTGAGCAGCGGAAAGCGCCGCGCGCGCATGAACAGCCACTGGGCCAGCGCGTAGCTGCTGACCGTGATGGTCAGCCACAGCAGCGGTTGTTCGGCCAGATAGACCCAGATCTCGAACAGCTCCACCATCAGGAAGAGTCCTCGGGACCGCGATTGAGCAGAAAGCGCAGGGTCAGCGCCGTGGCCAGCAGGCTGATCAGCGTACTGGCAATCACGGTCACCGTGACGGCCAGCCAGCGATCCGCCAGCAGCCCCAGGTAGCTGATCACCCCGACACCCGCGGGAATGAACAGTAGCGACAGATGGCCCAGCAGTGTTTCGGCCAGACGCGACAATGCCGGCGGCGGCCCCCCGCGCAGCACCAGCAGTGCCACCAGCAGCAGCATCCCCACCACCGGGCCGGGCACCGGCGCGCCGGTCAGGCGCACCAGCGCCTCGCCGATGAGTTGCAGCGCCAGAATCAGCGCAATCATGCCCGCCATCAGCGTTGATCCTCCAGCAACACGTCGCGCGCCTCGTTGAGACGCGACGCCAGATAATCGGTGCCGCCGCGATCCGGATGCAAGCGCTGGATCAGCCGCCGGTGGGCGGCCATGATGCGGTCGCGGTCGGCATCGGTCTCGACCCCCAGCATCTCGGCGGCCTCCTGCCGGCTCATGCGACCCTCGCGTCGCGGCGGCGGGGCGCTGCCCGCATCCTGTTCATCGCTGCCAGGGCTGGCGCCCGCCTCGCGACCCCGACCGGTGAGCCGGGCGACCATCGGTAGAAAGCGCAGCAACGGGGCAAATCGCCAGATCGCCGGCAGAGCAGCGCTGATGGCGGCGAATATCCAGTTGAGTCGCCCCGTGATGGCCAGCCCGATGGCGGTCAGTGCCAGCGCCCCCAAAAGAAACATCGGGGCCCGGGCCCGCACCCGGCGACGCAGTCGTGGCGAGAGCAGATAGGCCAGCGCCGCGATGATCAGTGCCAGGCTGACCAGACGCATCATTGCCCGGCGTCCTCCGGCGGCTTAAAGCCGGCGTCGCGGTTGGCGGCTTCAATGGCGGCGCAGCGATCGCGCCAACGCTCGACGCGCTGATCGTAGAGGTCGAACACGCAGGGATCGCAGCCGCTGCCGCAGCACTCGTCCAGATCCGGCTCGCGGGGCGGCGGTGGCAGGGGCTGGCGCTCGGACATCGTGGTTCTATCCCGTCACAAAGGCATGCGCGTGGCGGAGCAGCACGGCAACCACGGCGGCAATGGGCAGGGCGAGGAGCACGCCGGCAAACCCGAACAGCTGGCCGCCGGCCAGCACCGCAAAAATCACCATGACCGGATGCAGACCGATCCGGTCACCGACAAACAGCGGGGTGAACACCACCGACTCGAGGACCTGACCGGCGCCATACACCACCCAGACCAGCAGCAGCGGAATCAGCCAGTCGTTGAACTGGAACAGCGTGGCCAGTGTTGCCGCGGCGATCCCCACAATAAACCCCAGATAGGGGACCACCGCGGCCAGGCCCGAGAGCAGGCCGATCAGCAGACCCAGCTGCAGCCCCACCAGCCACAGGCCCGCGGCGTAGAAGATGCCCAGACAGATCATGACCAGCAGCTGGCCGCGCAGGAATGCCCCGACCACCTCGTCGCATTCGCGCCCCAGACGCGCCACGGTGTCGCGCCAGCGGGCCGGGACCAGCGCCAGGGTGGCGGCCAGGACATTGTCCCAATCGCGGAGCAGATAGAAGGCCACCACCGGCACCAGGGCCAGGCTGGCCAGCGCCCCGGCCAGGGCGAAACCCGACTGGGTGACCCGCTGGACAACCCCGGCGGCGATGCTGCTGGTGGACTGCCAGTGGCTGGACAGGGCATCGCGGACGACATTCAGGTCGATGACCGCGGCGTCGACGCCCAGCGCCTGCTCGATCGCCGGCAGCGCCTGGGTCTGGGCCCATTCGATCATGGCCGGTATCTGGCTGCGCAGCATCCCCAGCTGGCTGCTCACCAGCGGGATGAACATCAGCACCCCGGCCACGATAACCGCCGCCAGCGCCAGAAACACCAGGCTGACCGACAGCGTGCGGTTGAGGCCCAGCCGCTGCAGTCGCGATGCCAGCGGGTTGCCCAGGTAGGCCAGCAGCGCCCCGGCCAGAAACGGCGTGAGGATCGGCTGCAGCCAGTACACCATCAAACCGCTGAGCACCAGCAGTGCAAGTCCAAGGCCGCTCCGGTAGATCCGCATCGCATCGTTCATGCACCGAGGATAGCGAACCGCAGCGGTCAACGCAGCCACGGGGCTTTATCGAGGCGGAAATCACGGTAAGGTGGGCCCAACCGGCGAAGACCCAACCAGGGGGGAATGGTGTGCGCAATCCCAATCGCGTCCTGATCTGGATCGTTATCTTTCTGGCGGCCGTCGCAGCCGTCAGCGGTCTGCTGCTCGAGCCGCTGACCGATGCCTTCATGGCCAATCCGATCTTCAACGGCATGATCCTCGGCGTCCTCTTTGTCGGACTGGTGATCAACTGCCGGCAGGTGCTGGTGCTAAAGCCCGAGGTGGACTGGGTGGAGCGCTTTCGCCAGGCCGAGGAGGGCGATGCCCCGTCGCTGCCCAACAGCCGTCTGCTGGGCTCGATGGCGCGCATGCTCACCGGCCGGCGTGGAGACCGGTTCAGCCTGTCCGCCACCTCCATGCGCACCGTGCTCGATGGCATCCGCACGCGGCTGGACGAATCCCGCGACATTTCGCGCTATCTGATCGGGCTGCTGGTGTTTCTGGGCCTGCTTGGAACGTTCTGGGGCCTGCTCGACACGCTGCGCGCGGTGGGCGGTGTGATCAGCAACCTGCGTATCGACGGCGCCAACGCCGGGCAGATCTTCTCGGAGCTGCGCGACGGCCTGCAGGCGCCGCTCACGGGCATGGGCACGGCGTTCAGCTCATCGCTGTTCGGTCTGGCCAGCTCGCTGGTGCTGGGGTTTGTGGATCTGCAGGCCTCCCACGCCCAGAACCGCTTCTACAACGACCTCGAGGAGTGGCTGTCGGGCCAGACCCGGTTGTCCAGCGGGGCACTGGGCGGTGATGGCGAGGGCTCGGTGCCCGCCTACATCCAGGCGCTGCTCGAGAACACCGCCGACAGCCTCGACAAGCTCCAGCGGATCATGGCCCGGGGCGACGAGGAGCGCCGCAACGTCGATGCCCGCATCATCGAGCTGACCGAGGAGGTCTCGCGCCTGGCCGAGCAGTCACACAGCGAGCAGCGCGGGCTGATCGGCCTGACCCGCACCCAGTCCGAGCTGCAGGGCGTGCTCGGCCGGCTCGCCGATGTCAGCGAGTCCCGCGGCACCCAGGACAGCGAGCAGACCGAGCAATTGCGCGCGATGGCGCAGGGCCTGCAGGACATGCGCCAGGAAATGGTCACCGATCGCGAGCGTCTGATGACCGAGCTGCGCGACGAGATCCGGCTGCTGACCCGTACCGTCTCGCACCTCAACGGCAACGACCGGGGCTGATCACCGAATGCGCGGGGGCAATCGCGGTAATCGCTCATCGGTCAATATCTGGCCGGGGTTTGTCGATGCGCTGGCGGCGGTGCTGCTGGCCTTCGTGTTCGTGCTGCTGCTGTTCGTGGTCTCGCAACTGTATCTGAGCACCCAGCTCTCGGACCGCAATCAGGCCCTCGACGCACTGCGTGCCGAGCTCTCGGACATGGCCGAGACCCTGTCCATGGAGCGACGCGAGCGCGACCGGCTCGAAGAGCAGGTTTCGGGGCTGTACGAAGAGCTGCATGCCACGCTTGCCCAGCGCGACGAGGCGCGCGAGCAGGTCCGTGCGGGGGAGGAGGATCTTGAGGCAAGCCTGATGCAGATCGCCTCGCTGCAGCAGGATATCTCGGCATTGCGGTCCGTGCGCGACGACCTCGAGTCGCGGGTGAGCGAGCTGGCGGCCAGCCTCGAGCAGACCGAGTCGAGCCTCGAGGACACCCGCAGCGAGCTGGGCGCCCTGCGCGATCGCAATCGCGAGCTTCAGGCCGAGCTGGCGGACGAGCAGGAGCGCACGCGCCTTGCCCAGGAGGAAATCGAGTCGCGCGACCTGCGCATCCGCGATCTGGTTGCCGAGATCGAGGATCGCCGGAACGCCCTGGACGACCAGCAGCAGCTGACCGCCGATGCCGAGGCGCGGGTCGAGTCGCTGCGACGCCAGGTCCGGGCGCTGCGCGAACAGATCAGCAGCCTCGCCGAGACGCTGGAGATCGAGCAGGACACGGTGGCTGAGCAGCAGGCCCGCATCGACACGCTGGTCGAGCGGCTTAACGTCGAGCTGGCCCGCGAGGTCGAGGAGCTCTCCGACTACCGCTCCGAATTCTTTGGCCGGCTGCGCGAGGTGCTGGGCGATGTCGAGTCCATCGAGATTGTCGGCGATCGTTTCCGCTTTCAGTCGGAATTGTTCTTTGACACGGCTTCCGCCGACATTGGCCCGCGGGGGGAGGCGCGCCTGGAGCAGGTGGCCCGGACGCTCAATCGCATCGCCGAGCGCATCCCGCCCGAGATCGACTGGGTGCTGCAGGTGGAAGGCCACACCGACCGGCGCCCCATCAGTACCTCGGCGTTCCCCTCCAACTGGGAGCTGTCCACGGCCCGCGCCCAGTCCATCCTCTATTTTCTGATCGACCAGGGGATTCCCCCCGAGCGGTTGGCCGCGGTGGGATACGGCGAGTATCAGCCTCTGGTGGAAGGGGACGACCCCGAGGATCTGGCGCGCAACCGACGCATCGAGCTGCGCCTCAGCAACCGCTAGCCGCGCAGCCCCGTTGGCAGATCCTCGGCGTCGAAGAAGTCGGGGCGCATCATCTCGAGAAAACGCCGTGCCTGGGGTGACAGAAACCGCCCGCGCCGGGACATCGCCCCGTAGGTCCGCTTGGGGAACACCGCCGGCAGCGGCCGCACTGCGATATCGGAAGTGGCCTCGGTGAGGCAGACGTTGCTCACGATGGCAATGCCAAAGCCCAGACCCACATAGCGTTTTACCGCTTCCCAGCTGCCCACCTCGAGCCGGACCCGGTAGCGCACCGCATGCTGCTGGAAGACCAGATCGATCAGTCGCCAGGTGGTCATCTCGCGCGGCGGAGTGATGTAGTCCTGGCCGGCCAGATCGCGCATGGTGATCACGTCACGCCGCGCCAGCGGATGATCCGGCGGTGTGATCAGCGACAGGCCATAGGCATAGATGGCCCGGTAGCGCAGCTCGTCGGGCATATCCAGGATGGCGCCCACGGCAAAGTCGACGCGATCCTGACGCAGCGCTTCCATGAGCTCGCCCACCGACAGGTGATGCAGGCGCACCTCGACATGGGGGTATTCGGTCATGAAGGGCTCGAGGATGGGCGGCAGCAGATAGAGCGTGGACGACTCGCCGGCCCCGATATCCAGCCGGCCGCTGTCGAGGGGGCGTTTGCCCTCGCTGAAGCGGCCGGCCAGCCCGTCGATGGCCTCCACCAGCTGATGGGCTTCGGCGTGCAGGGCTTCGCCGTCGGGGGTCAGGCGGATGCGCGGCCCGCGCCGCTCGAGCAAAGTGATGCCCAGCTCGCGCTCGAGGGTCTGGATCTGCACCGACACCGACGGCTGGGTGACCGCGAGGCGTTCCGCCGCCCGCGAGATGCTGCCCGCCTCGGCGGTCAGGCAGAAGGCCCGGAGCTGGCGGAGGCGGTCCTGGCGGAAGTGCGCGGGCACGTCGGTCGAGCGCGGCATGATGGCCTCATATCATTAGTTATTCCGATGGTTTGTATTATCTACATTACCTTGTGCAATGGTGCAACGCCGCATATCCTTGGCGTACCGTTACGGTCAGGAGGAGGCGAGAGCGATGAAAACATTGAAAACAGCGGCAGAGATCGAGAAAGACTGGCAGGAAAATCCCCGCTGGGCGGACGTCAAGCGGCCCTACCCGGCCTCGGAGGTAGTGCGCCTGCGCGGCACCGTCCCGGTGGAATACAGTCTGGCCAGCATGGGCGCGGAAAAGCTCTGGCGCTATCTGCATGACGGTGAGATGGACTATGTGAACGCGCTGGGTGCGCTCACCGGCAACCAGGCCATGCAGCAGGTCAAGGCGGGTCTCAAGGCGATCTACCTGTCCGGCTGGCAGGTGGCGGCCGACGCCAACCTGGGCAGCACCATGTATCCCGACCAGTCGCTGTACCCGGCGGACTCGGTGCCCTCAGTGGTTGATCGCATCAACAACACCCTGCTGCGGGCCGACGAGATCCACCACGCCGAGGGCGACGACAGCATCGACTGGATGCAGCCCATTGTGGCCGATGCCGAGGCCGGCTTCGGCGGTGTGCTGAATGCCTTCGAGCTGATGAAGGGCATGATCCGGGCCGGGGCTTCGGGCGTGCATTTCGAGGACCAGCTGGCGTCGGTGAAAAAGTGTGGCCACATGGGCGGCAAGGTACTCGTGCCCACCCAGGAGGCGGTGCAGAAGCTGGTCGCTGCGCGTCTGGCGGCGGACACCATGGACGCGCCGACTCTGCTGGTGGCGCGGACCGACGCGCTGGCAGCCGATCTGATCACCTCCGACGTCGACCCCTATGATGCCCCGCATATCACCGGCGAGCGGACCGTCGAGGGTTTCTTCCGCACGAATGCCGGCGAAGAGCAGGCCATCAGTCGCGGTCTGGCCTACGCGCCGTATGCCGACCTGATCTGGTGCGAGACCGGCACCCCGGATCTGGCCTTTGCCAAGCGGTTTGCCGAGGCGATCAAGAAAGAGCACCCCAACACCATGCTCGCCTACAACTGCTCGCCGTCATTCAACTGGCGCGGCAAGCTCGACGAGAAGACCATTGCGAGCTTCCAGAACGAGCTGGCGGCCATGGGCTACAAGTTCCAGTTCATCACGCTGGCGGGCTTCCATAGCCTGAACTACTCGATGTTCGAGCTGGCACGGGGCTACAAGAGCCGGCAGATGGCGGCCTACTCCGAGCTGCAGCAGGCCGAGTTTGATGCCGAGCCCAATGGCTACACGGCGACCCGCCACCAGCGCGAGGTGGGTGCGGGCTACTTCGACCAGGTCACCCAGACCATTCAGGGCGGTGTGTCCTCGGTGACGGCCATGACCGGCTCCACCGAAGAGGATCAGTTCAGCGGTCAGTAAGTGGGGGTGATCGCCACCCACTGACTTTGCGGGGGCTTCGGCCCCCGTTTTTTTTGTCGCTCGAAGGGTGTCTTTTGTTGCGAACAATTCTCATTCGCGTGTATTGTCGAGGTCGTGGTGATAACCGTCACCGCACAACACGGGATGACAGGAGTAACGACGATGCACCGAATGATTCATGGCGCCGCCGTGGCGGTCGTGGCCACGGCCGTGATGGGACTGGGCTCGGCGCAGGCCGATGAAGTTGACCACTTCGAGGGCAAGCCCGCACCGACGCTGCAGGCGGCAATGGACAACCTGGAAACGGGCAACGAGCAGCTGCGATCGCTGCTGGCCGGTGACCTGTCGGCAACCGACATGGGCCGGGTCCACGAGGTGACCTATACGCTGGAGAATGCGCTGGCGCGGATCGCCGAGGCTCGCGAGGAAGCGGCCACGGTGCTGGAGGAGGTCCACCTGGCTTCGGAGCGCAACGACACCGAAACCGTGCAGGCCGATGGTGATGCCTACCTGGAGGCGACCGCCGCGTTCTCGCGCTGAGTGGCTTTGACTACAGGGACCGCTGGTTGACCCGCGCCGAGACGGCTTCGGCGCTTTCGACCCGCTCGGAGTAGCGATCGACCAGGTAGTCGCGACGCTCGCGGGTCAGCCGCGTGAACTTCACCAGCTCCTCCATTACATCGACGAGGCGGTTGTAGTAGGGCGAGGGCTTCATGCGGTCATCGTCGTCAAATTCCATGAACGCCTTGGGCACCGACGACTGGTTGGGGATGGTGATCAGCCGCATCCAGCGCCCCAGCAGGCGCAGCTGATTGACGGCGTTAAAGCTCTGCGAGCCCCCGCAGACCTGCATTACCGCCAGCGTCTTGCCCTGGGTGGGACGCACGCCGCCCATGTTGAGGGGGATCCAGTCGATCTGGGCTTTCATGATGCCGGTCATCGCACCATGACGCTCGGGCGAGCTCCAGACAAAGCCGTCACACCAGGTTGCCAGTTCGCGCAGTTCCCGGACCTTATCGTGATCGGCGCCGGCATCGTCCGGCAGCGGCAATCCGGAGGGGTTGAAAATGCGCGTCTCGGCGCCGAAGCGGCGCAGTACGCGAGCACCCTCCTCGGCGCACAGGCGGCTGAACGAGCGCTCGCGCAGCGACCCATACAGCAGCAGGATGCGGGGCGGCCGCTCGTCGGCCGTGGCAAAAAGCCGTTGCGCGTCGATCGGCGCAAACGCCGATTCATCCAGATTGGGTAGGGTGTCCTGACTCATCGACGGCGTTTCTCCGTCTATTGCTCGCACTGATCGCGATGGCGGGCCATGGCGCTGCGCAGCCGGGTCGAATCATCGGCAAACGGTGGCTCGCCGGTCAGAGCGGCCAACGCATCCCCCAGCCAAGCCGGCAGATCCGGCCGCAGGGCGTAGTGCACCCACTGACCGCTGCGACGGGTGGCGACCAGACCCACGTCGCGCAGATGACCCAGATGCCGCGACATCTTGGGCTGACTGACGCCGATGGCATCGGTCAGTTCGCACACGCAGAGCTCGCCATGCCGGTGCATCAGCACGGCGGCGCGCAGTCGCGTCTCGTCGCCCAGCAGGCGAAACACCCGAACGGGATCGATGTTTGTCTCAGTTGACGGTGCGATGGCTTCCATCATGGTCGGTCCCCTGGCTGCTGCCGATGCTTTCGAGTTCGTCCACCAGTTTAAGCCGATCCAGCGACTGCATGGGAAGATTCATGAGCAGACCCAGGCGCCGTCGCAGGGCCGCCGCCGTATCCCGAAACGCCCGCAGCCGCTGTTCCTCGGTGCCCTCGACGGCGGCCGGATCCGGCAACCCCCAGTGCGCCGTCATGGGTTGGCCGGGCCAGACCGGGCAGGGTTCGGCGGCGGCCTGGTCACAGACGGTAAAGATGAAGTCCATGGCCGGGGCATCGTCACCGGCAAAGACATCCCAGTTCTTGCTATAGAGGCCTTCGGTGGGCAGATCCATGCGCTCGAGAACCTGCAGGGCCAGCGGGTTGACGGTGCCGGTGGCCATGCTGCCTGCGCTGTAGGCGGTGAAGCGGCCCTGGCCCATTTTGTTCAGCAGCGCCTCGGCGATGATGCTGCGGGCTGAGTTGCCGGTGCACAGAAACAGGACGTTGTAATGCGCCATGGTGGATCTCCCCTCGNTAAAGAGAGATCAGTATATANGGATATACGCATACATGCCATNNAATGGTGGGCCCACCAGGATTCGAACCTGGAACCAAAGGATTATGAGTCCTCTGCTCTGACCATTGAGCTATGGGCCCGCAACCGGCGGGAGGCTATTGCTCGTCGAGAAAACCGCGCAGGTTGTCCGAGCGAGTCGGGTGGCGGAGCTTGCGCAGGGCCTTGGCCTCGATCTGGCGGATGCGCTCGCGGGTCACATCGAACTGCTTGCCGACCTCCTCGAGGGTGTGGTCGGTGTTCATGTCGATGCCAAAGCGCATGCGCAGCACTTTCGCCTCGCGGGGGGTCAGTCCGCCGAGTATCTCGCGTACCGACTCCCGCAGCCCCTCGCGGGTTGCCGAGTCCACGGGCGACATGACCGAGGTGTCCTCGATGAAGTCACCCAGGTGCGAGTCCTCGTCGTCGCCGATGGGCGTCTCCATGGAGATCGGCTCCTTGGCGATCTTCAGGACCTTGCGCACCTTGTCCTCGGGCATTTCCATGCGCTCGGCGAGCTCCTCAGGGTAGGGTTCGCGGCCCATTTCCTGGAGCATCTGCCGGGAGACCCGGTTGAGCTTGTTGATGGTCTCGATCATGTGGACCGGGATGCGGATCGTCCGCGCCTGGTCCGCGATCGAGCGGGTGATGGCCTGGCGGATCCACCAGGTGGCGTAGGTGGAGAACTTGTAACCGCGACGGTATTCGAACTTGTCCACCGCCTTCATGAGGCCGATGTTGCCCTCCTGGATCAGATCCAGGAACTGCAGACCGCGGTTGGTGTACTTCTTGGCAATGGAGATCACCAGCCGCAGGTTGGCCTCGACCATCTCCTTTTTGGCGCGGCGGGCGCGGGCCTCGCCAATGGACATGCGCCGGTTGATTTCCTTGATCTCCGCCGGCGGCAGGCCGGTGAGCTCGCGGATGCGGATCAGCTCCGACTGCTGCTCGACCAGCGCCTCGCGGCACTCCGCGATCTGCTTGCTGTACTTCTTGCCCTCGGCGATGACCTTGTCCGCCCAGCCGGTATCGGTTTCGTGGCCCGGAAAACTGGCAATGAAGTCCTTGCGCGGCATCCCGCCCTGCTTGGTCGCCACGCGCATGACTTCGCGCTCGCCGGCGCGCACGCCTTCCACCGCCTTGCGCAGGTTGGAGGCCAGCCCATCGATGACCTTGGGCACAAACTTGATGGCCAGGAACAGCCCGGTCATCTCCTCGCGGATCTCGCCGACCCGCGGACTGTCCGATCCGTCGTGCTCAAGGGTTTCGACCAGCTCGGCGTGCAGCACCTCGATGCGATCGAAGATCTCCGCCGCGCGCTCGGGATCGGGGCCGGTCTCAGGCGCTGCCACCTCCTCGTCGTCCTCGGCTTCCGCCTCGCGGGCCTCGGCCTCGCGGGCGGCCTCGTCGGCCTGCGCCTGATGGCGCGCGACCACTTCGGGGACGTTGTCGACCAGCTCGCTGACGTTGCGGAATCCGGCCACCACTTCGGCCAGACGCAGTTCGCCGTTCTGGATGCCCTTGTGCAGGGCAACCATGGTGCGCGACGACTCGGGGTAGCCCGACAGCGCGCGCAGCACCTGGTCGAGCCCGTCCTCGATACGCTTGGCCAGTTCGATCTCGCCCTCGCGGGTGAGCAGCTCGACCGTGCCCATTTCGCGCATGTACATGCGCACCGGGTCAGTGGTACGGCCAAACTCGGCGTCCACGGCCGCGAGGGCCGCCGCGGCCTCTTCGGCCTCGTCCTCATCGGTGGACACGGCGCTGTCGCTGAGCATCAGGGTGTCGGCATCGGGCGCGGTCTCGTGGACCGGAATCCCCATGTCGTTGATCATGCTGATGATGTCTTCGATCTGCTCGGGCTCGACGATATCGTCGGGCAGATGATCGTTGACCTCCGCATAGGTGAGGTATCCCTGCTCTTTGCCGCGGGCAATGAGTTCGCGAATCTGGGATTGCTGATCCTGGCTTGCCATAGATTACCGATGCCGGAGTTGTGTCGGTGGGACGCAATTAATGCATAACAGCGTATCTTAGCATTGACTGGCTAATCTACAATGCCGTCAGCGATTGTGTCCCGATTGTTTAAGTCGTATCCACTCAGACCATTCATCGGTCGTGAGGGTGCCTGCCTGAAGGCGCTCATTGAGCTGAGTCAGGCGTCGTTCCACCGCAATGCGCCGAATCTGCGCCATGGCGTCGGCGAATTCCGCCGCCAGGCCTTCGGCGGGTACCAGATGATTCCAGGTGGCGAGCTTCCAGAGGGCGCTCTCGTGCTCGCTGCCCTGAAACCGCTCAAGTATCGCACTGGCATTGAGATGGGGGTCGTGGCGGGCGAGTTCAAGCATGTCCAGCAGCAGCGGTAGCCCCGGCAGGTCATTGAGGCGCTTGAGCGCATCCAGATCATCGATGGTCTGCGCCAGCCCGGGCGATTCCAGCAGCAGCGCAATGGCAAGGCGTACCGGGGTGCGCCGGACGCCGGCATTGTCCACGGCCACCGGCTCGCGGCGCCGGGCGCGCTGATCACGGGTGAGGGTCTCGCGGCCATCCACCACCCCTTCGAGGTAGTCGGTTTCAAGGCGTGCCAGACCGGCGATGCGCTCGCAGAGCATGTGCCGGTAGACATCCGGGGGCAGGCGCTGCAGCAGCGGCAGGGCCTTTTCAACAAACCGCGCCCGGCCATCCATGCTCTGCAGGTCGGTATCCGCCTCGAGGCGCTCGATCAGATAATCCGACAACGGCGTGGCGCGTTGCAGCTGCGTCTCGAAGGCCTCGCGGCCATGGCCGCGCACGAGGCTATCGGGGTCTTCGCCGTCGGGCAGAAACAGAAAGCGGATCTGACGGCCCTGGCGCATGGTGGGCAGGGCGTTTTCCAGCGCGCGCCAGGCGGCCTGTCGACCGGCGCTGTCGCCGTCAAAGCAGAAGATGACGTCGCCGGTGGTCTTCAGCAGCCGCTCGACCTGGCGGGTCGAGGTGGCGGTGCCGAGGGTGGCAACCGCCCGGGGCAGGCCGTGCTGGGCCAGGGCGACCACGTCCATATAGCCCTCGACCACCACGATGTCGGCGGGCTGGCGGTCGGCCTGCAGTACCTCGTAGAGCCCGTAGAGCGACTCGCCTTTATGGAACACTGGCGTTTCGGGCGAGTTGAGGTACTTCGGCTCGCCGTCGTCGAGGACTCGGCCGCCAAACCCCACCGTACGCCCGCGGCGATCCCGGATCGGAAACATGATCCGGTCGCGGAAGCGGTCATAGACCCGTCCGTCGTCGCGCTCGATGACCAGGCCCGCCTGCTTGAGCTCATCGGCCGCGCCGAGCCGCCCCAGCAGATTGTCCCAGCCCGGCGGCGCAAAGCCGATGCCGAAGCGCTGGGCGATTTCGCCGCTCAGGCCGCGTTGTTGCAGGTAGTCGATGGCACGCTGGCGCTGCGGGTGCTGACGAAGCCATTGCTGATAGGCGCGATCGGCACGCTCGAGCACGGCAAACAGCGGGGCGTGATTATTCTGGATGCCGGGATCGGCGGTGTTCGCGGGCATTTCCATGCCGGCCATCTGGGCGAGCTGGGCGACCGCCTCACGAAAGTCGAGGCGATCGTATTCCATGAGAAAGCGGATTGCGCTGCCGTGGGCGCCGCAGCCAAAGCAGTGGTAGAACTGCTTGTCGGTGCTGACGGTAAAGGAGGGGGTCTTTTCACCATGGAACGGGCACAGGCCCATCTGATTGCTGCCCGAGCGCTTTAGCTGGACGCGCTCGCCCACCACGTCGGCAATGTCGATGCGCGCGAGCAGCTCGTCGATAAAGGAGTCGGGGATTCGGCCGGCCATGGCTGCCAGTCTACGGCAAAGCGCCGGTTACCGGGGGCGAGTGGTCAGGCCAGTTGCTGTTTGACGCGGGCGCTGACCGCACTCATGTCGGCACGCCCCTGCATCTGTGGCTTGAGCACAGCCATGACCCGGCCCATGTCACGCACCGACTCGGCCCCGGTCTGCTCGATGGCAGCGGCGACCTGGGCGTCGATCTCGGCCTCGTCGAGGGCCTTGGGCAGGAACTCGCCGATCACCGCGATTTCGGCCTTTTCGGCCGCGGCCAGCTCGGCGCGCCCGGCCGCCTCGTACTGCTCGATGGATTCGCGCCGCTGCTTGACCATCTTGTCGAGGATTGCGAGCACATCGGCGTCTTCGAGCGTGCGACGCTCGTCGACTTCCTTTTGCTTGATCGCGGCGCTGATCATTCGCAGCGTGCCGAGGCGCGGCTTGTCGCCCGCGCGCATCGCCGCCTTGACGGCATCGGACAGCTGCGTGCCGAGTTCACTCACTGCGCGGGCGTCCCTCAGTAGAGGCGCTGACCGCGCTGGTTTTCGCGCTGCACGCGCTTGGCATGGCGCTTGACGGCCGCTGCCTGCTTGCGCTTGCGCTCCTGGGTGGGCTTTTCATAGTGCTCGCGGCGACGTACTTCCGAGAGTACACCGGCCTTCTCGCAGGAGCGCTTGAAGCGGCGGAGGGCCACCTCGAAGGGCTCGTTCTCGCGAACCTTGACGTTCGGCATAGTGCTCTAACCTTACCGTGTTGCTGTAAACGAAGTAGAATCTTCGAACCTTGATCCAGCCCTGCAGTTTAAGCGGAGAGCCCCACGATTGCAAAAGCCCAACGCCCGAGCCCGTCGATGATCACCCTGGGCATCGAGACCTCCTGCGATGAGACCGGTATTGCCCTGTACTCGGATGACGCCGGGCTGATGAGCCATCGTCTGCACAGCCAGGCGGCCACCCATGCCCGCTACGGCGGGGTGGTGCCCGAGCTCGCCTCGCGCGATCACATCCGCCGGGTGCTGCCGCTTGTGGAGGAATGCCTGAGCGAGACGGGGCATCGGCCCGCCGACATTGATGCCGTGGCCTACACCCGCGGGCCGGGGCTGGCCGGGGCGCTGCTGGTGGGCGCGGCGGTGGCGGAGAGCCTGGGCTGGGCGCTCGATCGCCCGGTGCTGGGCGTCCATCACATGGAAGCGCACTTGCTGGCGCCGATGCTCGAGGCCGATCCCCCGGGGTTTCCATTTGTGGCGCTGCTGGTTTCAGGCGGCCATACCCTGCTGGTCGAGGTGACCGGTCTGGGTTGCTACCGGGTGCTGGGCGAGTCGCTGGATGATGCCGCCGGCGAGGCCTTTGACAAGACCGCCAAGCTGCTCGGGCTGCCCTATCCGGGCGGGCCGCAGCTCGAGGCGCTGGCCCGTGAGGGGCAGGCGGGATCGCTGCGGTTTCCGCGCCCGATGACCGACCGGCCAGGGTTCGACTTCAGCTTCAGCGGGCTCAAGACCGCCGTGCTCAATGCCGTGCGCGATGCCGACCCGCCGCTTGCGCGCGAGACGGTGGCCCGGGCCTTTCAGGATGCCGTGGTGGATACCTTTGCCATCAAGGTGCGTCGGGCGCTTCAGGCCACCGGTGCGGGCCATCTGGTGGTGGCCGGCGGCGTGGGCGCCAATCAGGCGCTGCGCGAGCGACTGCGCTCGGTCGCCGCCGCCGAGGGCGCGGCGGTGGCATTTCCGCGGCTGGCGTTCTGCACCGACAACGGCGCGATGATCGCCTATGCCGGCCACTGCCGGATGGCTGCCGGCGAGCACGGCGGCGACGGTGCCGATGTGCGCCCCCGCTGGCCGCTCGACGAGCTGCGGCCGCCGGTGGCCGTGGACTAGCGCCGCCCGATGCGCGGCTCGGTGCCGCTGGCGATGCGCCGGATATTGCTGCGATGCCGCCAGGCGGTCAGAAGCGCCATCCCCGCGGCCATCCCCGCCAGCGCCGGCGCCGAGGAGATCACCAGGAAATAGGCCGGTGCCAGGGCAAAACTGACCAGTGCCGCCAGAGATGACACGCGGGCAAGCCCGGCCACCACCAGCCAGGTCAGTACCACTGCCAGGCCCGCCGGCCATGCCGCGGCGATGAAAATCCCGATGCCGGTGGCGATGCCCTTGCCGCCCTGAAAGCCGAAGAACACCGGATACAAGTGGCCCAGAAAGGCCGCGCCGCCGACGGCGGCCACGGTGATGCCGGGCAGTCCCAGGGCATGGGCGATCAGCACTGGCACGACCCCCTTGAGCGCATCGCCGAGCAGCGTGGCCAGCGCCGCGGGGCGTCCGCCCAGGCGCAGTACGTTGGTGGCCCCCGGGTTGCCGCTGCCGTCGTGGCGCGGATCACCCAGGCCAAGCAGCCGGGCCACCAGCACGCCAGTGGACACAGAGCCGGCCAGATAGCCGAGGAGGACAAGGGCAAGGTCGATCATGGCGGTATTCCATCGGCTGCCGGGGACCGGGTCAAGCGGGCCTTGTGCTGGCCGCGGCGACATGAAATGCTCCGGGCGCTATGGATACTGTGTTCCTCGAGGCACTCCCGCTGCGCGCCGTGATCGGTGTCCATGCCTGGGAGCGGGCCTTTGCCCAGCGCCTTGAGCTGGATCTGACCCTGTCGGTGGACACCACGCCGGCCGCTGCGAGCGATGCGATCGATGCGGCGGTGGATTACGCCGCCCTCAGCGATCGGCTGACCCAGCATGCGGCGGCGTCCGACTGCCAGCTCATCGAGACGCTGGCGGAACGGCTTGCCGGCGTGGTGCTCGAAGATCGCCGCGTCGCGCAGGTCGAGCTGACCCTGCGCAAGCCCGGGGCAATCCCGGCCGCCCGGAACGTCGGTGTCCGTATTACCCGAAGCCAATCAGAGGTCCCATGAATCGTGCCTATCTGAGCATCGGCAGCAATATCGAACCCGAGCGCCACGTCCGCGCCGCTGTCGCCGCGTTGAACGAGCGCTTCGGACCGCTGACGCTCTCCCCGGTCTACCAGACCCGTGCCGTCGGCTTTGACGGTGATGACTTCTACAACCTGGTGGTTGGGCTCGACACCGACACCGCCGTCGATCAGCTGGCCGCCGCCTGCCGCGAGATTGAGACCGAGCAGGGCCGGCAGCGCACGGATCGGCGATTCAGCGCCCGAACCCTGGATATCGATCTGCTCACGCTCGGCAATATCATCCGCGACGATGTCCCGATCCTGCCGCGGGACGAAATCCTTAAATACGCGTTTGTGCTCAAGCCGCTGATGGACATTGCCCCGGATGAGCGCCACCCGCTGGATGGCCGGCGCTACGCCGACATCTGGGCGTCCTTTGAGGATGCTGACGGGCTGGTGGAAATTCCCCTCGATCTTTCTGCCGAAAACGGCGGCTGATCATGGCCCGGCGTGATGGCCCCGAGGCACCGCCGACACCGGACGAGGCCGCCGCGCGGCACAGCGCCGAGCTGCGCGCGCGAATCGATGCCGCGATTGCCATGGCCGGTGGGCGGATGGACTTTGCCGAGTATATGGCGCTGGCGCTTTATGCCCCGGGTCTGGGGTATTACAGCGCCGGGCAGACGCGCTTTGGGGCGGGCGGTGACTTTACCACCGCGCCGCTGATGTCGCCGCTGTTTGCCTGGACCCTGGCCCGCGAGGTGCAGCGCACCCTCGAGGCGGTGGATGGCGATACGGTGCTGGAGTTTGGCGCGGGCACCGGCCGCATGGCGGCGGACCTGCTCGAGGCGCTGGCGGCCGCCGATGCCCGGCCGGCGCGTTATCTGATCATCGAGGTCAGTGCCGACCTGCGCGCCGAACAGGCGCGTACGCTGGAGGCCCTGGATCCGGATCTGCGCGATCGCGTGGCCTGGCTCGAGCGGCTGCCGGCCACCCCGATCCGCGGCGTGGTGCTGGCCAACGAGGTCATGGATGCATTGCCCGTGCGGCGCTTTCAGCGCACCGCCACGGGTGTGGACTGCCTGGCGGTGGGGCATGACGAGGCCGGTGCGCTGGCCTGGCAGACCCGGCCCGCCGATGACGAGCTGCAAGCCGCGGTCACCGGCATTGAAACCGCCATCGGCGAGCGGCTGCCAGCCGGCTACTGCTCGGAGTGGTGTCCATCGCTGGCCCCCTGGGTGGCTGAACTGGGCGAGCTGTTGGCGGCCGGGGCGGCGTTTCTTATCGACTATGGCTATCCCCGGGCCGAGTACTACCACCCCCAGCGCGCCACCGGCACGCTGTTGTGCCACTACCGCCATCGCGCCCACGACGATCCGTTCTTCTGGCCCGGGCTGCAGGACATCACCGCTTCGGTGGACTTCACCGCGGTGGCCGACGCCGGCATCGACGCGGGGCTGGACCTGCTCGGCTTTTCCACCCAGGGCAATTTTCTGACCGGCGCCGGATTGACCGAGGTGCTCCAGGCCCGGGCCGGCGATGACCCCCATCGGGCGGCCGAACTGGCGCAAAGCGCCAAGCCGCTGATCTTTCCCGACGAGCTCGGCGAGCGTTTCAAGGTGCTGGGCCTGGGCCGTGGCATGGACGCGCCACTGCCGGGTTTTGCCTTTGCCGACCATCGGGCGCGCTTGTCACCAAAAAGAAATTAATTTAGTACTAAATAAAAGGATTATTCATCACAATCAGCCACCGGAGAACGGAATGGACTCCCCCGGCCCGCAAAACAATGCATGGTTTTCGTCGTATCTCTCGCCTCCGGTCCGCGAACTGCTTGATGCCGGCCCCGCCGCCCAGCGCCGCCTCCAATCCCCTCACAGTGCCGATGTGTGTATCCTTTTCACCGACATTCGGGGATTTACCGATCTGTCGCCGACCATCGATCTGGATGCCCTGTTTCGCACCGTCGATGCCTGTATTGGCCGCCAGATCCGGTTGATCGAATACTACAACGGCTATGTCGACAACTTTACCGGCGACGGACTGATGGCGGTTTTCGAGGGCGCGGGGATGGAGGAAAACGCCTGCCGCTGCGCTCTTGAGGTAGTGGCCCGGGCCCTGCCGGTGATGCGTTGTCCCGAGGCGACGGTGATGCCCATCGGTGCCGGTTTGCACCGCGGTCATGTGGCCATGGGCACCCTGGGAGCCGAAACGCGGCGCACCTATACGTCCATCGGCGATACGGTCAATCGCGCGGCACGGCTGGCGGGCTTTGCATGGGGAAGGGAGCTGATGATCAGCAATCGCATACGCCAGGGCGTCACCGCGGACATTGCCGGGCAGTTCGTGCCGGTTCCGGTGAGTCGGCTGCGGCGGGATATGGACCCGGTGGCACCCGTCTATCGCTCGAGGTGCGCCTGAATGGACTTTGTCCAGGCGTTCTGGCTGGGCCTGATCCAGGGCCTGACCGAATTTCTGCCCATTTCCAGTTCGGCGCATCTGATTCTGGTGCCGCGACTGCTGGGCTGGCCGGATCAGGGGCTCGCCTTTGATGTGGCGGTCCATGTCGGCACGCTGCTGGCGGTGATGCTGCATTTCCGCCGCCAGGTGGGGCCGCTGGTCGGCGACACGCTGGTGTCCGTCTGGCGGCGGCAGCCGGTGGGCGAAAGCCGGCTGGGCTGGGCGCTGATCATCGGCACGCTGCCCCTGGTGGCCGGCGCCCTGATTCTGGCGGACGCCGCCGAAGGCGTGTTTCGTGACCCGCGGGTGATCGCCGCCGCGACCATCGGTTTCGGGGTCCTGCTCTGGGTCGCCGCGCGGCGTGCCGGCCCGCGTGATGAGCACAGCATTGGGCCGGGAGCGGCGCTGTTCATCGGCGCCGCCCAGGTCCTTGCGATCATCCCGGGGACATCACGCTCGGGCATCACCATGACCGCAGGCCTGTGGCTGGGGCTGGAGGCAACGGCGGCGGCGCGATTCTCGTTTCTGCTCTCGATGCCGGCCATCGCCCTGGCGGGTGCCTGGAAGGCGCTGCAGCTGAGCAACGCCGACGCGGCCGTGCACTGGGGGGTGTTCGGTTTTGGCGCACTGGTCTCGGGCGTCTCCGCCTATCTGTGCATTCGGGTGTTTCTGGCACTGGTCGCGCGGCTTGGCATGACGCCGTTTGTCATCTACCGGCTGGTGCTGGGCGGGGTGTTGCTGGTGATGTTCAGCGGTGCTGGGCCTGCAGCCGGGCAATGACCTCGATACGAGCCTCGCGGATGGCGGTGCCGATGGCCGGCCCGCTGAGTCCTGATTCAACGAACGCCGAGGCGTCCACTTCGCGGCAGCCGGCAAGGGCGGTGCGTAGCCACTCGGCCTGCGGATAGGGCCGCTCCTCGAGCCCCTTGCGGCCGCGGTAGTCCGCCTCGCAGGCCAGCAGAAACGGATCCAGCCGCTCAGGCCGCCGAAACAGATCCAGGCCTTCCAGCAGCGCCAGCACATCGTCGGCCGCCAGCGCCTGCACGCGATGGCAGTCCAGGTGATACCGGGTCACACCCAGGGCCAGGTCACGGCACGCCGCCGGCACCCGGAGTCGCTCGCACAGTGCCTTGACCAGCGGCACGCCGCGGGCCTCGTGACCCCGATGACCGGGCAGCTGCTCGGTCGGTGTCACGCCCTTGCCCAGGTCGTGCACCAGGGCCGAGAAGCGTGTAGCCAGGTCGGCATCCAACCGCACGGCCTGCGCGAGCACCCGCAGGATATGGTCGCCGGTATCGACTTCCGGGTGATGGTCGGCGGGCTGCGGGATGCCGAACAGGCAGTCCACCTCGGGCATGAGCACCGCCAGCGCCCCGCACTCGCGCAGGACGCGAATGTACTCGCCCGGCGCGGGCGCCATCAGCGCCTTGGCGGTCTCCTGCCAGACCCGCTCGGGGACCAGCGCCTCGACCTCGCCATTGGCGACCATCTCGCGGCACAGGCTCAGTGTTTCGTCGGCCACCCCAAAGCCCAGCGGCGCCAGGCGGGCGGCAAACCGGGCCAGCCGCAGGATGCGCACGGGGTCTTCACGAAAGGCCGCGGAGACATGCCGCAGCCGCCGGGCCTTGAGGTCGTCATGGCCCTGAAAGGGATCAATCAGGGTGCCGTCCGGCGCCTCGGCCATGGCGTTGACGGTCAGGTCGCGGCGCGCCAGGTCAGCTTCCAGGCTGACCTCGGGGTCGGCGTGAAAGGTAAACCCGTGATAGCCGGGTCCGGTCTTGCGCTCGGTGCGCGCCAGGGCATATTCCTCGTGGGTGCGCGGATGCAGGAACACCGGAAACTCGCGCCCCACCGGTTCGAAGCCGCGCTCGGTCATGGCCTCGGGGCTGGCACCGACCACCACCCAGTCGTGCTCGTGCACCGGCAGGCCCAGCAGCCGATCGCGAACGGCCCCGCCCACCGCATAAATTTCGAGGCCGGCCGTGGTCACTCGGAGTGACGGCCCGCATCGCGACGCCACTCGTCGTAGCGGTCGCGGGATTTTTGCCCGCCCAGATAACCCGGCGCCACCGCTTCGAGGGCAGTCGGGTGAATCCCCAGATCGGGCAGGGCGTTATGGCTGCAGACATTGTCCACCTGCGCGGACAGGTAGTTGTCGTAGGTGTAGGGCTGGCCCGGCACGCGCTGCATGACCCGGCCCTGCAGCCGCGACAGGCCGTCGGGCAGCCCGATGATCGCGCGCTTGATACCCAGCAGTTCGGCCACATAGCGCACCAGCGTTTTCAGCGAGTAGACCGTCGGGCCGCCCAGCTCGTAGGTCTTGCCAAAGGTCTTGCGATCGCTGAGAGCGGTCTCGAAGGCCGCCGCCACATCGTCGACGTACACGGGCTGGAATTTGGCCTCGGGCGTTGGCAGGGGCATCACCGGCGCCATCCTGAGCAGACCGGCAAAGGTGTTGAGAAAGCTGTCGGCGGGGCCGAAGACCACCGAGGGCTTGAATACCGTCACCGCCAGATCATCACCGTGGGCGGCCAACGCCAGGCGCTCGCCCTCGCCCTTGGTCTGCTGATAGCGGCTGGGCCCGTCGATATCGGCGCCCAGCGCGCTCATGTGCAGCAGTCGCTTGACGCCGGCGGTGTGGCAGGCCTCGAGCAGCTTTTCGACCAGCCGGACATGGACGGTCTCGAAGTCCCGGCCGGGTTTGCCCGATTCGTTGAGGATCGCCACCAGATTGATGACGGCATCCACCCCCTCGAGCTGTGCAGCAAGCTGCTGCGCGTCATGGATGTCGGTCTCCACCAGCTCGAGGTTGGGAATCGGCAGCAGGTGGCGATTGCGCTCGCGCCGCCGCGTCAGCACCTTGATCCGGATGGGGGTGTTGGCGAGGCGGTTGGCGATCTGGCGACCGACGAATCCGGTGCCGCCGAGTATGCAGACAGTCTGGATGCGCATGATTGCCGCGCTCTCCCTGATTGGCTTGTCGATGCACCCATTGTAGAGCAAATGACATACTGTCGGTTTGCGTGCGCGGGAATGAGGTCATGGTGCTGTCGCTGCTCATCTATATCGCCGCCGGTGCGGTGGTCGGATTTGTCTCGGGCCTGTTCGGTATCGGCGGCGGGGTGATTGTCGTGCCCATGCTCCTGCCGATCTTCCAGGCCCAGGGGCTGAGCATGGATGTGGCCATGCACATGGCGGTGGGCAGCTCGCTGGCGACCATTGTCATTACCGGTCTATCCTCGGCGCGGGCCCACTGGCGGCTGGGCAATCTGGTGGTCTCGGTGCTGCCATGGCTGGTGGCGGGTCTGGTGACCGGCGCACTGATCGGCGCCCAGCTGGCCGCGGCTCTGTCGGGCGAGATCCTGCGGGTCATCTTTGCGCTGTTCGTGCTGGCCCTGGCCGCGCGCATGGCCTTTGCGCTGGAACCCCCGCCGGGTCGGGTCATGCCACGGCCCGCCGCGGTGGCGGCGGTGGGCGGAGTGATCGGCACCCTGTCGAG
>P_2C_Liq_1_UnCtyDRAFT_1000180_pt1 | contig 26662 bp, 27 predicted proteins | sample Pon2CUnioCityCA_2_FD_10234 | JGI IMG/M metagenome (IMG submission 10234) | reverse complement strand
CCCGCGCGGCCCATCCTCAATCCCGGCCGACGCGCAGCAGCTCCCTCCACACCCGGCACCGCTCCCGCAGGAAGGCGGCGAGGCCCGGGTCCGGATCCACCCGGTCCGTTCGGCTGACGGCCGCGCCCAGGGTGGGCCCGGGTGCGGCTCCCCCGGCCACCGCCGCCAGCCGGGCCGCCCCGAGCGGCGCGGCGAGATTGGCCTGCGCGGGCAGGTCGAGCGGGCGGCCGAGCGCGCTGGCGAGAAGCCGCACCCAGAAACGGCTCCGGCTTCCTCCCCCGACCGCGGCAAGCCTCTCCACCGGCACGCCGGCGCTCTCCTGGGCCTCCACCGCCTCGGCCATCTGCAGGACTACCCCCTCGAGCGTGGCGTAGGCGAGGTGGCCGATCCCGGTCGAAGCCCGCAGCCCGCTCATCCGACCGGTGGCACCCGGGTCGTTGTCCGGCGTGCGGATCCCGGAAAGCGCCGGGAGGAAAAGAGGCGCAGCAGCGGCATCGCCCCCCTCCCAGCAAGAGGCGGCCGCCGCCGCCAGCCGGTCGGCCGGGCTCCCGGTGAGCCCGGCGAGCCAGTTCAGCGCGCTCGTACCGTTCATGACCACCCCCATGGACAGCCAGGTGCCCGGCACCGCGTGCGGCACCGTGAGCACCGCCCGCTCCGGGCCCGGGTGAAAGGCTCCGTCCACGAGACAACTCACCGCGGAGGTGCCCAGGGTGAGGACCCCCCGGCCCGGGTGGGCCGCGCCCACCCCGAGGGTGGCCGCGCTGTTGTCGCCGGCCCCGGCCGCCACCGGCACTCCGGCGGGCATTCCCCAGCGCCGGGCCCACTCCGGGCGCAAGCCCCCCACCGTCCCCGCGGAGGCATGGACCTCGGGCAGGCGGTCCTCCCGCCACCCGGCCGCGGCGATCAACTCCGGATCCCAGCGNCCGGTCGCGTTGTCGAGAAACTGGGTACCCCCGGCATCGCTCGGGTCAGTCGACCGCTCCCCGGTGAGAAAGAGGACGAGGTAGTCCTTGGGCAGGAGCAACCAGCGCGCCCGGTCGAGCACGGCCGCTTCGTGCCGCCGCAGCCAGAGCAACTTGGAGGCGGGGAATCCTGGGTCCGGCCGCCCGTTCGTGCGGCGGCCGATGTCCGGCACACGCTCCTCGAGCTCCGCGGACTCGCGCACCGCCCGCTGGTCGTTCCAGAGCAGGGCCGGACGCACCGGACGGTCCCGCCCGTCGAGAAGGACAAGGCCGAGCATCTGCCCGGAACACGCGATGCCCCGGATCCTCCCGAGGGCCTCCCCGTGGGAGGCGGCGAGAGCGTCGAGGGCCGCCTCGAGCGCTGCCGTCCACGCCCGGGGATCCTGCTCGCTCGCCCCCACGGCGGGCACGGACACCTCCAGGGGGGTCTCCGCGCTGCCGAGAATCTCGTCGCCGGGACCGCGCAGGAGGACCTTGATTCCGGAAGTCCCGAGGTCGATGCCGAGATCGACACTCACCCGCCAGCCGCCGCACGGGCCAGTACCGCCCGGGCCGTGTCTTCGTCCGTGACGAGGGTATTCACCATCCCGGTGGACAGGAGGCCCGCCAGCACGGGTATCTTGTGCGCACCGCCCGCCGCGAGAATGACATCGTCGATCCGGCGGAGATCCTCGAAACTGAGCCCGACCACTTGTTCATTGATCGGGTGGTCGATCCGCTCGCCATCCTCGTCGATCACGTTGCCGAGAAAATCGCCGACTCCACCCCGCCGGCGGAGTTCCTCCTCGGTCACTCCCGGGGGGAGACCGTCCCGCACAAGGATGGACTGGTCGGACAGGTCCCCGGCGGCCACGGCCATCGCCTCGACTGAGCGCACCTTCTCGAGGTGATCCCGGAAGACGGCCAGCTCCATGATGGTCGCCCGCGACTCGGCATTCCCCGCGTAGAGCGGAGCCGTAAAGTAACTGTGGCTGGCCCCGAAGAGGTCGGCGAGCCGCCGGGTGATCTCGAAGCTGTTGAGGTCCGACCCGCGGGAAAGGCCCCCCATCACCGAGACTACCTCCTGGTCGGGACGCTTCGACGGAATCACGAAGCGGGTGGCGAGGTTGAGGGTGTTGCCCCAACCCATCCCGAAAAGGCGCACCTCCGGGTCGGCAAGCCGTTCGGAGAGAAACTGTCCGAGCGCTGAACCCACCATCGTCTGGACCCGGTCAGGCGATTCCGGGCTGGGGGCCACGTAGGCCCGGCGCAGGCCAAAGCGCTCCCGGAGCGCGGCTTCCGCGTCCGCGCAGGAGGCGTAGCGGGTGTTGAAGCTGATCCGGACCATCCCGCGGCGCCAGGCCTCGGCGATCGACTTGTTCACCCGCAGGCGGGTCACCTTCAGCTTGGAGGCCACCTCACTCTGGGTCAGCCCCTCCACGTGGTAGGCCCAGGCGACCTGGGCAAGAAAGCGTTCCTCCGCATCGACGGTCGCCGTCGCCGATTTGGAAACCCGGCTCATGATCCCTACTTCACCGCCCCCATCGTAAGACCGCGGACGAGTTGCTTGGAGGCGATCAGTGCGAAAATGATCACGGGAATGACGATGAGGGTCGAGGTCGCCATGATTTTCCCGTAGGGCAGGTTGTAGCCCTCCATGAAGCTGACGGCCATCGCCGGGGCGGTCTTCGCGTCGTTCCGGGTAAGCACGATCGCATACAGCAACTCATTCCACGAGAAGATAAAGGAAAAAATCGCGCTGACCGCGACTCCCGGCATGGCCAGGGGCAGGCAGATCGACCGGAAGATCCGGAAGGGGGAGGCCCCCTCGAGGACGGCCGCCTCGTCCAGCTCCCGGGGAATCGAACGGAACTGGTCGGTACAGATCCAGATGACAATGGGCAGGTTGAACGTCAGGTAGATGAGGATCAGCGAGATCCGCGTGTCGAGCAGCCCGAGCGAGCGGGCGATGAGGAAGAGGGGGAGNGCCAGGACGATGGGCGAGACCATCCGGTTCGTGATGAACCAGAACCAGAGATGCTTCTTCCCCCGGAACTCGAAGCGGGCCAGGGCGAAGGCCGCCGGGGTTCCCAGCCCGAGGGCGAGAATCGTCGTCCCCACCGCCACGATCAGGGAGTTGATCATGGTGAAGCCGACCCCATCCTCGAAGAGGACTTCCCGATAATTCTCCAGGGTCGGCTGGAAAATCCAGACCGGCGGGGACTCGAGGGCGACGACCTGGGTCTTCAGGCTGGTCGTCACCATCCAGTAGAAGGGAAAGACGCAGAAAAGGAGAATGGCGAGCAGGAGGAGGATTTGTCCCCCCAGGGATCGCTTCGGTCCGACGGTACGCCTGGCCATGGGATGAATCGGGGCCCCCGTTACTGCACCTCCCGGTAGAAGAACCGGATGTACAGCTGGCTGAGGACAATGGTGAGGATGAGGAGAAGGANGGCCTGCGCGGAGGCGAGGCCCTGGTCGAAGGCCCGGAAACCGGTCCGCTCGATGAGCAGGGAGATGAACTCGGTAGCCGCTCCCGGCCCACCCCGCGTGAGGGTGAAGACCATGTCGAAGAGCTTGAGCGTGTCCGCGGTGCGCAGGATGAGCACCGCCACGAGACCGGGCACGAGGAAGGGCAACTGCACGTGCCGGAGGATGCGCCACCACTTGCGGGTCTCCAGCCGGGCCGCCTCCTCGATCTCCCCGGGCACGGTGGTCAGCCCGGCCAGCAGCACGAGGGCGACGAAGGGCGTCCACTGCCAGACGTCCCAGAAGATTACGGTAAGAAAGGCGTTCGTCGGGTCCCCGATCCAATTGACCGGCTCCGCTCCGAAGAAGCCGAAGAACTGGTTCACCACCCCGTATTTGATGTTGAACATCACCTGCCCGAGCAAACCGACCACCGCGTAGGTGGTCGCCATGGGGAGGACGAGACTCAACCGGGTGAGGGTGCGCAGAAAACCGACCCCGGGCTGGTGAAGCAGGAGCGCGATCACCAGCCCGAAGCCGATCTGCAGGGGGAGGACGATCCCGAGGAGGAGAAGGGTCCTCCCGAGGGCGTCCCAGAAGGCGTCGCTGGTCAGTACGCTGGCGTAGTTCGCCAGCCCGATGAACTCGACGTCCTTGAGGTCAATCAGATTGAAGTAGTGGAGGGAGGTCCACACCGCGTAGACGAGCGGGGCGATCCCGATCACCGCGAGGGCGAGGACGGCGGGGCCCAGAAAGGCCCAGACAATCCGGGGGGAAGTGCGCCGGTTCACGCGTCGACCTGCGGTGTGGACCCGATTCCCGAGAGAGCCGCCGTCCTACTGGGCCAGCGGCTTCTCGCCGTCGTAGTAGCCGGCTTTTTCGAGGACGGCCTCCATCTCTTCGCCGATCCGGTTGGCCCCTTCCTCCACGGTGAGCTCCCCGAGCATGATCCGGGTCCCGTGGACCTGGACGATCTCGGAGATCTCCGGCCACTCGGCGAAGCGGGGGCGGAACTCCGGCACGCCTTCCTGCCAGCTCTCCACGAGCGCCGGGACGAAGGTGTACTCCTCGGCCACACCGGGCTCCTCGTAGACCGCCTCAATGGCCGGAACGCCCCCGCGGTCGAGGTACTCGCGGGCATTCTCTTCCCCGGTGATCCACTGGATGAAGAGCCAGGCGGCTGCCTGCTCCTTCTCGGAGGCCTGGCTCGTCACGGCCAGGGAGAATCCGCCGAGGGCCGGCTTGCGCCCGGCCGGTCCCGCCGGCTCCGGCGCCACCGCCAGACAGTCCGCGATCTTCGAGGTCTCCGGATTCGCCAGCGAGGAGTAGAAGGCCGACCACTCCGTGATCATGGCCACGTCTCCCTGCGCCAGTCCGTTCACCGTTTCCGCGTGGTCGTAGGAGACAATCCCGTCGGGCATGTATTCCATAAGGTCCTGCCGGAACTCCAGGCCCCGCAGGGAACCCTCCGAGTCGAGGTTCGAGCGGAAGTTCTCGTCGAGGAAGGAACCCCCGAACGGCCAGATCATCCGTGCGAAACTGTCCGCGCTCTGGGTCTCGTTGCGCTTCGACTGCAGGGCGAAGGCGTGTTGGCCGTCCCCGGTGAGGGCCGGCGCGTAGACCTCCAGAAGCTCGGTCCAGGTCTCCGGCGGACCGTCGAAGCCGGCCTCCTCGAGCATGCACTCATTGTAGAAGAGCAGGCCGCTGTAGTTGTCGAAGGGGATGCCGTAGGTGACCCCGTTCCAACTCCCGAAGGCGTCCACGAGCAGCGGGAAGAAGTCGTCCAGCTGGAAGTTCGGGTTGTGCAGGGCCGGGTCGTCCATGAACTTCGACACCGGCTCGATCCAGCCGTTCTCCGCGTAGTTCCCGATCCAGACGAGGTCGATCAGCGCGATGTCCAGATCGCCCCCCGCGACAAAGTCCCGGACCTGCTGGCCAAGGGCGTTCTCGTAGGGAACCTCGGTGATGTTGATGTTGATGCCGGTCTTCTCCTCGAATTCGGGAATCATCTGCTTGGCCGCCTCGTAGCCGGGGCGGAGGAGGAAGATGACATCCACGGTGGTCCCGGAGTAAGGCTGCGCCGCCTCCTCGAGGGACCATGCCTCGGCACGGGGGGCCAGGCCGAGGGTGAGGGCGCCCGCGAGCACAGCCGCGGCCACCGAACGATACGTTCGTTTTCTCATGGTGATCAGTTGGGTTGAGGTAATGGTTGGGGGAACAAGTTCGCCGGTCGGTCGAAGGTTCAACCTTGACATGCGAATGTTCGATCGCAGATACAAAAGTTGTTTCCTCCGGCGTCAACCCTTTTCCGCCTCCCTTCCTTTCCCGCCCCACCCCGATCCCCGACCCGACGGAGCCATGGCCGAAGTAACCCTTACCTCAATCGACAAGCACTACGGCGACTTCCAGGCGCTGAAGGAGGTCAGCCTGGCCGTCCCGGACGGCTCCTTCACGGTTTTCGTGGGGCCCTCCGGCTGCGGCAAGTCCACCCTCCTGCGGGCCATCGCCGGTCTCGAGGAGATCTCCGCGGGGTCCATCGGGATTGGCGGGCAGGACGTCACCACGGTGCCCCCCTCGGACCGCGGGGTCGGCATGGTCTTCCAGTCCTATGCCCTCTACCCGCACATGACCGTGCGGGAAAACATGGAGTTCGGCCTGAAGATCGGGGGGGAGAAAAGGGAGGTGCGGGAGCAGCGCATCGCCGAGGCGGCCCGCATCCTCCGGCTGGGGGACTACCTCGAGCGCCGTCCCTCCCAACTCTCCGGCGGCCAGCGCCAGCGGGTGGCGATTGGCCGGGCCATCGTCAAGCAGCCACGGGTCTTCCTCTTCGACGAACCCCTCTCCAACCTCGACGCCAAGCTGCGGATCCAGATGCGGGTGGAGCTGGAGGCCCTCCACCACACCCTCGGGGCCACCATGATCTACGTGACCCACGACCAGGTGGAGGCCATGACCATGGCCGACCAGATCGTCGTGCTCAACGAGGGGGAGATTGAGCAGGTCGGCCCCCCTCTCGAGCTCTACCACCGCCCGGCCACCCGTTTCGTGGCCGACTTCATCGGCGCCCCCAGCATGAATTTCCTCGCGGTGGGGATGACCGGGGGCGTGGCGAGCTACCGCGGAACCCCGCTGGGGGGCACCTGGGAACTCCCCGACGGGGAGTACACCCTCGGGATCCGCCCGGAACACCTCCGCGCCGGTTCCGGAGGGGCGGAGGAGGTCCGGCTGTCCGCGACGGTCCGGGTCGTCGAACAGCTGGGGGGCGAGACCTACCTGCACGCGGAGACCGGCCCCGGGGACAGCCTCGTCGTCCGCACCGAGGGGGATCGGGGCTCGCGGGTCGGGGAGGAGCTCGACCTCGGTCTTCCCCGGGACCGGGTCCACCTGTTCGACCGGTCGGGCGCCCGTGTGGAGGAGGGGGGTGCCTGATGGACACGGCGCCGGCTCCCTTCCCCTCCAGCCGCGAACGGCTCGCCGGGGCCGTCCAGGAATCGGCCACCGTGGCCGAGGTTCGGGTGGGCCGGAACCTGCTCGAGGAGCTGCCCGCCTTCCTCCGCGCGCACGGCGCGGACGGCTCGGTCTGCCTCTTCGCGGACGGCAACACGTGGAAGGCGGCCGGCGAATGCGCGGCCGGGATCCTCGACCGGGCCGGGTGGCAGTGCACACCCTTCATCCTGCCCGGCCGCCCCCGGGTGAGCCCGGACCGGCGCACCGGCGATGAGCTCCGCGCCTTTCTCGCCGGTCGCGAGCACTACCTCGTTGCCGTCGGCTCGGGGGTCCTCAACGACCTCGCCAAGTACGCCGCCTTTCAGCTGGAACGACCCTACGCGGTCATCGCCACGGCGGCCTCCATGGATGGCTACACCTCAGCGGGATCCCCCCTCTCCGAGGACGGCTTCAAGATCACCCTGCCCTGCCGTCCGGCCCGGGCCGTCCTCGGGGATCTCGGCATTCTCGCGGAGGCGCCCGCGGAGATGAATGGCTGGGGCTTCGGCGACCTTGCCGGCAAGCTTCCCGCCGGGGCCGACTGGATCCTCGCGGACGGTCTCGGGATCGAGGCGGTCGACCCGATCGCCTGGGCCCTCGTGCAGGAGGACCTTCCCCGGCAACTCTCCCGGCCGGCCGCGTTGGCCACGGGCGACCCGGAGGCCGTTGGGGAACTCTTCTGCGGGCTCAACCTCGTCGGGCTGGCCATGGAAAGGCACGGCAGCTCCCGCCCCGCCTCCGGTGCCGACCACCAGATCGCCCACCTCTGGGAAATGGAAGGTCTCTCCCTCGGTGGGGAAAAGGTCAGCCACGGGGCCTGTGTTTCCGTGGCCACCGTGGCCATGCTCCGGCTCTACCGGTGGTGGCTCGCCCGGGATCCGCGAGAGGCCCCCCCCACGGAGAGAACCACTCCCCCGGCCTCCGCGGAGAGCGAATTCGCCCTCCTGCGCTCCCTCCTTCCCCACCCGACCATTGCCGCCCGTGCCGAGCGGGAATTCACCCCCAAGCTACTCTCCCCCGGGCAGCGGGAGGAACGGCTCACCCTCCTCCGGCGGGAGGGGGCCGCCCTGCAGGGTCGGGTCGCCGACCACCTCGACCGCATCGCCGACCTCCCCGACCGCCTCGCCCGGGCCGGCGCCCCGATTCGTCCCGACCAGATTGGCATCGACGGCGAGCGTCTCCGGCGCTCCGCGCGGGCGGCCCGCTTCCTCCGCTCCCGCTATACCCTCCTCGACCTTCTCGCCGAGACGGGCCAGCTGGACCGGGCCATCGACGAATCCCTCGGCGACGATTAGCCCTCCCCCATGGAACTCTTCCGCCAGCATCCCGGGCCCATCGACACGGCCACCGCCTTTGCCGGCTATGAGNTCGCCCGGCACCGCCTGCCCGCCGCCGTCTCTCCCGCCTCCACCGGGCGGGCCCGCCACCTCGGCGACCTCGTCGACCGCTACGACGCCTTCCTCCTCGACGGCTACGGTGTCCTCAACCGGGGGGACCAGCCGGTCCCCGGTGCCGTCGAACGACTTGCCCAGTTGCGTGCCGCCGGCCGGAAGATCGTCGTCCTCACCAACGGGGCGACGCCCACCGCGGAGGCCGCCCGGGCCAAGTACCGCGCCCTCGGGTTCGCCTTGGCGCCGGAGGAATTGGTGGCCAGCCGCGAGATTGCCAGCCTGCACCTGCGGGGAATCCTGCCCTCCGGCACCTGGGCCGCCATCGCCGGGGAGGGGGACTCGTTCCCCGATCTCTCCGTCCCCCTCGAGGACCTCCAGAAAAACCCGGGGCTGCTCGCCACCGCCGACGCCTTCCTCTTCCTCTCCAGCGACCGCTGGAACTGGTCCTGGCAGGACCGACTCGTCGAGGCCCTGCGGGCCCGGCCACGGCCGGTGGTCGTCGCCAACCCCGACCTGGTGGCCCCCCGCGAGGACTGGCTCTCCGTGGAGCCGGGGACCTACGCCCACCACCTCGCCGATGAGTGCGGGATCGAGCCCCGCTTTTTCGGCAAGCCCTTCGCCGAGGCCTTCACCATCGCCATGGCCCGCACCGGGATCCCCCCCCACCGTACGGTCATGGTCGGCGACACCCTCCACACGGATGTCCTCGGGGGCACTGCCGCCGGGTGCGACACGGTCCTCGTGGTCGACCACGGACTCTTCGCCGGGCTCGACCCGGAGCCCTTCATCGAGCGCTCCGGCCTCCGCCCCCACTGGATTGTCCCGACGACCTAGGGCCGCTCTTCCGGGGCGGGCGGTGCTGCCGGCCCCGGGGCCTTGCCCACGCCGCCCGGCAGCACCCTGAGCCGGTGCAGCTGTACGCGCACCGGATCACCGGGACGGAGAGGGTGGGTCTCGAGGAAAGCCTTCGGCACGGGAACGGGAAGCACCTCCCCGGCGAGGCGGACCCGCACCCGCGCGGTGGTTGCCCCCGGCTCCTCCAGCGACTCGACCGTCCCGTCCAGCAGGTGGTCCACACTGCTGCGCGCCCCCTCGCCCACGAGGAGGCTCGTTTCCTCCGGCCGGAGGAGGAAGCGTACGGCCTCCCGTCCGCGCACCTCCCCCTCCGGCAGGAGGACCGGGCCCCATTCGGTGAGGAAGGTGGCCTTTCCCCCCGCGACCCCCGCGGCCCGGCGGCGACCCCGGAGCACCACCGCCCCGGAACCTTTCCCGCCCTCGAGCCACCCGGCCATGGCGGCGACGGAACCACTCGCGCGAATCCTCCCGTCTTCCAACAGAAAGATCTCGTCGGCGAGGGCGAGCATCTCCTCCGGGGAATGGCTCACATGGAGCACGGGGATCCGCAGGCTCTCCTGCAAGTCGGCGAGCAGGGGCAGGATCTCGTCCTTGCGGGGCGCATCCAGGGAGGCGAGGGGCTCGTCGAGGAGGAGCAAGTGTGGCCGGGAGGCCAGCGCCCGGGCCATGGCCACGCGCTGCTGCTCACCGAGCGAGAGCTGCCCGGGAAAACGGTCGAGGAGGGATTCGATCCCGAGGACCGCCAGAACCTGCTCCCGGGGGAGGGCCCAGCCCCCCCTGCCCGCCCGGCGCTCCGCGTAGGCGAGATTCCCCCGCACGCGGAGGTGGGGGAAGAGACTCGGCTCCTGGAAGACGAACCCGACCCGGCGGCGGTGGGGCGGAAGAAAGCGGGACCCGTCCTGCCAGGTCTCCCCTCCCACCTCCACCCTTCCCCGCGCCCCCCTCTCCAATCCGGCGATCGCGCGGAGGAGGGTGGTCTTGCCGCTCCCGGAGGGGCCGAAGAGACCGGAGACCCCCCGCCCCGGGAAGCCGGTGTCCACCTCCAGGCGGAAGCCCGGCCGCTCGAGGACCAGCTGCACCCGCACGCTCATGGCCCCACCCGCTCCCGCCGACCGCGCCCGCCCCAGCCGTAGACCACGAGCAGCAGGAACAGGGAAAGCCCGAGGAGGACGGCCGAGAGGATCCCCGCCTTGCCGTACTCCAGGGTTTCTACGTGGTCATAGATCGCGATGGAGGCCACCCGGGTCTCCCCGGGCAGGTTTCCCCCGATGAGGAGGACGACCCCGAACTCGCCGAGGGTGTGGGCAAAACCGAGAACGGCCGCCGTGAGGAAGCCGCGCCGGGCGAGGGGCACGGCCACGGTGAGAAAGCGGTCCCGGGGACCCGCCCCCAGCGTCGCGGCGACTTCGAGGGGCCGGCCTCCCACCCCGTGAAAGGCGGTCTGCAGGGGTTGCACGACGAAGGGCAGGGAGTAGAGCATCGAACCGATCACGAGGCCCTCGAAGGTGAAGGCGAGGGAGCGGCCGCCGAGGGCCTCCAGCAATCCGCCCACCGGACCCCGCGGGCCGAGAGCCACCAGCAGGTAGAACCCGAGCACCGTGGGGGGGAGGACAAGAGGCAGGGCCACCACCGCTTCCACGAGGAAGCGCCCCCGCCAGGAGGTGCGGGCCAGCCACCAGGCCAAGGGGGTGCCCACAAGGAGGAGAAGGACCACGGTCACGGCGGCCAGCCGCAGCGAGAGGCCAAGGGCGACCCAGTCACCGGACTCGCTCATGGACCCGCCCCGGAACGGTAACCCCACTCCCGCAAGCGGGCGGCGACCCGCTCGCCGCGGAGGAAACGGAGGAAGTCGGCGGCTGCGGACCGGTCCTCCAGGGCGACCGCCTGTTGCTCGATCGCCGGGTAGGACGCGGCCGGAGGAAGCCAGAGGGATCCCGCCGGCTCCCCTCCCCCGCCCCGTGCGAGAACCTGTGCATAGGCCACGAATCCGAGCTCGGCCGCCCCGCTGTCCACGAGCTGGAAGGCCTGGGCAACATTCTGGCCCCGCACGATCCTTCCGCGCAGCGCTTCCCAAAGACCGCGCCGCTCGAGCAGGGCCCGCGCCGCCGCGCCGTAGGGGGCGAGGGAGGGGTTGGCGAGGGCGAGATAGCGGAAACCGCCCTCCGCGAGGAGGCGCCCCCCGGCGAGATCGAGGCCCTCCCGCGGGCTCCACAGGGCGAGCTGCCCCAAGGCATAGGTGAACCGGGAGCCGGCCACGGCGAGGCCCTCTTCCTCAAGGAGGCGCGGGCGCTCCGCGTCCGCCGCGAGGAAGACCCCATAGGGAGCCCCGTGGCGGATCTGCGCGTAGAGTTGGCCGGTCGATCCATAGCTGGGCACCAGCTCCACCCCTGACTCCCGGGCGTAAGGGGCAGGAGCGCCTCGAGGGCCGGACGGAAATTGCTGGCCACCGCCACGCGCAACTCCTCCGCCCGGAGAAGCTGCGGCCCGGAGAGGAGGATACCGGCGCACCCGACAAGCACTAGCGCGATCCACCCTCCACTGCCGCAACCTGCCTTCATTGTGGGGTCAGGATGCCTCCGCCCCGCCGCGGGGCCAACCCGGGAGTTGCCGGGACGGCCGGGATCCCGGGGGCGCGGACCTCCCGCGGGGGCCTTCCCCGGCACACTCAGCCGAGCCGCTCCCGGAAGGTGCGGTAGTCAAAGGTGCGGGTCGTCCGGCAGTTGCCGTCCTCCCCGAGGACGGCGATGTCCGGCAGGCGCACGCCGTTGAAAGTGGTGGTCTTTACCATCGTGTAGTGGCCCATGTCCCCGAACAGGAGCCGGTCCCCCACCGCGAGCGGCCGGTCGAAGGAATAGTCCCCGAGGACATCGCCCGCCAGGCAGGTCAGGCCTCCGAGCTGGTAGGTGTAGGCCTTCTCGCCGGGACGCCCGGCCCCGAATACCTCCGGGCGGTAGGGCATCTCGAGGACGTCCGGGAGGTGGGCGGTGGCGGAGGTGTCGAGGATCGCGTAGCGGCCCCCGGGTCCGGCGAGGTCCAGCACGGAGGCCACGAGCACGCCGGTGTTCAGGCCCACGGCCTCCCCGGGCTCAAGATACACGGTCAGGCCGGTCCGCTCGCGGAAGGAACGGACGATCCGCACAAGACGCTCGCGGTCGTAGCCCTCCCGGGTCAGGTGGTGCCCACCCCCGAAATTCACCCAGGAGAGCCGGGGGAACCAGCGGGCAAAGCGGTCCTCAAAGGCCACGAGGGTCCGCTCGAGCGCGTCGGCGTCCTGCTCGCAGAGGGTGTGGAAGTGCAGGCCGCTCACCCCCTCCGGCAAGCCCTCCACGGCCAGCTCGGCCGCCCGCGTGCCGAGGCGGGAGTCCGGCCCACCCGGGTCGTAGAGGGGGGTCTGCCCCTCGGAATGCTCGGGATGCACCCGCAGGCCGAACGCGAGGGCGGGGGACACGCCCTGCGCCCGATCCACCCACCGCCGGGCCTGTCCGGGTGAGTTGAAGACGAGATGGTCGCAGAGACCGGCCATGGCGAGGAGATCCTCCCGCCCGTAGGCGGGGGCGTAGCCGTGCACTTCCCCGCCGATCTCCTCGCGGGCCAGCCGGGCCTCGTGGGGCGAGGATGCGGTGGCCCCGTCCAGCGCGCCCCTGATGGACCCGAGCAACGGGCCGGGCGCGTAGCCCTTCAGGGCGAGGAGGAGTCGGGCCCCGGTTTGCTCGCGAAGACGGCCGAGCAGGGTGAGGTTCTCGCCCAGCTGCCGCTCCACGAGGACAAAGGCCGGGGTGCGCACTGCCCCCAGGATCGCCTCCCGCTCCTCCGCGCGGGGAAACCGCACGGGAGCCGCCGGACCGGGAGGCAGCTCCTCCCCTCCCCCGTTCACAACGGGAGCTCCACGCGGTGCCGGGGCAATCCGCTGCGCTCCAGCTCAGCGAGGAAGGGGTCGGGGTCGAGCTGCTCCACATTGAAGACTCCGGCCCCCGACCACTGCCCGGTCAGCATCATCTTCGCCCCGGCCATCGCCGGGACTCCGGTGGTATAGGAAATGGCCTGGGAGCCGACCTCCTCGTAGCAATCCTCGTGGCGGCAGAGGTTGTAGAGGTACACCCGGCGGGGCTCGCCCCCCTTCTCCCCGCGAGCGATCACCCCGATGCAGGTGCGCCCGCGGGTGCGCGCGCCGAGATCGCCGGGGTCGGGGAGGACGGCCTTGAGGAACTGCAGGGGGATCACCTCCCGGCCCTCGTACTCCACGGGGTCGATGCGGGTCATCCCGACATTCTCGAGGACCTCAAGGTGCTTCAGGTAGTTGTCCGAAAAGGTCATCCAGAACTGGGCCCGGCGCAGGCCGGGCAGGTGCCGGGCGAGGGACTCGAGCTCCTCGTGGTACATCCGGTAGATGCGCAGCGGGCCAATCCCGTCCGGGAAGTCAAAGGACTCCGCGGTGCTCAACGCCGGGGTCTCCACCCACTCACCGTCCTCGTAGTGGCGGCAGGGCGCGGTCACCTCGCGGATGTTGATCTCGGGGTTGAAGTTCGTGGCGAAGGGCAGCCCGTGGTCGCCGGCGTTCGCGTCGAGGATGTCGAGCTCCTCGATGCGGTCGAAGTCGTGCTTGGCGAGCCAGGCGGTGTAAGCATTCGTCACCCCGGGGTCGAAGCCGCATCCGAGGAGGGCCATGAGCCCGGCCTCCCGGAACCGGTCCTCGTAGGCCCACTGCCAGGAGTACTCGAAGCGGGCGGTCTCCGGGGGCTCGTAGTTCGCGGTGTCGAGGTAGGGGACCCCGGTGGCCAGGCACGCCTCCATGAGGGTGAGGTCCTGGTACGGCAGGGCCACGTGGAGGAGGAGGTCGGGCCGCTCCCGCCGCAGGAGGGCCTCCACCTCCTCCGGACGATCCGCGTCGACCTGGGCCGTCCGCAGGCCGCCGCCGAGCTCGTCGGCAATGCGGCGGCACTTCTCCTCGTTCCGACTCGCGAGCACGATGTCGCCAAAGACTTCGGGCTGCTGGGCGCACTTGTGGGCCACCACGCGGCCCACGCCGCCGGCGCCGAGGATGAGAACACGGGAGGAATCGCTGCTCACGGGGCTGATCGTGCCCAGCTGGCCCGGCAGGGCAAGAGAAGGGCTTGGCCCGCGGGATTTTTTTGGCAGAGTCCGGGGTGTGAGCGACAATCCCCCGCCACCCGCCAGCACTCCGAAACGGCCCAGCTTCGGCCTCTGGGTCTGGCTGGTCTACGCCGGGCTGGTCGCCTTCGCGATCCCCTGGTACTGGCCGGAGGAAGGGGCGCCCGTGTTCCTCGGGATGAGGGCACCCCAACTGACGACGCTGCTCGGTGGGATCGGGATCGCCGCCTTCAGTTGCTGGCTCTTCGCCCACCAGATCCCCGAGGCGGAGGGAGACGGGGGCCGGGAGGAAGAGCCCCCGGGGGACTGAGCCTCAGGAGGCCGGCGCGGCAACGAGGCAGCCGACGATTTCCTCCGCCAGGCTGGTGAAGAGGGAATCGGTCGACTCAATCGTCTTGCGGTTCACCGCCGAGAAGGTGCTCCGGGTGGTCGTGCCGGCGACTTGCAGCCGGGTGGTCCCGGTCATCTTCCAGCGGTTCATCAGGCGATTGCGCTCCAGGTCCTCGACCGTCACCACGAGGGTATCCCGCGCGGAAGAGGCGGAGGGAGCGGCCGAGAGCAGGGTCACCTGCGTGCCCCGGTTGCCGAGGGCCTTGTTCAAGGCGTCCTCGAAACCATCGCGGTTCTGCGCATCCACCCTCTCCACCGCCGCGGTATCCAGGTAGACTTCCAGGCGGGGAACCGCTGCCTGCGGGCAGGGCGCCATCCTCACCTCGGTGGGCAAGGCCTGGCCCACGGTCTTGCGGGCTGCGGTCACACAGCCGGTCAGGACCGTCGCCAGCAGCGCGAGGAGAAGGAGGTGCAGGAGGGGACGGCAGGGAGATCGCATTGCGGGACCCTGACCTACCCGCCCGGGAATTACAAGATTATCGAATCAATACGATCAATCTGGTTTATCCCCTGCGAGCGGCCGCCGCCCACTCGTACACTTGCGAGTACTGGCGCGCCGACGCACCCCAGGACGCGTCCCGCCGCATCCCGTTCTGCTGGAGGGCCGCCACGCGGGTGGGCTCGGTCTCCCAGAGGTCCACCGCACGGAGAAGCACCTCGAGGAGGGCCTCGGAGAGGATCGGCTCGAAGAGGAAACCGGTCCCGTGGGGCTCCTCGGCGGGGAGGACGGTATCCGCCAGCCCGCCCGTCTTCCGGACCACGGGAATGGCCCCGTAGCGCATCGCGTACTGCTGGCTGAGCCCGCAGGGCTCGAAGCGACTGGGCATGACGAGGAAGTCTGCCCCGCCCATGATGAGGTGGGCGAGGCGCTCGTTGTAGCCGAGGTAGACACCGACCTCGAGGGGCCGGGCCCGCGCCTCCGCCGCAAAGCGCTCCTCCTCGAGGGAATCGCCGGAGCCGAGCAGCACGAACTGCGCCCGGGTCGACCCGAGGAAACGGTCCATGATGTCGAGGAAGAGGTCCATGCCCTTCTGGGCAAAGAGCCGGGAGACCACCCCGAAGAGGGGGCGGGAGAGGTCCGGATCGAGCCCGAATTCCTCCCGCAGGGCCTCGCGCGCCACGGTGCGCCCGGAAAGATCGTCCGCGGAGATCGGGGCCGGCAGGTGGGGATCCGTGGCCGGATCCCACGCCGCTTCGTCGATCCCGTTGACGATCCCGATGAGATCGGCCGCCTTGAAACGGAGGACCCCGTCGAGACCGCAGCCACCCACGGGGCCCTTGATTTCCTCCGCGTAGGTGGGGCTCACCGTGGTCAGCTTGTCCGCGTGGTAGAGTCCGCCCTTCAGCCAGTTGGCCGCGCCGACGTCCCCGAACCCGTCGGGACGGAGGGTCCAGCCGGGCAGGCCGGTGTCGGGGAAAGTCTCCACGGGGAACCGGCCCTGGTGCTCGAGGTTGTGGATGGTGAGCACGCTGGCGGTTTGCCCGAGCGGCGTGCCCGAGAGGATCGTGTTCAGGTACGCGGGGATGAGGGCGGTGGTCCAGTCGTGCACGTGGACGACGTCGGGGATCCAGCCGAGGACAAGACAAAGTTCGAGGGCTCCCCGCGAGAGGAGGCCGAAGCGACGGTGGTTGTCCGGATAGGCGCCCTCCCGGGTGTGGTAGATCCCGGCACGGTCGAAGTACTCCTGGTACTCGAGCAGGTACACGGGCACCTTCGAACCGGGCAATTCGGTCTCGGCAACGGCCGCGAACTGCACGCCCACCCCGGTATGCACGAAAAGGATCTCCTCGCGCCGACGAGGGGGCTGGGTGGTGCGAAGGCCCCGGTACTGCGGGAGCACGAGCCGCACGTCGTGCCCGAGGGCCTCCAGGTGGGGAGGCAGTGCTCCCACCACGTCTCCGAGTCCGCCTTCCTTGGCGAGGGGGGCGGCCTCCGGTGCTACAAAAAGAATCTTCACGTGCGTCCTCCGTTCGTGTTCAGGGAAATTGGTTCGATCGGGCCGTCCTCCCCATCGTCCTCCCAGCGGGCCCGGTAGTTGAACAGGGGCAGGAGGAGGAGAAGGCCCGCACAGGTGAAGCCGAGGACGGCGTAGCCGGTGAGGTCGTGGACCCTTCCGGCAATCGCTTCCGGGCCAAAGGCATGCGCCCACGCCGTCAGGAAAAGGCTCCGGAAAAGGTTCATGACAAAGGCAAACGCCATGGCGCACCCGACGAGGGCCCACTTCTTCCACCAGCGGTCCAGAAACACCGCCGCCAGGAAGGAACCGGCGAAGAGGCAGGCCGTCAGCGACCGGATGCCCGAGCAGGCATCCTCGACCCCCACCTCGCCCCGAGCGAGCACGAGAACATTGCCCCTTTGCTCGAGGGGAATCCCGAGGATGTCGAAAACCTGGAAGACCACCGCGGTCACTTGGTGGAGCAGAAAGAGGCTCACCCGCACCTCCGCGAAGCTGAGGAGGGGCAGGGAAAGGATCCAGATCAGGGCGGGAAAGACGAAGAGACCGGTGAAGAGAAGTCGCTCCCCGACGGTCGCGGGCTGCCGCGGATCCCGTCCCCCCGCGAGGAAGGCGAGGGCGAGCACGGTCGCGGCGAACCCGTAAGCCGCCGCCTGCCCGCCGGGGAGGAGGGGGTTGTCGGTGAGGGCCTGCAGGAATCCCCCGAGAAAGAAGAGGAGCAACCCGCCAATCACCGCCAACCAGGCCACCCCCCCGAGGAGGCGGCTGAGGATCCGCCCGCCCGGGGCCTCCGTCCGCAGGGGCCTCCCCTCCCAGCGACCCTCCACGAGGTAGCGCCGCACCGTCGGCCAGCGCTCGTGGAGGACGTAGGCCACGAAGACCGGAACGAGGAACCCGAAGCTGTAATCCTCCCGGTTCGACCACCAGTGCCACTGGTCGTAGACAAGGAACCCGGCCATTGCCAGCGCGAGAAAGGCACCCTGCCGAACCCATCGGGGGATCCGGGCTTCCTGCTGCGCGACGGTGTCCATGACCCTACCCCCAAGGCTTCCCCCGGGAGCGCCCGGCTGACAAGCCCGGAGTTTTCGGATTGAAGCTTCGGGGGAGCCCGCTCATCCTCCCTCTCTATTGTGCCATCCCCTCCGCACCGACCCGTTTCCGGATGAGTGGGCAGTACGAATACCTGCACGCCCACTGGAGGATGCCGTACATCCAGGCGGGGAGCGGGGAGGACAACCCGGGAGGCAATCCCTTCCTGCGCATCCCGGAGGCCGAGGACGAGCGCTCGGTCCTCCTCCTCTACCGCGGAACCCACACCTACCTGGTGATGAACAAGTTTCCCTACAACGCCGGGCACCTCCTCGCGGTTCCCTATCGTGAGGTCGGCGATCTCGAGGAGCTGGAGGAGACGGAATCCGCCGACCTCTGGGCCACCATCCTCCGCGCCAAGCGCCTCCTCCGCCTCGCCCTCGATCCGGCCGGCTTCAACATCGGCTTCAACCTTGGCGATGCCGCCGGGGCCGGCATTCCCACCCACCTGCACTGCCACATCGTGCCCCGATGGACGGGCGATACCAATTTCCTGCCCATTCTCTCGGGGACCCGCGTGCTCCCGGAAGCGATGGAAACCATGTGGGAACGCCTGCGCTCCTTCGTGCCGCAGGTCTCCGGCTGATCGTGCCCGCTGAGACCGCCACCGTCCTCGAGTTCGACTCGCCCCGCCTCCTCGCCCAGCTCTATGCCGGGGAGGTCGACAATCTCGCCAGTGCTGAGGCCACCCTTGGCGTGAGCCTCTCCACCCGCGACGACTGGCTGAGGATCGAGGGCGGGGAGGAAGGGGTGGAGGCGACCCGCGAGCTCTTCGCCATCCTCCAGCTCGCCCGCGCCCAGGGGCTGCGGATCCGGAGGGCCGATTTCGAGAAGATCCTCGCCGGGGTCGCCGCCGGGGAAGCGGCCGAGCTCCGCCACCTCTTCGAGGAGCCGGTCCTCCTCCAGCTGAAGCGGAAGAGCATCGTCCCGAAGACGCTCCACCAGAAACAGTACCTCAACGAGATCCGCACCCATGACGTCTCCCTCGGGATCGGCCCGGCCGGCACCGGGAAGACCTACCTCGCCATGGCGGCCGCCCTCGAGGCCTTCTTCACCGGCACCGTGGAGAAGCTGATCTTCACCCGGCCCGCCGTGGAGGCCGGCGAGGCCCTCGGCTTCCTTCCCGGCGACCTCCAGGAAAAGATCCTCCCCTACCTCCGGCCCCTCTACGATGCCCTCTACGAAATGGTCGGCGTGGAGGAAACCCAGCGGATGATGGACCGCCAGCAGATCGAGATCGCCCCGCTCGCCTACATGCGCGGCCGGACCCTTTCCCGGTCCTTTGTCATCCTCGACGAGGCCCAGAACACCACCCCGGAGCAGATGATGATGTTCCTCACCCGCCTCGGCGAGGATTCCCGGATGGTCATCACCGGGGACATCACCCAGATCGACCTGCCCCGGAGCAAGAAGTCGGGGCTCAAGCAGGCCGTCCAGGTCCTCCGCGAGGTCGAGGGAATCTCCCTCTTTACCTTCGACGGGGCCGATGTCGTGCGCCATCCTCTCGTCCAGAGGATCATTGAGGCCTACGAGTCCCAAGCCATCGAGGGACCCGGCGTCCCCCTTGCCTGATCCTTCACCGCATGGGATCCTCTCCTCCCAGACGCCGGGAACGCTCGCGCCGTTCCCTCCCCCGCGGCCGCGCGGCGCTGCGCCGGCGCGGGGAGGAGCTGTCCACCGGCCGCATCCTCCGAGTGGCGGCTGCCTATGCCGCAGCGGCGCTCCTCCTCATGGTCATCGCCTTCGCCGGCCTTTCCCGGAACGACCCCCAGATTCGCCAGGGCGAGGTCGCCTCCGAGCGGATCGTGGCCGACTTCGGGTACGATTTTCCCAGCCGGGTGCGCACCGAGGAGCGCCGTGCCCTCGCCCGCGAGAAGGTTCCCCCCTTCTACGATGTCCGCATGGAGGAGTTCGAGAAATTCGCCCGCACCCTCAACGGCCTCGAACTGGACTACAGCGACCGCACGGAGGCGGACAACGGCGCGGGCGCGGAACTCTCCGATCTGGACCGCCAGCAGGAGGCCGCCGCCTTCGTGCGCCGCTTTCTCGAGGAACGGAGGGTGGAGCTGCCCGTGGAAGCCACCGCCCTCTTTCTCTCCGAGACCAATCCCGGCCAGCGGAAACGCCTCCTCGGGGCTGCCCTCGCCGAGCTCGAGGACCTCTACCGCGAGGGCATCATCGGCAACGATCCCGACTTCACCGGCATCGGCAGCTACAACCTCATCCTCCCCGAGGAGACGGACGGCGAACGGCAACGCCTGCGGATCCAGCGGGTGTACGACGCCAAGGTCGCCCTGCGCAACCGACTCGCCGAGCTGGACATCAATGACCGGCTCTTCAACGCGCTCTTCGTCCTCGCCAGCACCGCCATCGAGCCCAACCTGCGGTTCAACCCCGAGGTCACCCGCGCCCGCCGGGACGAGGCCGCCGCCAGCGTCGGGGAGGTCGTCGTCGAAGTGCCCGCCGGCGAGACCCTCATCGAACCCGGGGTGAAGGTGTCCCCGCTCGCCTTTGAGAAGCTCGCCCGGTACCGCCAGGAGGAGGCCGCCCGGGTCTCCGGCTTCCTCACCTCCGACCCCCTCTTCCTCCAGCGCTCCTTCCTCGCCGTTCTCCTCCTCGCCGCCGCCGGGGGCGTCCTCCGGCTCGCCCTCCCCTCCGTACTCACCAGTCCCCGCCGCATGGGCACCCTCGGCTTGCTGGTCGTCGCCAACCTCCTCCTCTTCCGCCTGCTCCTGCTCCTGAACAGCCCGGAATGGCTCGGGCCCGACCCCACCCTCTCCGCGGTCCTTACCTCCGCAGCCCCCATTGCCTTCGCCCCGGTCACCGCCGGGATCCTGCTCGGGCCCCTCGTCGGGCTGCTCACCGCCTTCACCGTGAGCGGGTTCTACGCCCTCATGTTCGGGGACTCCCTCCTCCTCTTCCTCGGGGCCAACCTCGCCACCCTCGTGGGCCTCTTCCTCGCCCGGGACATCCGGCTCCGGGCCAATGTCGTCAGCGCCTGCACCCTTGCCGGGGTGGCCTTCGCCCTCTGCCTGCTCCTCGGGGGAGTCCTCGAGGGGACCCCCCTCGGTGCCCTCGGCCGGGAGGTCGCCTCCGCCCTCGTCGCCGGAGCACTCACCGGGGTGGCCGTCCTCGGGATCCTGCCGGTCCTCGAGAAGCTCTTCGCCTACAGCACCGACATCACCCTCCTCGAGTACACCGACTTCAACCACCCCTTGCTCCGCCGGATGCAACTGGAGGCCCCGGGGACCTACCACCACAGCCTGATGGTCGCCAGCCTCTCCGAGAACGCCGCCGCCGCCATCGGGGCCAACCCGCTCGTCTGCCGCGCCACGGCCCTCTTCCACGACGTCGGCAAGCTGGTCAAGCCGGAGTACTTCACCGAGAACCAGATGGGCCGGGAGAATCCCCTGGTGGCCCAGAAGCCCTCCCTGGCCGCGGTGATCATCAAGCGCCACGTCAAGGAAGGGCTCGAGCTCGCCCGCCAGTACAAACTGCCCCGCGTCTTCCGGGACATCATCCGCGAGCACCACGGCACCAGCCTTATCCAGTACTTCTACCGCGAGGCGGTCCAGCGGCAGAACGGGCCCGGGGCGAACGAGGAGGACCGCCTCGAGGAGGTCCAGGAGGAGACCTACCGCTACGACGGTCCCAAGCCCCACAGCCCCGAGTCCGCCATCATCTTCTTCGCCGATTCGGTGGAGGCGGCCAGCCGCTCCCTCCCCAAGGTCAACGCGCAGAGCATCGACGACTTGCTCGAGGCCATCTTCCGCGAGCGAATGGAGGACGGACAACTCGACGAGTGNTCCCTCACCCTNCGCCAAGTCGCCGAGATCCGGAAGAGCTTCAGCCGCACCCTTCTCAACAGCCTCCACGCGCGAATCGCCTACCCGGAGCGCCCCGACAGCGCCGACACTGCCGGAAGGAACAGCGCCCGCGAGCGGGCCCAGCCACGCCCACCCCGTGCGCGGGATCGAGATCAGCAACCGGTGTAGGGGCCTCCGCCTCGCCGCCGAAGAGGTCGCTGCAGCCCTCCGCTGTCTCGACGCCCACTTCCCCCGGCGCCCGCCTCCCGGCAACCTTTCCGTGGTCTTCCTCGACGAGAGCACCATGGGGGAGCTGCACGGGCGCTTCCTCGCCGATCCCTCCCCGACCGATGTCATTACCTTCCCCGGCGATCCCTCCTTCGGCGAGGCCGGGGAAATTTGCGCGGGTGCTGAACGGGCCGCGCGCGTGGCCGACGCGCACAACCACGGCCTCGACGCCGAGTTGACCCTCTACCTGGCCCACGGCTGGCTGCACCTCGCCGGATACGACGACCGCACCCCCGGGGAGCGCGCCCGCATGCGGGCGGCCGAACAGGAGGCCCTCGCCCAGGTCCGGGAAGGTCCGGGCCTTCCCTCCTTTGCGCTGGTGAGCGCTCCACCCGACCCCTAGGATTCCTCCCGTGCTGCGCAATCTCCGCAACGCCTTCTTCACCGGCCTGGTGCTCCTCCTCCCCCTCGGAGTCACCTACATTGTGGTGAACTTTATCGTCGTCCGGGTCGGCGTGCCCGCCAGCCAGGTCTTCTTCTGGTACCTCGACGAAAATGTGCGGAACATCGCCCTGTTCAGCACGATCCTCAGCATCCTCTCCGTCCTCGCCCTCGTCGTCTTCATCATCGGGCTGGGCTTCTTCTCCCGCTACGTCATCGGCCGACTCGTCATCAATACGGTTGAGAAAATACTCAGCCGTCTTCCTTTATCAATACTGTCTATCGCTGGGTAAAACAGATTGTAGATACATTTACCCAACAGCAGAAAACCGTTTTCCAGGAAGTCGTCCTCATCCAATACCCCCGCCGGGGCGTCTGGGCCGTCGGATTCCGTACCAGCGAGACCCGCGCGGAAATCCAGGCCAAGACCGGCCTGCAGCTTTCCAATATCTTCGTGCCGACCACCCCCAACCCCACCAGTGGCTTCCTCCTCCTCGTTCCCTCCGACGAGGTGATCCCCCTCGAGATGAGCGTTTCCGACGGGATGAAGCTGATCATCTCCGGCGGGGCCGTGGCTCCCCCCTACGAGACCAACGACCCCGTGGAAAAAGAGCGACTCGACTCCCTCGTCCTTCCCCCGGGCGAAGTGCCCGGGCCGGAGGCGGCCTTCGGGGAGGGCGGAGAGCCCCACCCCTCCCTCGACGCCAAGTCCTCCCGGCCCTCGCCCTGACGCCCGCCGAGGCCTTCCCGCCCACGGGGGGAGTTTGGGAGGGATCGATGGATCTCCGTCCCCTTTTCCCGGCACCGGGGGACCGGGCCGTTTACCTTCCCCGGGACGCGCGCTCCGGAGGGTGGCCCTGGTTCCCGGGGGAGCACGGGTCGATCGGGGGTCCGTCCCCAGAGAAATCCGGTGCCGCAGCGGGGACAGGCATCGACCTCCCCGCCGGGAACGCGCCCGGCCGGTGCGGGAAGGGCTAGGCTGGTAGGCCCGGGGCGGGCCCGGTGGCGACCAGGCAGGTTTCCCCTTGCCAGGTGCGGGCGAGGCGGCGGGCGGCGAGCTGGGCGCGGACGCCACTGCAGCAGCCGATCACCGCGCGCTGGCCGGGGGCNGGGAGGGGTCCGTGCGGTCCGACTTCCTCCCAGGGNATCCGAACCGCCTGCGGGGCGAGGGCGGGTCCCTCCTGCGGCCCGCGCACATCGAGCACGAAATCCTCCTCGCGGATCTCGGCGGGCCCGAGGAAGCAGAGCCGCGCCGCCCCCTCCGGTTCCGGGGCCCGGTCAAAGCGAAATCCCCCGAACCGCCAGCCCGGAGCTTCCACGGTGACCAGTTGGCCCAGCGGGGAGGGTTCGAGGCCGGCGAGAATGCCGAGGGTCATTTGTGCCTGCAGGTTGCCGAGCAGGCCGACCACCGGGCCGAGCACGCCCTCGCTGGCGCAGCTCCCCGCGCGTACGGGCAGGTCGGGAAAGACCGCGTGCAGGGAGGGTGCCGCCCCGCAGAACGCACCGGCATAACCGGAGAGTCCGGTCACGGAGGCGCTCACCAAGGGTACGCCCTGCCCGCGCCCGTAGTCGGAGAGGGAATAGCTCACCGAGAAGCGATCGGCGCAATCGAGGACGAGGTCGTGCCCGTCGAGCTCCGCGCCGAGCCCGTCCGGCTCGAGAAAGCGGGTCCGGGCCACCAGCTCCACCTCCGGGTTCAATGCGGACAGCCGCTCCACGGCCACCTCCGCCTTCAGCCGTCCGGCATCCTCTTCCCGGAAGAGCACCTGTCGGTGAAGGTTCGTCCGGTCCACGCGGTCCCCGTCGAACAGGGTCAGCCGCCCGATTCCCGCCCCGACCAGGGCGGGGGCGGCCGTCGCGGCAAGGCCGCCCGCGCCCACCACCGCCACCCGGGCGGCGCGCACCGCGTGCTGCCCGCGCTCTCCGAAAGCGGGCACGGCGATCTGCCGGGCGTAGCGATCCTCCCCGCTCACCGGGTTGCCTCCAGCCACTCTCGCACCCGGGCCGGAGGGTCCGCGTGCAGGGTCACGTCGGTGACCACCGCCAACGCGTCCGCCCCGGCGGCGAGGACCTCGGCCGCGCGCTCGACGGTGAGCCCTCCAATGGCCACCAGGGGCAGGCGGCCGATCCGCCGCTTCCACGCGGTGATCCGCTCCGTTCCCTGCGGTGCCCACGGCATGACCTTGAGGCGCGTGGGGTAGATCGGGCCGAGGGCCACGTAGTCCGGTCCGGCGGCGAGCGCGGTTTCCAGCTCGGCCTCGTCGTGGGTGCTCACTCCCAACTGCACCCCGGATCGCCGGAGGGCCTCCCGGTCGGCGGCGGCGAGGTCCTCCTGGCCGAGGTGGACATAGCCGACTCCCTCGGCGAGGGCTTCCTCCCAGTGGTCATTGACCACCAGCCGGGCCCCCGCCCCTTCGCAGAGGCGCCGGGCCTCCCGGATTTCCCGGCGGAGCTCGGCACCCTCGAGCTCCTTGTTGCGCAGCTGGACGAAGCGGAGGCCCGCGGGGAGGAGCTGCCGCAGCCAGCCGGCATCCTCGAGGATCGGATAGAAGCGGTCGGGGATCATGGGAGGAAGGCCTGCCCGATCACCGGGGTCGAAGGCGCGGCCATGTCGCGGGGCTCCATGGGGTCGGCAGCGCGGCCGAGGCGACCCGCCTCGAGGGCCCGGGCCATCGCCTCGGCCATCGCGGGGGGGTCGCCGGCCCGCGCGACGGCGGTGTTCAGGAGCACCGCGTCGTAGCCGAGTTCCATGGCCCGCAGGGCGTGCGAGGGCAGTCCGATCCCGGCATCCACCACCAAGGGGATCTCCGGAAAACGGGCGCGCAGGGTGCGGAGGGCGTACTCGTTGGCCAGCCCGAGTCCGGACCCGATCGGGGATCCCCACGGCATGAGCACCTCGCACCCCGCTGCCACCAGCCGATCCGCGAGGACGAGGTCCTCGGTGGTGTAGGGGAACACCTGGAATCCCTGCCGACTCAGCTCGCCCGCTGCCTCCACCAGCCCGAAGGGATCCGGCTGGAGGGTATCCGTGTCCCCGATCACCTCCAGCTTGACCCAGGGGGTGTCAAAGAGTTCGCGGGCCATTGCCGCGGTGGTGATCGCTTCCTTCGCCGAGTGGCAGCCCGCCGTGTTCGGGAGCACCCTGACCCCCAGCCCGCGGATCAAGCGCCAGAAGTCCTCCCCCGCCCGGCTTCCCCCGGCCTCCCGGCGCACGGAGACAGTGGCCACCCCGGCCCCGGAGCGGCGGAAGGACTCGGCGAGAACCGCCGGGGAGGGGTACTGCGCCGTCCCCAGGAGCAGCGGCGAGTCGATGGCGGACCCGTAAAAAGTCGGCACGGCCTATCCTCCCTGCTGGGGGCTGACCACCTCGAGACGGTCCCCGGGGTGGACGGAAGTGACCTCCCGCTGGGCGGCCGGTACGAACTCCCCGTTCAGGGCGGTGGCGACCGCCTGGTCGGCGTAGCCCAACTCGTCCAGGATGGCCGAGAGGGCGCTCTTTTGCACTTCGCGGGTCTCCCCGTTCACGGTGATGGTCATGGTGTGGCGATCTCCTCTTCGTGGCTGGCTAGCATCTCCGCCGCCTGCCGGGCGAGGGACGGGGCGAGGAGGAAGCCGTGCCGGTACAGTCCGTTGAGAAAAAGGGTCCGGCCTTCCCGGCGGACCTTCGGGAGGTGATCGGGGAAGGCGGGGCGGGCGTCCGCCCCGACCTCGAGCAACTCCCCCTCGCCGAAGGAGGGATGCAGGGCGAAGGCGGCGCTGAGGAGCTCGAGAACCGACCGCACCGTCGCCCGGTTTCGTTCCCCCGATTCGATGGAGGTGGCTCCGAGCATGTAGACGCCCCCGCCCCGGGGGACGATGTAGAGCGGGATGCGCGGGTGGAGAAGCCGGACGGTCCGGCGCAGCCGGACTTCCGGGCATCGCAGGACGACCATCTCGCCTTTCACCCCGCGGAGGTCCTCCAGCCGGTCGCGCGCGGCGAGCCCCCGGCAGTCGAGGGTCCAGCCCGGGCCGGGTTCGCCGTGCCGCCGCTCGATCGTCACTCCCCGGGCCGCCAGCCCCTCCACGAGCTGCGCCAACGCCCCCCGCGGGTCGAGGTGGGCTTCCTCCGGAAAAAACAGGCCTCGGGAGAAACGGCCGGCGAGGTCGGGCTCCAGGCTGCCGATCTGTTCGGCCCCGACGGTCTCATGAGCCCGGGTGCGGCGGGCAAAGCGGTCCAGTTCGCGTTGGTCGCGGCCGAGGGCGACCACCAGGGAGCCCTCGCGGGTTACGCAGTCCACCTGCCGCTCCCACCAGTCCGCCGCCTCCTCACCGAGACGCACGACCGGTTCCTCCGCGGTCTCTCCCTCGCACCACGGGGCGAGCATGCCACCGGCCCACCACGAGCAACCGTGCTCCCCGGGTGGACCCGCCGGATCGAGCAGGCGGACCCGCCAGCCGCGGTCGACCAGTTCGGTGGCCGCGCACAGGCCGGCCACGCCTGCTCCCAGGATGGTGAGCGGCTC
>P_2C_Liq_1_UnCtyDRAFT_1000177_pt1 | contig 26777 bp, 21 predicted proteins | sample Pon2CUnioCityCA_2_FD_10234 | JGI IMG/M metagenome (IMG submission 10234) | reverse complement strand
TGGCTGCAGGACCACAACTATACTCGCGAATATGATGACAAAGTCTGGTTCATTGATGAAGCGGACAGACAAGACATTTAGCGGACATGTCCGACCCTTGTCAGCGCCCCATCCAGACGGACAGACACGGACATCCCCCTAAAGGGGTGTCCAGTTGTCCGGTAGGGAACAACCGAGCTACTTTGCACAGAATCAGCAATTTTTGAGAGTTGCTATTCTCTTGACGTTTTTCTTTTTTTTGATTGATCTATGAATAGAGGAATACGTTATGTCCATTTTTAAAACCCAATCAAAAACAGACCTACAAGATATCTCTGAGAGTTTTGGTGACGAATTACATTCTACACCAACAAGGGCTCCACTCCCTGCGGACATGCCTGCCCCTGCTCGTGACAAGCGTCAAAAGTCGATTGTCCAATCAGACTTGCACATTACTGGCAACATTCAAACAACAGGCATTCTGGAGTTTGCGGGCCAAATAGATGGAGATGTGTCTTCTGACACGCTTATAATATCGCACGAAGGTACCATCACTGGTCGACTGAGTACAAAACACCTCACGAGCAGCGGGAACATCGCAGGAAAGATCTCAGCCGAAAATGTTCAGCTCAAAAGTATGAGCCAGACCAAAGCAGCTACGCGCTGTCAGAAGATAACTGTGGAAACTGGCGCTGTTTTAGAGGGCAAGGTCCTGTGCATACCCACCAGCGCACTCAAATCTAAATAAATCGTCGCATTTCATCAAGATTCTGATAACGTTATCAAAAAGGTGTAACATGCAATCAGAGAAGGCGAGATGAAAATTTGGGTTTGGATTTCAAGAAAAAGCGGCTCAAGAACAACCAAACAAGGCCATCATTACGCTTGGCGATCTGGATAGCAGGCGTTGTAATTTTAGTTGCACTGCTCGAACTTTTTAACAGCTATATTCCAGTATAGACTGCCACCGCAGCATTAAACTAGTCTGAAAAGTTCCGTAGTTTAGTCATTCTCGTATACATTCGTGTGGGCTGGAGACATCTTAGCAAGCTGTCCTAATTTGCCAGACCACTTCAAATTTCTACTTGTGGCCTGCCCTCCGCAGAACCGTTTAGTTCATAAAAAGAGGCGATGCGGAAGACTTCGTCCAGACGGAATGCACCTTGGCACCCGTAAAAGCTTTCAGAAAGTACTCTGGGTGTGGAAGAGCGGCAAGCTAACCACTACCGCATAAGATGGCTCTCTGCTGCTGCATCGCTTTTGCTTCTGGCTCTTCAACTACCAGTCCATAGATTAAAACCACAAGCCAAAACCTGCTGGCATATTGGCACGCAAAATCTCCGCTCGGCGGCAGCCACTCTAACAGACCTTTCGCACCCTTCTCTCTGTTGGTGCCGTCATCAACAGCGAATAAGTTTCGTGAATCGTTTGCAAAGTCAGATCTTACTGTGTCAGACCAAGCCCAAGCCCAAGCTCCATGCATCCAAGCCCAATGCAACGGGACAAGGTGATCAATGTCGAGATCACTACTGTCTGTAAAAATTATGTCAGTGTACGGGTCTAGCCAGCGCCTCCGCATGACCCTGCATACGTTCTCACTCAGTCTGACGGGTCCAGTTGATAGCTGAGCAATGCCCCAAAAATGGACCCCAAGTTTCGCCCACTCCCGAATTAAAGACGAAATCTCAAATTTAATGGCAAAGCATAGCAGTTGATTTCGTTGAATTTCTCATCTCACAATAAAGAGCTACGCGACACCTGTGCAACCCATCAGTCTACGACCAACCGCAAACACAGCAGCCACGCCACTTGCAAGGATCATATGATCCGGTGAAACCGGCCAGCATGTGAATGCCACTTTGCCCGGCCTGCTGATGTGCCTCGCTTTTCTCAAAATACCTGATGTTCTTCGGACCTATCCCATGCTCAGCGCTGAATGATCCGCCGAAGACATTCACGGTGTGATCGACCACATAGTCGCGCAGCGCCTGTTCAAAGGTCGCGTCAACCGGGCCATCGGTTTTCACAAGATTGAAATGCAAACCCCCGTCGCCCAGGTGGCCGAAATCGCAGATCTCCATCATGGGAAAGTCTTGGGCCAGCTTGCGGGTCATTTCGGCGCGAAACGCGATGACCTTGTCGCGCGTGAAGCCTAGATCGAACGCAATCAGCGGGCCGGCTGATTTCACCCCTTCGGACAGCGCGTGGCGCAGCGCCCAAATTTCTCCTGGGCGCCCGAAAAGCGCGTCTTCGATCGGGGCCTCGTGCAGTTCCCACGCCTCGGTCAGGACCGCCTCTAACACGGTGTCCATGGGCGTATCCCAAGGTGCCGTTGTCGGACGGGACAATTCTATCAACAACGCTGTGTCGGGAATTTCGCCGCGCGCGAACGGGTTTTTCAAAGACGCCGCATGATTGAGCGTATGCTTCATTGCGGCCTGAGACATGAATTCGAATGCCGATAGCAGCGGCCCCACACGCGTTTCCAAGTGGCGAAGAAGGGTCAACATGGCCGCGTTGCTGGACGGAACGACTAGCGCAGTGGCCTGTTCCGTCACCACGGGCTCAAGATTGAGGATCGCCTCGGTAATTGTGCCAAACCAACCGCAACTACCGATGTGAAGCTGCTTCCAATCCGGCCCTGTGTTGTCTTTGCGAACCGGACCGCCGAGGCGCACCACCTCGCCATTTTTCAGAACTACCGTCAGCCCAAGAGTATTGCTCCGTACATCGCCATACCGCAGATAGCGGCCGCCGCCGGTATTGGTCGCAACCATGCCGCCGATCATTGGATCAGAGCCTAGGTCGATGGGAAAGAACAGCCCGTGGTCGCAAAGCCGTTCATTGACCTCGGACAACCTGAAGCCTGCACTCACGCGCAAGGACCGATTGGAGAGGTCAATTTCAAAAGTATCGCGCAAACGGGACAAGCTAAGGACCGCCTGCTTGCCGGAGCTATCTGGAACAGAGGCACCCACAAGCCCAGTGTTCCCTGATTGTGGGACAAAGGGGGTCTGAGTGTCGTTGAGATGTCTGACGCAGGCTGAAACGTCGTCCGTTGTTTTGGGCAACAGAACGCCGGGGCTCTGACCAACTTCTCCGCGAACGCCGGTCAGAAACGCGGCCATACCCTCGGGATCGGTGACCGACTTTATACCCGCCGGAAAACTCATGCTGCGCTCTTGTTCAATAGTTCCATCGCAGCCGTGTAGGACGCCGCTTGCATCGCCTCATAGAGCGCAAACTCATCGGTCACGCGCTTGCCAAGGGCGGCCTCAAAAGAAGAGCGGTTCGACGCGGCTTGACTGTCAGTGCGAGCTTCGTCGCCAAGATTGGATTGGAAAATACCTGCGGCACTGACGGGCAAGAAGTCTTCGTAGATAATGGGGCTGATAGTTAGGGCCCCTGAATCTAGCAAAGCTATTAGACCCTCGCCCTTCGCCGCGCCACCTCCCGGCGCATACTTAAAGTATGCCAAGTCCTGATCATGTAGCTCGCGCCATGTGTCGGGGAAAGCTTTGAACACGTCTTCTAGCTTTGCGACGTAGTCCGCCGCGTTGGAGCCGTCCGCCGCTGGCAGGATTTCGGCACGCACGTCTGCCAGAAGCTGATCGTAAAGCGCACGACCTTTTGGGGTCAGCGCCACACCACGTTGTTCGATTTCGCCAAAACGGGCGGTGTGCTGTCCCTCTTGCCAGTCCTCACCAATTGGAAAGCGGATTGCTTCTTTCAGTGCCTTGAACGCGGTCTGACGCAATAGGACCGGGCATTTACGGCGCGGGGGGCCTTCAACCACCGCCTTTGCTGGCAAGCCGCGCCCCACCATCTCCACCTGCGCCGCGTCAATATCGAGCGTCCGCGGCGTCAGATGGTTGATATGCGGTCCTTTGAACGAGACGACATCGGCAATCAAACGGTGTGCTGCGATCAACTCGTCAAAGGTAGCATCATCGACGCAGGCTTCTGGATGCCAACGGAAGGTCTCCAGAACCTCGGCAACAAAGCGCGATGCATCCTCGGCCGCAAGCCCGCCTTCAGCTTCGGCTTTTTCTGTCAGTCGAATTGCATCATCGGTAAAAATACGGCGGCGGGTAAGCGTTGCGGTGGCCTTATCCCGCAAAGCTTCATCTTGGATCAGTTCAAGTCGCAACAGCGACGTAAAGACACGAAACGGGTTTTCGGCCAAAGCCTCCCGTCCAATCGGGCGAAACGCGGTAGAATGCACGGGCACGGAGGCAACCGACAGATCGTAATAGCCGACGGGCTCCATCCCCATGACGGCAAACACCCGCCCCATCATGGCCAGCTCTTCGGCGGTGCCAAGCCGGATCGCACCGTGGCGTTCGGCGCTGATGCGGTTGGTGTCTTCGCCGGGGGTCATGGCCAGCGCATTGTCATCGCGGTCCAGAACGCCTGCGTTTACCTGCTCGACAATCTCGACGAGGGAACCGTAGGCGGGCACCTCCTTGCGATACATCTCCGACATTGCCGCCGAGAAGTCGGCGCGGATCTGGCTTGGGGAAACGGTCATATTGTGGTCCTCTGGCGTCTAAATGCGCCCGTTCGTGAAATGTGTGAGCGCCGCGCCGGTCTCGTAGTACAAGCCCTTGGCGGCAGCATAGGGTTCAGATTGGGCATCGTGGATCGGCAGAGGCAGCTCGCCGGTGCCAAGCGCCCATTCTGCGGCGGCGCGGCCAAAGAGTGTGCCGGGGGAAATCCCGCGTCCGCTATAGCCGAAGATCGAGATGCCGGTGCGGCCACGGCGTTCGATTCGCGGTAGATGGGTGCCGGTCATCGCGATGCGCCCGGTCCATTCCTGCTCGAATGGGATGCCCACCAGTTGCGGAAACAGCTTTACCAGCTTGCGGGCGGCCCATCCTCGGTGCAGCGCCCCGCCAAAGCCGTCGAGATTGCCAAGCGCCCCAAAGATCATCCGTCCCGCCCGGTCGAGCCGGAAAGAGGACATAATCAGCGCCGTGTCCCAGCAGCCTTCACCGCCGAACAGGATGCTTTGTCGAAGATCGTCAGGCAGCGGCGGTGTCGCCAGTTGGAAAAAATGGGCTGGGATGATCGCGTTGTCATCCGCCGCGCCCGTGCCGTAGGCGTTAGTCGCCTGGATTAGCCGCGCAGCGCGAACCTGGCCCTGTTCTGTGCGGATGGTCCAGCCATCGGCGGCTTCGATCATACTCAGGGCGCTCGTCCCTTCGAAAATCTGGGCGCCCTGCCCCTCTGCGGCACGGGCCAAGCCTTGCACATAGGCCAAGGGCTGGATCGTGCCAGCCCGCCCATCCCACAAGGCCCCGCAATAGGCCGCGCTGCCCGTGCGCCGTTTCGTTTCCATAGCATCGAGCAACTTGACCGGCGCGCCGCGTGCGTCTTGCTGAGCAAAGCGGTTCTCGAGATCGCGCAGACCGGCCGCTGAGTGCGCGCAGTGCAGCGTTCCCTGCCGCGTTGCCTCGCAGCGGATCTGGTGTTTCTCGATCAAATCGAACACGGCAGACGGCCCGCTGGCAAGCAGCGCGTTCAGCCGCCCGCCAGTCGTCTTGCCAAGCGTCTTTTCCACATCATCCGGCGGCGTCCACAGCCCAGCGTTGACAAGGCCAACGTTGCGGCCCGATCCGCCAAAGCCGATGGTCCGCGCCTCCAAGAGCGCAACTGATGCCCCCCCCGCGGCCAAGTGATAGGCCGCCGAAACCCCGGTGAACCCGCCGCCGATCACGATCACATCGACCGTGATGGCCTCGCACAGTTGCGGATAGTCGTTCCGGTCAGTGGCCGTGTCGGACCACAGGCTATCGGGGCGCGGCGCAGTTCTCATATCTCGAACGAAATGCCTTGCGCGAGCGGCAACTCGCCCGAGTAGTTCACCGTGCTGGTCTGGCGACGCATGTAGGCGCGCCATGCGTCCGATCCGCTTTCGCGCCCGCCGCCGGTGTCCTTTTCGCCGCCAAAAGCTCCACCGATTTCCGCCCCGGACGGGCCGATGTTGACGTTGGCGATGCCGCAGTCAGAGCCTTGCGCCGACAGGAAATGCTCGGTCTCGCGCACATCGGTGGAGAAGATGCAGGACGACAGCCCCTGCGGCACGGCGTTTTGCATCGCAATGGCGGCGTCGAGGTCAGAGTACTTCATGGCGTAAAGGATCGGGGCGAAGGTCTCTGTATGCACGATGGCGCTTTGTTCAGGCATTTCGACGATGGCGGGGGAGACATAGGCCGCATCGGGGTACTGATCGGTTAAAGTCCGGCCACCACCATGGACGGTGCCGCCTTCGGCTGTGGCCTGCTCCAACGCTTTTTTCATCGCCGTCATGGCTCCGGCGTCGATCAGCGGGCCGACAAGGGTGCCGTCTTCCAGCGGGCTGCCGATGGAAAGCCCCTCGTAGACTTTGATCAGGCGTGGGATCAGTTGGTCGTAGATGTCTTCATGCACGATCAGGCGACGTAGCGAGGTGCAGCGCTGGCCTGCCGTGCCTACGGCGGAAAAGACAATCGCCCGCACCGCCATTTCCAGATCCGCCGAAGGCGCCACGATCATCGCGTTGTTGCCACCCAGTTCCAGGATCGTCTTGCCCAGACGCTTGGACATATCTGCCGCGACCGCCTTGCCCATGGGCACCGAGCCGGTGGCCGAAATGAGCGCAACATCGCGTGAGGCTGTCAGAACCTCGCCCAGATCACGCTCTCCGATCAGGGTCTGAATCAGTCCATCGGGCGCATCCTCGCCAAAGGCGGCCATGGCGCGCTCGCAAATCCTCTGGATCGCCAGCTGTGTCAGCGGTGTCTTTTCCGACGGCTTGGCGATGATTGGATCACCGCAGACCAGCGCCAGCGCGGCGTTCCAGCACCACGGCGCAGCGGGGAAGTTAAAGGCGGTGATAATGCCGCAAATCCCAATGGGGTGCCAGGTTTCGCGCATCGAATGACCCGGCCGCTCGGATGCGATGGTCAAACCGTAAAGCTGCCGCGACAAGCCGACAGCGAAGTCGCAGATGTCAATCATCTCCTGCACTTCGCCCAGCCCCTCCTGATAGATCTTGCCGCATTCCAGCGACACGAGGCGGCCAAGGTTCTCCTTTTCGCGGCGCAACTCTTCACCCAAGACGCGCACCAGCTCGCCCCGGCGCGGTGCGGGCACCTTGCGCCAGACGTCGAAGGCCTGCACCCCCTTGGCAATCGCGGCCTTTGCGTCTGCAACCGAATGCATCGGGATTTGCGCAATTTCGCTGCCATCAACAGGTGTGGTGACGGAAAGCGTGCCGCCGGTGGTGTCTGCCGCGATCAGGCCGCAAGCGTCTAGAATGTCTTGGTATTTCATGAGGCTGTCCTTTGGTTTGAGGCCAGGCCTTGAACGGCCCGGTTCAGGCGCGCGCAGCCGTCTTCAAGATTGGCGCGTGCATATGCGTAAGAAAGGCGGAAATGCCCCGGCAGCCCGAAGGCGCGACCGGGCACGATGGCAAGGCCGGTGGTGACAAGCACGTAGGCGCAAAAGTCGGCGTCGGTTTTCAGCCGAGCGCCGTCCGTGGTGCGGCGGCCAAGCACCGCCTCGCAGGACGGAAAGACATAGAAGGCTCCGTCCGGCACCAAGCAGGTAATGCCGGGTATGGCGTTCAGCGCATTCACAACAAAATCCCGGCGGTCGCGGAAGGCGTTGAGCCGTTCCGCAATGTGGCTTTGATCCCCCGTCACTGCTTCCAGCGCGGCCGCCTGCGAGATCGAGCATGCACCTGAGGTGATTTGCCCCTGCACGGCGATCATTGCTTGGATCAGTTCGGTTGGAGCAATGCCCCAGCCGATCCGCCAGCCCGTCATCGCGTGGGCCTTGGATACGCCGTTGATCACGATGGTGCGCCCTGCCAGTTCGGGACAAGCCGCGCGCATGGACGTGAAGGGCGCGTAGCAGATCAGGTCGTAGATTTCGTCAGAAGCGATCCAGACATGGGGGTGGCGCGCCAGAACTGCCCCAAGCGCGGCGAGCTCTTTGGCAGTGTACACGGCCCCAGTCGGATTGGACGGCGAGTTGAGCAAGACCCAGCGCGTGCGCGGCGTGATCGCGGTGTCAAGCTGTTCCGGCGTCATCTTGAAACCCTTGTCGGCACCACAGCGCAGGAGCACCGTTTCACCGCCCGACAGGGCGATGATGTCCGAATAGCTGGCCCAATAGGGAGTCGGCACAATCACCTCGTCACCGTGGTTCAGTGTGGCCAGAAACATATTGGCCAGAACCTGTTTCGCGCCGGTGGTGACGATCACGTTATCCGTGGCCACACCCGCCTTGTCGGCAATGGCCGCCCGCAGCGCGGCGGTCCCGGCGGTTGGCGGATACCGCGTCTGTCCTGCTTGCATCGCCCTGTNCGTGGCGTCGCAGATATGCGCGGGCGTCGGAAAGTCGGGCTCGCCCGTACTTAATGCCAAAACGTCATTACCTGCGGCACGCATCCGCGCAGCCTCTTCTGAGATCGCAACAATCTCCGAAAGCGCGACTCCGTTGGTTCGATCTGCTTTTATAAGCATTTTCTGCTCCTATTGCAGATCGTCTTTGACATGATCCCTCATCGTATGCGAAACACAATTATCGAATAAGATATGCAAAATTATCATACCTATGCCGCATCCAAAGCGCTTTCTGCCCCCGATGACCGCCCTGCGCGCCCTGGAGTCCTTTGAACGGACCGGGAACGTCACGCAAACCGGGCTCGAGATGGGCGTGTCCCAGAGTGCGGTCAGCCGCCAGCTCAGGCTGCTCGAAGAGTATCTCGACATGGCGCTCTTCACCCGGGACAAGAAGAGCATCAAGCTGGCCCCGGCCGCCCGCGACTACTGCACGCAAGTCCGCGGCGCGCTTGAACAGATCGGCACGGCGAGCCTGCGGCTCAAAGCGAACCCGGCCGGCGGTCAGCTGAACATCGCGATGCTCCCGGCCTTTGGTGTGCGCTGGCTGGCGCCGAAACTGCCAGATTTCGTGGCCAGCCATCCCGAGGTGACCGTGAATCTCAGCACCCGGCTGAGACCTTTCGACTTTGCCGCCGAACCGTTTCACGGCGCCATCCACTTTGGCCAGCGCGATTGGCCCGATGTCGCCTACCAGGAACTAATGCGGGAATATGTGGTGCCCGTGGCCTCGCCCAATGTGGCAAAAACCTTGAAGGGCAGCGCGCTGAAGGATCTACTGTCGTTGCCGATTCTACACCTAGAGACACGGCCCGACGCCTGGGAAACCTGGGCTCAGGCGATGGGGGATGAGCTCGAATGCCCTGCCGGCATGCTGTTCGATCAGTTCGCGACTATGATTCAGGCGGCCATCCATGACATGGGGGCGGCCTTGCTGCCGACATACCTTATTGAAACCGAACTGGAGGACGGCAGGCTTGTCGCGCTTTGGCCCGAGAGCAGAACCAGCATTGGTGCGTATTACTTTGTCTGGCCAAAAGACGAACCAACCTATCAACCCCGAGACCTGTTCGTAACCTGGCTGGCCAAGATGCGAGAGGTCGCGGGACCCATGGAGATGGATCGTGGGGTGTTGTCACGTTGAGTCGCGCATTCGTCAAGTTGTGGTCCCGAACTTCGCGACCCACACCCGTATTGACTCGTAAGAAACGAAGACGTCCCGCTCGGCCCAAAAAGTCGTCGACATCTCCCGGGCTCTGGGCGAAACGGTGGTAAGCCCAGACGGCATATCCGATGGCGGTGCGCGAAAAGCGATAACTCTTGAAGCGAGAGATGTTGTCGAGGTTCAGCATCAGGGCGACCTACCGGCCTTCCATGACGGCATCAACCTGACAGTGCCGACTATGATTGACCCAAGCCATTTGTGGGATTATGGAATGCTGTCATGAACGCACCTGTCGATATCTCCGGAACCGACCCGCTTCTTCAACCCTTTCAGCTGGGGCATCTGAAACTAAGCAATCGGATCATGAGCACTTCGCATGCCATTGGTTTTGGCGAGGACGGGATGCCAGCAAGGCGTTACCAACTCTATCACGAAGCCAAGGCGCAAGGCGGGATTGGGCTGACCATGTTTGGCGGGTCGACCAATGTGTCCCTCGACAGCGCCAACACGTTCGGGCAGCTCAACGCCAGCGATGACCGAATCATTCCTTACTTTCAGGAATTTGCGGACCGCGTGCATAAGCATGGGGCCGCACTGATGTGCCAGCTCACCCACCTCGGCGGGCGCAGCCAGTGGCGCGGCGACAACTGGCTGCCGACCATCTCGCCCAGCCGGTTCCGCGAGCCGCTTCACCGCGGCTTCACCAAGGAAATGCAGGCCGAAGATATCGCCCGCGTGATCAGTGATTTTGGACAGGCCGCACGGCGTTGCTACGAGGGCGGTCTAGACGGGTGCGAATTACACATCACCGGTCATCTCATCGGACAGTTCTGGTCGCCAGCCACGAACCAGCGCAACGACGATTTCGGCGGAAGCCTTGAGAACCGCGCACGGTTTGGCCTGATGGTTCTGGAAGAGATCCGCCGCGTCGTTCCACAACCTTTCGTCGTTGGCGTGCGCATGGTCGTGGGTGAAGGCGATGGCGGCGATATGCCCGACGAGGACTACATCGCGATGGCTGAGATCCTCGAACGCTCCGGCCTGATCGATTTCTTCAACTTCGGATACGGGCGCATCGATACCGAGGTGGGTCTTGCACGCTACATGCCAGGAATGGCGCTCGGGCTGGCTCCGCAACTGCGCCCGGTGGCAAATTTCCGTCAGAACGTCGCCCTGCCCGTCTTTCACGCTGCGCGCATCAACGACCTGGCGACCGCGCGCTTCGCAGTTAGAGAAGGACACGTTGATCTGATCGGCATGACCCGCGCACACATCGCAGATCCGCAGATCGCGAGGAAACTCGCGGAAGGCGCGGAGGAAACGATCCGCCCGTGCGTCGGAGCGACCTATTGCTCGTGGCATGGGAGCTGCATCCATAATCCAGCCATCGGTCGCGAGGACGTGCTGCCTCACGTCATCGAAAAGGCCGACGTGACCAAGCGCGTGACTGTAGTCGGCGCGGGTCCCGGTGGTCTGGAGGCCGCAAGGGTCGCGGCCGAGCGGGGCCATTCCGTGACCCTGCTTGAGGCCGCGCCAAGAGCCGGCGGACAGATCCTTCTGGCTGCACAGCTTGACCTGCGGCGCGATCTCATAGGGATTGTCGACTGGCGCGTGAGCGAGCTGGAGCGACTTGGTGCGACCGTGCGCTACAACATCTTCGCTGATGCCGACGAAATCGCACAAACAAACCCCGACACCATCATCATCGCCACCGGAGGTGTGCCCGACCGGCTGGAGGATGTCCCCGGCGCCGAGCTGGGCATCCCTCTTTGGGAGGCGCTGGAGGCTGCCGCGACGCCAGAAGGTGATGTGATCTTCTACGACGGCACCGGCACCGCAGCGGGTTTGAACGGCGCTCACACGCTGGCGGCCGCGGGCGCCACTCTGACTTATGTGACCCCCGACAGCACCGCCGGCGCCGAGGTGAGTTACATCGAGCGGCCGCTGCAAATGCGCGCCTTCTACAAGTCAGGTGCATCCCTGCGTCCGGACCTCACGCTGCGCCGGGTAGAGCGTGAGGAAAATCGCCTGCGCCTGAGCTTCGAAAACAGTTATAGCGGCGAGATGGTTGAGATGAGTTGCGACACTCTGATCTACGAACATGGGACGCTGCCTGTAGATGCGCTTTACCTCGAGCTGGCTGGCGCTTCGCGTAATCGTGGTCTGCCAGATCTGGCGGCCTGGTCCGCGGTCCAACCGCAGCCCGAAAGCGACGGTACAGGGTTCGACCTATACCGGATAGGGGATGCTACATCCTCGCGCGACATCCACGCCGCGATCCTTGATGCCGCACGACTCTGCACCCGGCTCTAGCTCGGCTTTCCCAAAAAGAGTGCACCCGCAGGGGTTGGAAATCCCTGCACCGCCAATGATCACCACATTTGGGTGTCGAACAGACCGATTGATGGTGAAGAAAACCGCTCAGCGCTTGTTCCCCGCCATAGGCTGTCCGGAATGGGATCCTCTGTCATTCAATCCACAAATCAGAAGCCTTCCAATGCGGCGCACGGTTTACAGCCGGGTATCATGTAAATGGGAGCTTGCTATTTTTGACATTATTGTCAATTATATTGGAGCGCGGTCGACCGTCAGCGCTTAGATCAGAAGAAGGTTTTCAGATGTCACGTGATCCCCTGCTGCAGCCCTACACTCTCAAAAATTTGACGCTCAGAAACCGGATAATGACCACGAGCCACGAACCGGCGTATCCCGAGGACGGCATGCCCAAGGATCGCTACAGGGCATATCATGAGGAACGCGCTAAGGCTGGGGTGGCCTTAGCGATGACGGCTGGGTCTGCGGCTGTGTCGAAGGACAGCCCACCGGTGTTCAACAACGTATTGGCCTATAAGGACGAGGTTGTGCCGTGGATTCAAAATCTCACCGATGCCTGCCATAGCCATGGTTGCGCGGTGATGATACAGCTCACCCACCTCGGACGGCGCACCGCATGGAACAAGGGGGAGTGGCTTCCATCTGTTTCTTCTTCCAAACATCGCGAGCCCGCGCATCGTGCCTTTCCAAAGCTCGCCGAAGACTGGGATATCACGCGCATTATTAATGACTTCGCAGATGCGGCCGAGCGTATGAAAGCCGGCGGCATGGATGGAATTGAACTTCAGGTCTATGGTCACTTGCTAGACCAGTTCTGGTCTCCTTTGACTAATGATCTGACAGGACCCTATGGGGCGGATACGCTGGAGAACCGGTTGCGCTTTCCGCTGGACGTGTTGGCGGCAGTGCGCAAACGCGTAGGAGACGATTTCATCGTGGGCTTTCGCTACACAGCGGACGAGGCACAGAAAGGCGGTATCACACCTGAGGAAGGCCTGATAATCTCCAAAGAGCTGGCCGCAACGGGGCAGCTAGACTTTCTCAATGTCATACGGGGGCGCGTGCACACGGATCCCGCGATGACCGATGTGATCCCGGTGCAGGGTATGAAAAGCGCGCCGCATCTGGATTTCGCAGGCGAGGTCAAGAAGGCAACGGGCATGCCGGTGTTCCACGCGTCGCGCATCCCCGATGTGGCCACCGCGCGTTATGCTGTACAGTCTGGCCAGCTTGACATGGTCGGCATGACGCGGGCGCATATGGCTGACCCGCATATCGTGCGCAAGATCATGGAAGGACGCGAGGAGGATATTCGGCCTTGCGTGGGCGCGACATACTGCCTTGATCGAATTTACCAGGCCGGGGATGCACTCTGCATTCACAATGCCGCCACAGGCCGTGAACTGAGCATGCCTCACGACATCGCGCCGTCCGACACCGCGAAGAAAATCGTGATCGTGGGTGCGGGACCCGCTGGGCTTGAGGCCGCACGCGTGGCGGCCGAACGTGGGCACGACGTGACTGTGTTTGAGGCGCAGCCCGATCCCGGAGGACAGATCCGCCTGACGGCCCAAAGCCACAGGCGGCGTGAGATGATCGGCATTGTTGACTGGCGCATGGCGCAATGTGCAGCGCGCGATGTAACGTTCCATTTCAACACATGGGCCGAGGCGGATGATGTCACCGCCCTGAAGCCCGATGTTGTGATCGTTGCGACCGGTGGGCTGCCCAACAGCGAGTTGTATGAGACTGGCCAGGATGTCCCGCATGTCATATCCGCGTGGGACATTATCTCGGGAGATGTGAAGCCTGCGGGCGACATCCTGATTTATGACGAAAGCGGGGATCACCCGGGACTTCAGGCCGCAGAAGTCGCGGCGGCATCCGGTTCAAAGGTGGAGGTAATGACCCCAGACCGCACCTTTGCCCCCGAGATCATGGCGATGAACCTTGTGCCCTATATGCGCTCTTTGCAGGACAAGGATGTCACTTTTACCGTGACCCGCCGCCTTTTGAGCGTCGAAAAGAACGGCAACCGCTTGCGCGCTACAATCGGTACAGATTACAGCGACCATTCCTTCCAGAAAGACTACGATCAGATTGTTGTGAACTACGGCACGATGCCGTTGGATGATCTCTACTTCGACCTCAAACCGCTGAGTACCAACGCAGGCGCGGTGGACCACGACGCGCTGATTGCCAGTCAGCCGCAGATGCTGGTGCATAACACTGCCGGCACGTTCCAGTTATTCCGCATCGGCGACGCTGTGTCATCGCGTAACACCCACGCCGCTATTTACGATGCGCTCCGGTTGATGAAAGACATATGACCGGTGCGCAGCGTCGCTTACTCTATCCAAAGGATCGGATAAGCACCCGGCCCGGTGTCAGGTTCAGGGCCGTTTTGGCAATGGCATGCCGGTCGATCCCGTAGTGGCGATAGAGGTCTTTGATCGTCCCGGTCTGGCCAAAATGCTCCACACCGAGCGAGACCATGCGGTGACCCGCGACACTGCCAAGCCATCCAAGGGTTGCCGGATGCCCGTCGATCACACTGATGATGGTGCAATGCCGTGGCAAACCTTCGAACAGGCGATCCACATGAGACTGCGCGGAAGGATCCCCCGAGGCACGCGCACGTAATGCCGCCGACCATCCCGCGTTCAAGCGATCCGCTGATGTCACCGCCAGCACCGCTACATCGCGGCGATCTTCGGCGATTAGCCCGGCGGCAGCGATGGCCTCATCCGCAATCGCGCCCTGATAGGCGATGACGATCGAACAATTGGGCCCTGGTGGCCTTAGCCAATAGGCGCCGTTGATCGTACCGGTCTCGAACGCGGCACCGGATCTCTCTCCAACCTGTTCCAGCGGTTTAGTGGTAAGGCGCAAATAGACCGACCCGCCGATTTCATCGCGCAGCCACGATCCGTCCTCCGGCTCGGTTTCCCCATTCCGCTGCATGTAGTCGAAGGCCCAGCCCATGATCACCGCAAGCTCATCCGCAAACGCGGGCTCAAAGCTCGCCAGACCGTCTTGCGCCATGCCGGTCAGAGGTGTGCCAATGGACTGGTGCGCCCCGCCCTCAGGGGCTAGCGTGCAGCCCGAAGGCGTGCCGACAATCATGAAGCGCGCGTCCTGATAGCAGGCGTAATTTAGTGCATCGAGGCCTCGGTGCACAAACGGATCATAGACGGTGCCGATGGGAATAAGTCTCTTGCCAAAGAGAGAATGCGAGAGACCTGCAGCCCCCAGCAGCAGGAACAGATTCATTTCCGCGATGCCCAATTCGATATGCTGCCCACCGGGCGCGAACTCCCACTTTGCCGTGGACGGAATGCGATGCTCGATGAACGCATCGGCGCGGTCCTTGCGTGCGAACAGCTTGCGCCGGTTGACCCAGGCCCCCAACGATGTGGTGCCCGTCACATCCGGCGACATGGTGACCAGACGGTCGGCAAAAACGCTGTCCTGACGGGCGATCTGATCGAGGATCTTGCCAAAGGCCGCTTGGGTGGAGATTTCGCGCGACGCCGAAACGCCGACATCTGGCACGGTAAGCGCCGCGTCGGTGAACCGCCGGGCCTGAGCCTTGAAGAAAGGGACATCATCGAGAAACGCCTTGAGGTCTGCCGGGTCAGAAACCGTGGCAAAGGCGTCCCATTCAGCACCCTCGGGCACGCCCATCAAGGATTGCCACTCGGCCATTTGAGCTTTGGTCATCAGGCCGCCATGATTGTCTTTGTGGCCCGCAATCGGCGTGCCCCAGCCTTTGATCGTGTAGGCTAGAAAACAGGTTGGGCGATCATGGTCGATGCTGTTGAACGTTGCCGCCAAAGTGTGGATGCAATTTCCGCCCAGATTCTCCATCAAGGCGGCGAGTTCATCATCGCTGCGTTGTTCCAGCAGCGCATTCACCGGCCCCTGATCGCCAAGGTCGTGCAAAAGGCGTTCCCGCCAGCGGGCTCCGCCCATAAAGGTCAGCGCCGAATATTCCGCATTCGGGCAGGCGTCAATCCACTCGCGCAGTTTGTCACCCCCAGGCTCCTGAAAGGCAGCGCGCTGCAATGCACCGTATTTGATACGCACAATGTCCCAGCCGAACGCTTCAAAGATCTTTTCTACGCGTTCGAAAAGTCCTTCGCGTACGATCCCATCGAGCGACTGGCGATTATAGTCTATGATCCACCAGCAGTTCCGCAGTTCGTTCTTCCAGCCTTCCTGAAGCGCCTCGTATATGTTGCCTTCGTCAAGCTCTGCATCACCGACTAGGGCGATCATACGACCCATACGTGTAGTACCGCCCCAGTCTTTCGCCGTGATGTAATCCTGCACGAGAGAGGCAAATGCCGTGATTGCGACACCTAGGCCGACCGAACCGGTCGAGAAGTCTACGTCATCAGTGTCCTTGGTGCGGCTCGGATATGCCTGGACGCCGCCGAACCCGCGAAACGCCTCCATGCGCTCTCGCGTTTGGCGGCCCATCAGATACTGAATGGCATGAAACACAGGAGCGGCGTGGGGTTTGACAGCCACGCGGTCCTCTGGCCGCAAGACCGAAAAATAGAGCGCCGTCAAGGATCGACACCATTGAGGCAGACGATGCCTGATGGCCACCCACCTTGATGCCCTGATCATTGTCCCGCAGGTGGTTGGCGTTGTGGATCATCCAATGAGAGAGCCACAGGACACGTTGCTCAATAGTTTTCAGATGATCTTCAGAACGGTTTGTTTGTTGCATGATAAAAACCTCTTCGTGGGGCGGTACGCATGTTGGTGGGCCAAGCTACCGGCTCGAGCTGCGGGAGTAATGGCGCTCAAGTTTCGATTGACCAATTTCGAGTATGATCGTCAGGATCCAGTAGATCGCCGCCGCCGTCAGTAGCATTTCCATGTGGTTGAACGTCGCCGATCCGAGGTTGCGGGACAGATACATCAGCTCCCAGATCCCGATGACCGATACGAGGCTGCTGTCCTTCAGGATCGCGATGAACATGTTGCCAGTGGGTGGCACAACCACTGGTACCGCTTGCGGCAGGATGATCCGCATCATGGTCCGCCCGAAGCCAAAGCCCAAAGCGCGCGACGCCTCCCATTGACCTTGCGGGATAGACATAATCCCGGCGCGAAAAATCTCCGTCATGTAGGCGCCATAGTAGAGCGACAATGCGATGATTCCGGCAGGCAGCGCTGTGATGTTGAAACCCAGCTGGGGCAATCCGAGATAGATCAGAAAGAGCTGCATCAACAGGGGCAGGCCCCGGAATACTGAAGTGTAGAATGTCGCGACAGAGCGTGCGAGCTCGCTCGTCGAGAGCTTGGCAATCGCTGCCAGCATCGCGACGCAAAAGGCTATGACAATCGAGATGGCAGAGACGTAGAGTGTTGTCACCACCCCCTGAGACACCATATATGGCAGTTTTTCCACGATGAACGCGAAGTCCAGATCGAAGACCGCGGCAAAAGCCAAGACGATGGCAAATAGCTCTGCATAGACCAACACACGCTGCACCATGCGCGGCAAAAGGGACAGCACCAGCAGGTTGATCGCGATGGCACCCGCAACCGCTCCAGAAACAATCACGCGCTGCATTTGGCCGATATCGTCTTCCTGTTCCAGAAGGCGTTGCATCAGAACCGTCGGGTTCAGCAGCCAGATGACAGCTGCAATCGCCAAGGCAATGCCTGCCAGAAAGAGAGGGTTCTTCAGACGATTTTCCGCAACGACGGTATCAGCAAACATTGGATGCTCCTCCTTTCAGGGATCGCAGCACTGCGCTGTGAGCGAGAGCAGTCAATGGGACAGGATCTCATCAAGAAAGGCCTGCGCCCTCGGGTTGCGATTGCCTGCAAAGAAAGCCTCTGGGCTGTCCGCATCGACAATCTGGCCCTTGTCCATAAAGATCACCCGGTCCGCGACGGCGCGTGCGAAGCCCATCTCATGTGTGACGCAAATCATCGTCATCCCGCTGCGCGCAAGGTCCATCATGGTCTCCAGCACTTCAGATACCATCTCGGGGTCAAGCGCGGAGGTGGGTTCATCAAAGAGCATCACCTGCGGCTCCACGCAGAGCGCGCGGGCAATCGCGACCCGTTGTTGCTGACCGCCCGACAGCTGGATCGGGTACTTTTCCGCCTGATCGGCGATCTTGACGCGGTCGAGCAGGCCCATCGCCTTCTCGCGCGACTTGGCTTTGTCCTTGCCATGCACCCATACGGGAGCCGCCATCAGGTTTTCGATCACCGTGAGATGCGGGAAAAGATTGAACTGCTGAAATACCATGCCGACCTGCGTGCGAACGGCCTGAATTTCCTTCATACGCTCATGCAGTCTGACACCATCGACAAAGATATCGCCGCCATTATGCGCCTCCAGCCGGTTGATGCAGCGGATCAGCGTGGATTTGCCAGACCCTGACGGTCCGCAGATGACCACTTTCTCGCCCCGCTTGATCTCAAGATTGACATCCGTGAGGGCCTGAAAGTTACCAAAGAACTTGCTGACATTCTGCAGGGAAATGATCGAGGCGGTCTGGTCCGGCTGCATGGCGGCTCTCCTAGCGGGTTTTACTTTTATTGAAGTGGCGCTCTAGACGGGATTGGATGAGTTCCAGTGTCATGATCAGAGCCCAGTAGATGAAGGCCGCTGTCAAAAGCATTTCCATGTGATTGAAGGTCGAAGATCCAAGGTTGCGCGCCAAAAACATCAAATCCGTCACCCCGATGACGGACACAAGACTGCTGCCTTTGAGCATACCGATGAACATATTGCCGGTGGGCGGTATCACCACAGGCAGCGCTTGCGGCAGGATAATGCGGCGCATCACTTGCCCGGAGCCAAAGCCAAGGGCGCGTGAGGCTTCCCATTGCCCGCGCGAAATGGACAGGATTCCTGCGCGGAACACTTCGGTCATATAGGCACCGTAGCACAGCGACAAAGCAGCGATCCCGGCGGGAATGGCCTCGGGGAAGAAGCCCAGCTGCGGCAGACCGAGGTAAACAAGGTAAAGCTGCATGAGCAGTGGCAAGCCCCGGAAGAGCGAGGTGTAGAACGTGGCAATCCCGCGCGCGAACTCATTGGAGGACAGCTTTGCTATCGCCGCGCTGAGCGCGATGACAATGGCGATGCTGATGGATATTGCCGAGATGTAAAGCGTTGTCGTCAGCCCTTCGATGAGCAGGGTCGGACCCTTCTCTGCGATGAAGGCCATATCAAGGTCAAAGACGAGGACGAAGGCGATCAGCAAAAACAGGAACTGGCCGTAGACCACAAGCCGCTGCACGCCGTTTGGCAACAGGGAAATGCCCAGCAGGTTTGCCGCGAACGCGACCCCGATCAGTGCCGATGCACTCAGCTGCAAGGGGATCGAGGCGACATCTGCGGTTGGCAGAAGCGTCGAGATCAGCGCAGCAGAGCCCAGAAGAAACGCCACGATGGCACAGACAAGGGCGATCCCACCAAAAACCAGCGGTTTTTTCAGTACGTTTTCTGATTGGACTGTGTCAGCGTACATTGGTTGTTCCCGGCGCATAGCCCCGCCAGCAACATACTAGCGGGGCAATTTGGTAAAAGTCTTAGTCGGCGACAGACAAATCGACGCCGTACCACTCCATCGACAGCGCATTGAGCGTTCCATCGGCGCGCATTTCCTCGACGATCTCGGTCAGCTTGGCAGCCAGCTCTGGATCGCCCTTGTCAATTGCCACGGCCGCGGGGCCATAAAACGGTCTTTCCTCCAGTGCCTTAATGGGGTAGCCGGCCTCTTGGGCCGAGATAATCCCGGGGAGGCTTGTAATACCTGCATCAAGGCGAATGCCATCGCCCAATCGCAGGTCATCCAGCACCGCACCGATCGTGTCCATCGATACAATTTCACCCGGTGTCACCTGAAACTCAAACTCGGGCGCGCCAAGCGCATCAATCACAAGCTCTTTGCGCAGATAGGATTCGTAGGTGGAGTTGATCACGGTGCCGATCTTCTTGCCATTAAGATCCGACAGGCTGACAGCCTCGCTGTCCTCGTGCACCATGAAAGCGCCGGGTGTGTAGTAGTAGATCACCGGGAAATCCAGCACCTCGGCCCGTTGCGGTGTCGGCGTCATGGACCCGATGGACACGTCCCAACGGTCGTTCCAGTTACCTGCGGTGATGATAGACCAATCCGGCGTGACAAACTCGACCTCAACGCCCATGCGCTTGCCGATTTCGCGGGCGACGCTGACGTCAAAGCCGTCCATCTCGTTGTCTTCGTTGAGGAAGGATTGCGGCGCCCAGTTCAGCGATGTGGACACCTTCATCACACCGTTTTCCATGATTCGATCCAGGTCTTCACCGGCCAGCGCCGAAGACGCTGTCAGAGCCAGGCCTGTCACAATTGCGGGTAGCATTTTTGTCAGTTTCATGAGGTTCAACTCCCTAATTTCATGAAAGTATCCCGACGTGCCCCGAGAGGGTCGCCGGCTTTGTTAAGCGCATCAAGCGCCGGTTGCAGAGCATCGATAATCGTCTCTGAGTCTTCTATGCCCGCTGACAAGCGGAACGCATCGGTCGAGAAGCCCGCGCGGAAACTGCTTTCGATGTGCAAGAGGCTTGTCTCGACGTCGCCCAGCGTTCCGAGATGGGGCAAACGACCATCTAGGGCCTTCATAAACTGCTGACACGCATCTCGACCACCCTTGAGGCTAAAAGTGAGGATCGCCCCAAACCCCTTGCCGCCAAGCACCTTTGTGGCCAAAGCGCGCTGCGCAGGGCTGGCAAGACCGGGGTAGTGAACCTTGGCAATCTGGGGGCGATCGTTGAGGAAAGCCGCAATACGCGCGGCGTTTTGATTCTGCTGCTGCACCCGCAACTCGAATGTGCGGCTGTAGCCGTTGAGTCGGGCCGCGTTGTCCGGGCTGAGAACAGCGCCGACAAGCGAGCGATAGGCGACAAGTTCTGCATAAAGCGCGGGGTCATTTGTGCTGATCACACCGGCCAGTGTATCATTGTGTCCACCAAGATACTTGGTCGCGCTGTGCACAACGATATCTGCTCCCCAATCGAGCGGCTTGCACAGGAAGGGCGTCGCTAATGTGTTGTCTATAATCACCCGCGCACCAGCAGCCTTGGCGGCCTTTACGATCGCTGGCCCGTCGATCACGCTGACCCACGGATTAGAGATTGTCTCAAGGTACACGACCGACGGCCTCATCTCATGGATCGCCTGGATCAGCCTCGCGCTCGCGGTCTCGGTCTGGTTGATCTCGACCCAAGCGACCGGAATGCCGCGACGGGCCTCGATGATTTGCCGAACATAGTTGCGTGACCCGCTGTAGATATCGCTTGGCATGAGCCACGGACCAGACATATCAGGCTGCTGACAAATCGACAGCGCTATGTCGATTGCAGCCATGCCCGAGGCAACGGCGACGCTGGACTGCGCCCCTTCGATCCCTGCGACGAACCGCTCCCAATCATGCACCGTGGGGCTATGAAGCCGTGAGTAAACGAAGTCAGATGGCGAAGTCGTGTTGGAAAACGCCTTGTCCGCAGGTCAACATCGCCAAGCTCGAATGCAATTGTTCTTATAACGTCTGACCCGCTCATGGAGAACTCCAGCAAATTTATATCACGATCATCAATTTTGACGTTTTTGTCAATTTATATTTTTCAGAAAAAACGATTACGAGAACCTGCCTCGTATGTTGGAACGTGATCAGATACGCTAACACAAGTTGGACCAGGCGTGAGGCACTAGAGGAGAGAGTGATGCTCTTAGTCGAAGAACAAAGCCGCTCCGAAATCGAGGCGCTAACAGAACCCTTTAACTACCTTGAATATCTCCGCTGCGTTGCGACCGACACAACGCGACCAAAGCGGGATCGGACCAAATATCAGCTGCACCTTGCGATTCTGTCACTTGCAGATCAGGAAAACCTTGAAGACATTCTGATCGACGATGTAGTCAAAAAGGCCGTTGTCGCGCGCGGGACCTTCTACCAGTATTACCCCAACACGATGGCGCTTTTGACCGACGCCATCCGGGATTTCTTTGCTACGACCTGGCAGCACAGGCCCGCAGACCGGCTGTTTCGGGATGCGCTGTCCTACATCTATGTGACGCGGCTCTATTCCGCCCGCACCTTCGGGGCCACGCCGAAGCTCTTCTTTTGGTATTGGTATCTGTCGCGACGCAACCCGGAGCTTGTTGCAGAGCGTGCCGAGATGGCCGGGCGGTCCAGCCAGTTCATGCTCTCCCTGCTCGACGCAAAAATTGCACTTCGCGACGATGAGCGCGCGCTGAATGCAATGCTGCGCTCCGCTGCGCTGATGTGGAATGAGATGCAGGTGAGTTATTTTATCGAAGAGGACCCTATACTGACCCGCTCGATCAGGACCGAAACTGAACTGACCGAGCTTTCGGTCAAAGCATGGTTCCGCCTCGTCTATGGTGAAGACATTACCCGGACCAATCCGGTCATTTCCGTAGATCTGTCGAAGGTCACGCTGGAAAAGACCTAAGACGAGGGCCAATCGACGGGCTGGGCGAGATGCGCCAGAAAATCACCTGCCTCCACCCGCGCCGGGTGTCGCTGACAGATCAGCAGGCCAGTGTCTTCGGACCGGATTTCAAGGGCGGGGTGCTCGGGTCTCTCCAGAGTATAGATCAGCCCAATGACCTCACCTCGCGTGATCCAATCGCCCATCGCCCTCTGCGCAACAAAGACGCCGTCGACTGGCGCGTAAGCATGTACATGCGGCGGGGGCAAGGCCAGCAAGTTGCTTTCCACCGGAGCGAATCTGGGCACGTCCATAACATCGAGATACCCCAACAGCCCCCTCAGCGCCCGCTCCGTCCGAGCGAGCGTGTCCTGTGTGACAGCGCCGCAACCGCCATATTCGCCTGAGAAAAAGTGCGCGCCTTGTCTTTTAGCAGCGTCGGACGTAGGGCCGGGACCAGCGGGCGTTTCAAACACCATCGCGCGCGGCATCCGCATCGCCTTAAGCGCCTCAAGGCTGCGCTGCTTCAGTTCGATAGGGGCATCCGGAGCGAAATGCGTGCTGGCGAGCGGAAGGTAGTCCATGCTGTTCCCGCCAGAATGAAGGTCCACCACCACATCCGCACGGGCCATTAGGATATGCTCGACAAAATGGGCCAGCTTCTGCGTGGGTGTGCCGTATGGATCGCCCGGAAACAGCCTGTTCAAATTTCCGCCATCAAGGGGGCTGATGCGTGTACCAGCGCGCACGGCGGCGCTGTTCAGGGAAGGCAAAATGACCAAAGTACCGCGTATCTCTTGCGCCTTTACCCCTTGTCGACGTGGATCGTAAAGTCGTTCACGAGTTTCCAGTTCTTGGTGTCCCGATAATCAGTATTGTATATTTGGTTTTTATTTTTCAACGGCCATCCAATTCTGCATAGTTACCCAGCATTCCCTAAGTGGCATACTCACTGACAAGAAGATCACCTGATTTTGTTAGCTGGACAAGCATCTTTCGCCCCAACCTGTGTCTTCCAATCTTAATCCGCAGGAAAGTCTTACGTGAATGAATCGGACATTATAAACAAGCCTACCCCCAAATAATCGTAAATGGTGGGGGGGTATGAACATCAAAGGGTGGATAATTGGGAGGATGAAAATATCTACAAATCCATCAAATTATTGATAATAATAGATATTTCAGAATTAAATGGTGCCCAGGAGAGAACGTCATACTTCCGCTATTCTTGTTTTTTTTACAGGAATTTAGTTTCAGATAAAAGCGCAGAAGTGGTCCCGAAAGCGGTCCCGGCATCTAACTTCAAAGTAGTTATTTGGACATTCCACACATTTTTATTTCGGCAAAATGATAAATAATAAAGGCCTTCACCCCATACTCCCCAAGTGGATCTCTGATTTCGCTGTCCTGACTGTGGTATTTCACTTATAAATCAGAGTGTTGAAGGCTGATAGGGGCATGTTTGATGGATCACCCGGAGGTTGCGGGCTTGCGGCACGCAGATCGGGTCGATTTCGACCGGCGTGTGCGGCTGGAATTTCGCGGCATGCAGCTCAGTTCCGACGGTGGCCTTCTGGTGGTGCGCGAGCTGGATGACGCGCTCGGTCTGTCCGATCTGGCGGCAACAGCATTGCGCGACACTCGACGCGGCAAGAACACGGTCCATCGGCTTAACGCCCTTTTCCGGCAGTCGGTGTTCGGGCGACTGGCCGGATACGAGGATGTCAACGACGCCGACCAGCTGGCCCTCGATCCGGTCATGCGTCAGATCGTTGGTGGTCGGGCCGTCGACGTGCAAGCGGCATCTGCCTCGCAAATGGGACGGCTCGAGACCGAGGCGCTGGCCTTGCCCGAGAACCGTGCGGCGCTGACTGACCTGAACGGCCAGTGGATTGATCGTCTCCACGACCGCAACGGGCTGAAGTATATAGTGCTGGACATGGATAGTTCGGTCAGCCCCACCCATGGGGGCCAGGAGGGCGCGGCCTGGAACGGGCATTTCGACTGCACCTGCTATCACCCCAACTTCCTGTTCAACCAGTTCGGCATACTGGAACGCTGCACCCTGCGCCATAGCAACGTCCACAGCGCCGATGGCTGGCAGGATGTCCTCGATCCTGTCATCGCCCGGTATGCCGAGCGTGACATCATGCGGTTCTTCCGGGCGGATGCCGCCTATGCAATGCCCGCCATCTACGAACGGCTGGAAGAAGCGGGCTATTTCTACGCCATCCGGCTGCCCGCCAACGCGGTGCTCAAGGACAAGATCGCGCATCGGCTGGCACGGCCCTGGGGCGGCCTTCCTTGATGTAATCGGCGGAGCAATACTCGGCCACGGTAGCGGCGGCATTGTGTTGTCGCGGGCGGCGTAAAAGTCGGCCACTTTTGCCCTTTCATTTGATGGGAGGGCGTGAGGATATTCACCGTGGAATTGTATTTGAAGGTGCGTCGCGCTCATTTTCAGGATGGGTTGAGCGGACGGCAGATTGCTCGCGATTTTGGGATCAGCCGAGACAGTGTAGCGAAGATGTTGGCTTATTCTGAACCGCCGGGGTATCGCCGCACGGCAGAGATTAAGCGGCCCAAGCTTAATCCCTATATTGACCAGATTGATCAATGGTTGGCGGAAGACAAGGTGCGCCCGCGCAAGCAACGCCACACAGCCAAGCGCATTTTTGAGCGTCTTCGTGACGAATGTGGGTTTGACGGCGGCTACACCATCGTCAAAGATTACGTCCGCACAAGGAAGCGCGGTTTGCGCGAGATGTTCGTGCCGTTGAGCCACCCACCTGGGCATGCGCAGGCTGACTTTGGCGAAGCACTGGTTATGATTGGCGGTGTGGAGCAGAAAGCCTACTTCTTTGCGTTGGACCTGCGCACAGTGATGCCTGTTATGTTCGTGCGTATCCTGCTGTGAACACCGAGGCCTGGCTGGATGGACACGTGCATGCGTTCGCGTTCTTCGGCGGGGTGCCGCAGTCAGCTCTGTATGACAATGACCGCTGCTTGGTCGCGAAGATCATGCCGAATGGCGAACGCCAGAGAACACAACGGTTCAGCGCAATGCTGTCGCATTATGTGATCCGGGATCGATATGGTCCCCCCGGTAAGGGGAACGATAAAGGCAAGGTGGAGGGTCTCGTCGGCTATTCCCGTCGTAACTTCATGGTGCCAATGCCGCGCTTTGCGAGCTGGGCTGAGTTCAACGATTATCTCGAGGAGCAATGCCTCAAACGACAAGCTGACATCCTGCGCGGCCATAAGATCAGCATCGGCGAACGGTTGCAGGCTGATCTGGCAGCCATGCAGGATTTGCCTGCCGCGCCGTTTGAGGCGTGCGACCTGCGCAGTGGGCAAGTGACATCAACATCTGTGGTGCGCTATCGCGGCAACGATTACTCAGTGCCGGTGGCCTTTGGTCACCGTGAGGTCTGGATCAAAGGCTTTGTGGATCGCGTCATTATGGGCTGTGCCACTGAAGTGATCGTAGAGCATATCCGGTCCTACGACAAAGACGACATCACCTTTGACCCTGTGCATTACCTGCGACTGATCGAGCGCAAGATCATGGCCTTTGATCAAGCAGCCCCGCTGCAAGATTGGGACCTACCCGATGCGTTTTCCACGTTGCAGCGGCTGTTGGAAGCGCGGCAGGGCAAGACTGGAAAGCGCGAGTATGTGCAGGTCCTCCGTTTGCTGGAACACTATGAGCAGAATGTGCTGCATGCCGCCATTAAGGATGCGCTGCAGATGGGTGCTATCAGCTTTGACGCCATCAAACATCTTATGCTTTGTCGCGTTGAACGCAGGCAGCCTCGGTTGGATTTAGATCTCTATCCGTTCCTGCCCAGAGCCAACGTCGCCACGACGTCCGCGTCATCTTACATGAGCCTGCTTGGCGGAGGTGGCGCATGAGCGATGCATCAGAACTGCTCTTGGCCAACCATCTCAAGACCCTGCGCCTGCCAACCTTCCTGCGCGAACATGATAAGTTAGCTCGCATCTGTGCGGCCGAAGGCGTGGATCACGTCCGTTACCTGGCGCGACTGACAGAGCTTGAACTCATCGACCGTGAACGCCGCATGGTCGAACGCAGGATCCAGTCCGCCAAATTCCCCGCGGTCAAAAGCCTGGACAGCTTCGACTTCAAAGCGATCCCGTCACTGAACAAGATGATGGTCATGGACCTGGCGCGGTGCGATTGGATCGAACGGCGAGAGAATGTCATCGCACTTGGGCCGTCGGGCACGGGCAAGACACATATCGCCCTCGGGTTGGGTCTGTCTGCCTGCCAGAAGGGCATGCCTGTCGCCTTTGTCACGGCGCCCTCACTGGTGAATGAACTCATGGAAGCCCGTGACAAGAAGCGTCTGCTGCGACTACAACGCCAACTCGCCAAGGTCAGCCTGTTGATCATCGATGAACTGGG
>P_2C_Liq_1_UnCtyDRAFT_1000176_pt1 | contig 27061 bp, 27 predicted proteins | sample Pon2CUnioCityCA_2_FD_10234 | JGI IMG/M metagenome (IMG submission 10234) | reverse complement strand
CCCTTCCCGAACTCGGCTGTGAAACGCTTCTGCGGCGAAAATACTTGGGGGGTTGCCCCCTGGGAAGATAGCTCAGTGCCAGGTTAATATTTCCAAACCCCCCCGGATGAAGTTAACTTCATCCGGGGGGGTTTCTTTGTCCTGCTATTGCTATAGCTTTGGAAGATGGCTTGGGATCTTGCGTATTTCTGCGGTATTAACCCCTTAAAATGAGGGGGACTCTTCCGTGCGATCGATGGGAACTTTTCAATCTCTATCAGCCAGTGATATTCTCAAACGCGGTCCAGATTCCTGGAACCGTTGGCGGGAAGAACAGCCCCATTTGAGACCGAGTTTACAGGGAGAGAACCTGGAGCAACGGTATTTGCGGGAAGTCAACTTTAGTTCTTGTAATCTAGCGGATACTAATCTCCGGCAAGCGGACTTATGTTTGGCTAATCTCGAACAGGCTCAACTCAACCGAGCTGACTTAACTGAGGCAGTTCTCTATACGACGGATTTACGGTATAGCTCTCTGAAAGAAGCAATCTTGACTCGAGCAGACTTAACGGAGGCTAGCTTGGTTAAAGCTGATTTATCCCTAGCTGTGTTGCAACAGGCACAACTGAATCGGGCTGATTTTACTGATGCACGATTGTACACGACCAATCTGCGTCAAGCGGATTTATCAGATGTGGAGTTAATCCGTGCTGATTTGCGGGAAGTCGATCTGACGATGGCGGATTTGGGGGAAGCGGATTTACGAGATGCAAATCTTAGTTTCGCGGTCTGTTCATTAGCTCAGTTTGTGGGAGCAACACTCTGTCATGCTAATCTATATCGTGCCAATCTTAGTCTGGGTAATCTTTGTGTTGCCAATCTCATGGGCGCTAATTTAACGAAAGCGAGTTTTATTGGTGCCAATCTCATCGGGGCTAATCTGTATTTAGCTAACTTACGTTTTGCTAACTTGGCTCAGGCTGATTTACGAGAAGCAAGTCTGCGGATTACAAATATGACGGGTGCCAACTTGGCTGGGGCCAATCTGAGTATGGCAAACTTGACGGAAGCAACCTTAGTTCGTGCTAATCTTACTGGGGCGAATTTATCTCGTGCTAATCTCCACCAAGCTAATTTGGATGGGGCAATTTTGAAGGGGGTTACTTTACCGGATGGCCGCAAACACCCCTAGAATTGGGGTGTTTTCTGTATGTTCTTATTAGGAACTACTGTGCTTTGTTGAGTTTGTGAGCGACAATTTCTCGTAATGTTTGTTCTACGGGGCGGGGTTGCCACCCTAGAACTTCTTTGGCTTTACTGCCATCGACACGAACACAGCGTTCGTAAATATAGTGGACTCGTTCTTGACTGAGGGGGGGATTCCAACCACTTAGTCGTCCAACGATATCGAGAACATTGCCACTCAAACGAACTAGGGGTTTAGGAAGTTCCTGGGGGGGGGCAACTCCACCGGCATTGGCAAGAATTGCAAACATATCCCGAGTGGTTAAGTCTCCGGCAGAAAGGATGTAATGCTCTGCGGGGAGACTTTTCTGTGCGGCTAAAATCATCCCTTGTACGAGGTCATCGACATGGACAATACCGGTGATGCGATCGCCGCCGGCCCAAACCTTTAACTTACCCTTGAGAAAGTTGTCGATGACAGGGCCAAAATGGGGGTCATCAGGGCCAAAGATACCAGAAGGCATGACGCTGACGACAGGTAAGCCTTGATCGGCTGCACGATCAACAAGCTGTTGGGCCGTATATTTCGTCCGGTCATAGGCGGAGGAAAAATTCTTCTGAGTCCGTTGGAATGTTTCGTCAATGGTTTGTCCCTGGGTATCTCCATAGATACCAATGGTGCTGCAATAAATCAGTTTTGATAGGGTTGACGCCTTAGCTGCCTCTAAAACTGTACGGGTTCCATCGACATTTGTCCGCTCCATCAAGTGATCATCTACGAGTCCGAGTTCAACGAAGGCCGCAGTATGAAACATCCAGTCAACATCGACGAGATTGGCTTGAATGAGTTCAAAATCGGTAATTTCTCCTTCGACCAACTCAATCTCTAATCCTGCCAAGCGTTTGACATTTTTGGATTTGGGTCGAACCAAGGCTTTAACATGATGTCCTTGTTCTATAAGTTGACGAACAAGATGGGATCCGGTAAATCCACTCGCACCGGTCACAAATGTTTTCATAACTCTAGGTAATTAAAGATGACGTCAATTGGACTCTGAAAGACGAATCAATCATGGCTGTTGTACTGTTCTATGGTGTCATCATGGCATGGTCTCGTCATCGGCTAACGTCCGATGACGAACAACAATAGTGGTGCAATGGCTGCCCCGTGCGATCGCCCGAGGAATATTGCCATGCAACGCCTGTTGTAAGACTCCCTGACGACTGGCCCCCAAAAGAATGGCATCATACTGCTGCGATTGAGTTTCCTCTAACAGAGCTTCTACGACGGAACTGCCATAAATAGGAATGGCCGAAACCGGACAAGGTAGACGGGTTTCCAATACCTGTGCCGTTCGTTTAAGGAAGGCCCTTTCCTCATCATTAGCCGGTTCCTGAAACACTTGACATAAGCGAACCAGGGAGCGATCGCCTCCCGAGACCAAAGCCGATAATAACTCCAGTCCCGCCAAGGCATTGGCACCACCGCCGAGGGGAACCAACCAGCGTTGCAATTCCGGCATGGTGGCCGGATTCTGTTCGATCTGCGCCTGGCCCCATTTCACTAATACCATTTGACAGGGGGCTTGCCGTAGTAAGGTATCGGCTACATCACCAAACACTCGTCCGGGGGTGCGCGTCCCTCCTTTCCAACCCATTAATAAGGTATCAATATGTCGTTCTTGAATCGTCTCTAAGACGGCAGCAGCCACATCATGAGCCACTCGAATCTGGGTGTGAACTGGAATTTGCCATTTTCGGCTTAGGTGTAGGGCTGTTTGCAACAGGCGGCGGCTATGGGTAATGCGGACTGAGGTTTCCGAGGGACTGCGATGGCGAGGTACAGGAACCACCTGTAAACATTCCAACTCATAGTGATTCGCCGCAGCGATCGCCGCAGCGAACTGCAACAACAGAGGTGCTGTTTTAGGGTTAGCCAAAGGAACCAACAGCCGGCCGCGACCCGTAGCTGGAGCGCGGGTCATATAGACAGGATAGGAAGGCTCAACCTTACGATAACGACCCCGACCCATCAACTCCCGAGTTTCGGCTTCAACAATATCACTGTGAGTAATAATCCCCACCAAACGCCGTCCGTCTACCACCGGTAGCCGGCCAATTTGATGGCGTTCGAGTAGATATAAGGCCTGCATCAGATTATCCTCAGAACTCACCATCACCGGTTGAGGCATCATGAACTCAGAAATGGGAGTGTCATCGGACAGGGGAATCTGGGACAGTTTCATCAAATCCGTTTCCGTAATCATCCCCACCAAGCGAGTTTCTTCCACCACAGGAAACCCCCCATAGGGCGATCGCCGGAAAATCTCCAACACCTCTGCTAAGGGTAAATCACTCTCAACTGTTTCAACCCGATGTTGCATGACATCATTCACTGGGATGTCAATCAAGGCAGACGAGTCCGCTTCTGGGGCCGGTTTTTCCCAACCGCGCCATTCTAGCAAGCGATCATATAAAGACCCTGCCGAGACCTGTTCTGCTACCACGTAGGCTAAAACAGAGACAATCATCAGGGGCAGAACCACATTAAAATCTGCCGTAATCTCAAAAATAATGACGATCGCCGTAATGGGAATCTTAGCCACCGCACCAAAAAAAGCTCCCATCCCGGCCAGAGCAAAGGTTCTTGTGTCGCCAATATCAAACAGAAGCTGACTGCTTAATCCCACCAAACTGCCAATAGCCGATCCTAAAATTAGAGTCGGAGCAAATAATCCTCCCGACGCTCCCGAACCATAGACTAACAGCGTTAAGGCAAACTTCACCACCAGGGCGATCGCAATCACACTCAAACTGGCCTCACCCGTGGTTAAAAACTCTCGCAACCCTGCATTATCACGAAACTCCACCGGTAATAACGCCATCGTCATCCCAGACAGGAACCCCGCCAGTGCAATCCGTCCCGGAAGGCCAATGGCCAAATAGCGACGCTGCCAGGTCAAGCTGGCAACGATACCTCGGTTAAACCAACCGCTACAAATTCCCGTGATCACCCCTAACAGAAGTAATGCAGGAATATCCTGAGGGGCAAACTGAGCAGTCACTGTGCCCACATCCGGCTCCATCGTCACATCCCAAGGGCCGCCACCTAAGATCCCCGAGACAACGGCCCCCACAAACGAGGCTAAGATTGCCGTACCGAGCGTCAAACTTGACACATCTTGCAAGAGTTCTTCGACAACAAACAACACTCCCGCAATTGGAGCGTTAAATCCTGCGGCTAACCCAGCTGCGGCCCCGGCGGCGATCGTTTGCCGACGATAGCCGGGAGAGGTGGGCATCCAGCGAGTCATCGATGCCGCTAATGCAGCGCCCATATGCACCGTTGGTCCTTGTCGTCCCAAAGACATCCCAGAACCGACCACCAGCACCGTACTCAGAAGTTTCACCACCGCCAACCGCAGGTTCAGAGACATCGCCTGAGGCAGCCGTTGAGAAGATGCCAGTTGCACCTTGACATGGGACACACCGCTCCCGGTAGCATCNGGGGAAAATCGCTGAATTAACCATCCCGCTAAAAATCCTCCCACTAAACCAAATAGCGGCAGTTTCAGCCAAATTGGCAACCAGGGGGACTCTTGTACTCGCCATCCCCCAAGCCAGCCAATCCCTTGACGTAGAATGACCGCTGCCAGTCCTGAGACGAGTCCAATAAAACAGGCTTCAAGCAAGGCCAGCCGTCGAGGCTCAAGAAAATACAGATGAAGACGACGCGACAACGACGAGATGGCCTCACGGCTCGAAGGCAAAAGTTTCATTCATTTTGTCAGGAGTTTAATGGTATAAACTACCATCTGGCATAGTTGCTCCAGTCCAGATGCCTTCTAAAAAATTGACGGCTTCCAAGGTGGCATTCCGCAAGCTAGCGTGACTAAAGTTGCTGCCAAGGACATTGACGCGATCGAGACTGGCTTTCCAGAGGTAGGCCTGTGTAAAGGTTACGTCTGTCAGATTAGCACCATCAAGATTAGCCAGGTTAAGATTAGCTTCACTGAGATCGGCTCCTGTCAGATCCGCATCTTCCAAGTTGGCTTTCATGAGATTAGCAGCAATGAGGTTAGCTCGTATCAAGAGACTCGCTTCTAAGTTAGCGGCACGCAGATTGGCTCCTCTGAGAATTGCCACCCGTAACTGACTTTCCCGAAGATTGGCCGCACAGAGATTGGCCCCGGTGAGATTAGCCCCACTAAGTTTCGCCTCATGAAAGTCAACCCCATCGAGATCTAAGCCTTGTAAGTCAGCGCCATTGAGCCAAGCATGGCTAAGATTGACACCATTGAGATTCGCACCGTTGAGATTAGCTCCACTCAGTCTCGCTCCGTTGAGATTGGCCCAACTCAGGTTAGCCTGTCGTAGATTGGCATTGCGGAGATTGACACCCACTAGGTTTGCGCCACAGAGGTTGACTCCTGCGAGATTCGCACGACGCAGATTGACACCGCTGAGTCCGGCTCCACTGAGCTTGGCCCCCACTAACGAGGCCCCGACTAGAGATGCACCGTGCAGTTTTGCTTTCGTTAAATCTGCATTGCTGAGATCGGCTTCATCGAGTTTACTGTAGCTGAGGTTAGCTCCACAGAGATAACTGTTTGAGAGATTGGCGTAATCCAGGTTCGCCCGAGTTAAATTAATGGAGTTGAGATAGGAGTCGCTGAGGTTAATGTCTTTGAGCTGAATTTGTTTTAAATCAGCGCCAATGAGGTTGCTATTCTGAAAATCTCGTTGTCCAGATTGGTATTCATCAAGCAGTTGTTGCAGTTGACTCATGGTGGGGATCCTCATGACTGGGAGATTTGTGCGGCCGGGATCTTGGACGAAATAAGAAAAATTCAGAACTAACCCCAGTTCTATTATTATACCGGTTTTAATGCTGTTGAAAAAAAGAGAGTCGAACAATTAATTTTTATAAAGGCTACCCGGCTCTTGAATGGCTGAGGCGATAAAATGGAGTTGATTTGGGTAAACAGAGGGAAGAGGTCAAGGTTATTCGCTATACTGGCTATACTGTCTGAGGAATCTAGGGAGTCAGTCACCCTTAACTTAAACATTAGGAAAACAAGGGCCGAGTCTGGGAAATTTGCCCTAACACTAGATCCGGTGTACCTTGACAAGATACCCTAGGAACGGTTTTGGATTGTCCATGTGAAACATATTATGAAAGCCTCAGATGTTATGACCACTGATGTCGTAACGGTGCGTGGTAGCACCACCGTTGCTGAAGCAGTGCAGTTGATGAAAGACAAGAAGACCCGAGCGCTTATCGTTGAGCGTCGTGAGGGTGACGATGCCTATGGTATTGTCACCGAAACGGATGTCACGTACAAGGTTGTGGCCTTTGGTCGAGATCCTAAAGCGATGCGTGTCTATGAAATCATGAGCAAACCCTGCATTGTCGTCAACCCAGATCTCTGTGTTGAGTATATTGCGCGTCTATTTGCCAATACGGGGATTCACTTTGCGCCGGTGATCAAAGATACTCTCCTCGGTACGGTGTCAGTCTCTGATATTTTGACCAAGGGAGACTTTGTCGAACGGCCGCGAAGCCTGTTGCTCGAAGATAAAATTCAAGAAGCCATTGAGGAAGCTCGCTCAACTTGTGCTGAGAAGGGGCCGCGATCGCCTGAATGTGCTTCAGCGTGGGATGTTGTGGAGGAACTGCAAGCTGAAGCGGCGCATCAAAAGGCAGAACGTCTGCACCGAACGGCTTTTGAAGAATACTGTCAGGAGAACCCCGATGCTCCTGAAGCTCGAGTTTATGATACCTAAGTGATTGGCTGGTATTGGGCTGGGGGGGCGATCTCCCTCGTCCTCTTGGCCCTAATCCGAGTCACTCTCTCAATTTGCGCTCAGACGGAGTCCGTTCGCTTCACAGAACTTGAGTCCGTTCCCTCTCGTCCTGTAGCCATTGTGTTTGGGGCCGGTGTTTGGAACGACGGAACGCCAACCCCGATGTTGGCTGATCGCGTCTTGGCCGCCGTTGATTTGTATCAACGGGAGACTGTTGAGCGGATTCTTATGTCCGGTGACAATCAGACCCCCGACTATAACGAAGTCGATGCCATGATCCAACTGGCGGAACGGTCTGGAGTGCCGCGAACCGCGATTTTGGGCGATCGCCTGGGATTAAGTACCTATGAAACCTGCCGACGAGCGCGGGATCACTATGATATCCGTGCGGCCGTTTTAGTCAGCCAACGTTATCATCTTCCTCGTGCCATTTACATTGCGCGACAGTTAGATCTCGATGTCGTCGGCTATGGAGTCGCCGATTGGGGGGTCTATCGTCATCGCTCCATGATCTCCTATCGTTTGCGGGAAGTCATCGCGATCCTCAAGGCGATCGCCCAAACCTCCGGTATTCACTGAAGTCGCCACCTCCTCGACACAAAGTTTCGGAAACTCTCCGGATCACTCCCTCTTACTTGAGAAGAAAGGAATGGTAGATGCACCCTGATGGCAAACCCCGGAACCTGCTGGAGGTTCCGGGGTTTTTTTTGGCTCGGTTCCATCAAACGTCAGTCCTCGCCAATCAGGCCATTGAGCGCAGACGACCCTCAGCAAGCTCACGGATTAGAATCAGATGCGATCGAATATAACTCGCCAGTTCCTCCATATCATCCCCAGCTAACGGTCTCTTCTGCTGCAAATTCTCTAACAGTTGTTCAACTAAGCTCGTATCGTCTAAACTTCTTAAGGTTTGGGTTTGAGTCTCTTCAACCGTTGACCAAAGCTGACGTAACATCGTAGCATTCATCATCATTCTCCAATATCTAACAAGAGTTCTTACTAATACATTAGACAATTCTCGTGCCAACCAACAGCCAGGATTACGATTGTTTTACAAATTTTTGTTGACTAGCTTAAGGTAATATTAAGGGATTCAGGAACAATCAACAAACCATGCCAGCTTGTGTAAACAACCCTTAAATTTTTATCTTATTTTAACGAATCCGATCCGGCTCCGTGATCCGATCAGCTCGAACAATGCAACAAGCCAGAACGCTTCCATACCTAAGACGAAAGGTTTCTCAACCAAGTTCGAGTAGCCGTCAGATCCCGATCACTTGTGACGTCACATAACGTTATTGAATCTTGGTGTCCACATTTTATTTTTTTACAAAAATCTACCTAGAGATGGATAACAATGACATCAAAGATCAGTTAAACTACCTGCAAGAACGACTTGCGTTCAGTAAAATTAAAATCCGGAGGATATAAAGTCAATGGATATCGTGCGCCTCATCGCCGCAGTTCTCTTACCCCCGCTTGGGGTCTTCTTACAAGTTGGGTTAACCGGACAGTTTTGGATTAACATTCTCCTGACCCTTCTCGGCTATATTCCGGGGATTGTTCATGCCGTTTGGATTATCTCCAGACGCTAACAGGCGGCGAAAGCCAGTGAACATTCTCAAAATGCCCCAGGCTCAAAAACACAATTCCATCTGGCTACAGACGGACCACGGCACAAATTGGCCGAGATATCCCCAGTAAGGCTCGAGAAATCGCTCCTGGGGTAGATCCTTTTCCCCAAGCCAATGGATTACACTAGGGTCAAGACGAGAGACAGGTACATAGACATCTACCAAACGGGCAAAGGTTCCAGAGGCTTAGGGTCTGGCCACTTACCTCGATCTCATCTCACTCAAGTACAGGTCACAACATTAAGGAATCATTTATACTATGACTGAGCAAATCCCTCAACGAGAAGAATATCAAGCCAAGGTGAAGGCACAACTCGAAAAAATCAACGCCCAACTTGATGAACTCAAGGCAAAAGCCGCTCAAACTGAAGCTGATGTCAAAACCGACTACCATAGTCGTATGGAAGAACTCTACGCCAAAAGAGACGCGGCAGGTGCCAAACTCGAAGAACTGCAAAAAGCCGGAACCGACGCTTGGGAAGAAGTCCAGAAAGGCTTTGAAACAGCTTGGTCCGACTTAACCAGTGCGTTTGAAAACGCCTCCAAGAAGTTTGACCAATAGATAGCAGGTTTCAAGTCCTACCAGTCGCAACCGGGTTGGAGACTCTCCCATCCCGGTTTTTCTGTAATTCCGTATACCGAGTCCCTTATTTCCTCAACCTCTGTCCATATGGCTCGAAACTCCATTACCAAAATTACTAAACCAAACTCTCGCCAGCGCGAAATCCTCGAAGTTGTGCTGAAACATGGCTGGGATTACATGAGGCTGCTGCTGAGTAGTAATGAAGCTGAGGAACCCGAACTCCCTCCGCCAACCGTTTTACAACGGATTTTTGTCGATCTCGGGCCAGTCTACGTCAAACTTGGACAATTGCTCAGTACCCGTCCTGAACTGTTACCGCCTGAATACATCGAGGCCTTGAGTTCTCTCCAGGCTGATGTTCCACCGGTGTCTTGGACAGAAATTGAAGCTCAACTGAACGGGGAACTGAAACAACCCCTTGATACAATTTTCCAAGATGTGAATCAAACTCCTGTGGCAGCCGGGTCTCTGGCCCAAACCCATAAGGCGGTTCTTTTAAATGGACGGGAGGTAGCCCTCAAAATTCAACGTCCAGGGATTGACGAAACTGTTGAGCGAGATATTGAACTGCTAACCAACATTGCAGAACTGGTCTCCGGGACGGACTTTGGCAAATACTATGACGTGACGGGGTTAGCCGATGAATTTAGTAATGCGTTGCGAGATGAGTTAGATTTCACTCAGGAGGCTCACTATACCGAACGTCTCAGACGGTGTTTGTCAAAAAGTTCTTGGTTTGATGTTGAGCAGATTACCGTTCCTGAGATTATCTGGGTCCATACCAGCCAGAAGCTGTTGACGATGGAATGGCTCGATGGTGTCCCGCTGCTATCGGCTGAGATTACTGGAGAGCGCTATAACGGCGACCCCCAGGCTGAGCGGAATGCGATTACGACATTACTGTTCCGTTCGTTTTTGCAACAACTGTTTGTTGAGGGATTTTTTCACGCTGACCCCCATCCGGGTAATATCTTCTATCTCCATGATGGGCGAGTTGCCTTCTTGGATGTGGGGATGACCGGAACCCTAGACCCACGAACTCAGGGGTTATTGGTCGAAACTATTTTAGCGATGATTACCCTGGATGCTCAACGCTGCGCTCAGTTGAGTTTGCAGTTGGCTCACCCAGTGCGGGCCGTGGATTTCATTCAATTAGAGAATGATTACGATCGCCTGCTACGGCGTTACTATAACCTCAGTGTGGACCAGGTCAACTTCAGTGAGGCCTTTTACCAACTGCTGCAAGCCGCGCGACGCAATCACCTACGTTGGCCAAGTAACATGGGACTCTACGCCAAGGCCTTGGCTAATTTAGAAGGAGTGGCGCGAACGTTTAATCCTCAAGTGAATTTACTTGATGAGATTCAGCCCTTGACAACGGATTTGATGCGCCGTCAACTGATTGGCGATAATCCGCTGCAACAGTTACTTGGGGCGACTTTAGAGTTTAAGAATCTGTCTCTCAAGTCACCGCGTCAAGTGGATTTTCTCCTAGAACGGGTGGCCACGGAAAGCCTCAAATGGAATCTTCAAGTCAGTGAACTGACGGAGTTACGCCAAAGTCTCGATGAGTCTGCTAACCGACTCTCATCGAGTGTGGTGGTGGGAGCCTTGATTTTAGCGGGGGCGTTGGTTGTCTCCCGAGATCAGACTCACCGCATTCCCTGGTTGGGGAATGTTTTATTTTGGACGGCTTGTTTGTTGGGGTTATGGTTGGTGTTTAGTATTTGGCGTTCGGGGGGCAAAAAATAAAAAAACCCTGGAACGTTGAACGCTCCAGGGTGTGCCATCAGGGTGCATCTACCATTCCTTTCTCCTGAGATCGTCTGGGGGTTTCCGGATGGTTTCTCAGAAAAGTTGGCTCGAACAGGATTGTCGCCTAGTCGCTATCTTGGCAAAGACCCCAAAACCAAGGTGAGCCTAGCATCCGGGCTAGGCTCACCAAAAGAGATCTAGGGTTTTCAAAAAGCGTTCTCTGATTGAATCAGAGGTAATGTTGACATCATTCCCAGCCCTGCCTGTGGAGATAAATGAATCTAAACAGCAGTCAGACAAGGGGCTAAGCCGGGGTTTTAACTGCACGGAATGCCTACCGCACAGCTAGGCACGGTGACCAGCTATCAAGACTGGAAACTCGCTGCCAGGGATGACTCATTTCTCATTGCCGTCATGATGGAGCTTGAGGGCCAAGCGCAAATGCCGAGTCGAAATCATGGAACTTGGAATCGAACTTGAAATCGAACTTGAACAATTGGACAATCAGACAATTAGATACAACATGTGAAACAGCAACGGACATTAGAAACGAAACAATGCTGCTCGACATTCTGGCGGCCTACTGATAGACCGAGTCAGGCAAGGAGAAAATGTTGAAAACCGTTGACGAGTCACTTCCACCGCCCTAAACGACAGGGCCAAGTCTGGCCAAGTGAAGTTAAATGAGGCTATTGAAGATGACAGCTTGGGTGAACGCCACGTAACGAAAGGGGTTAAACCAAGGGTTTACAAGAATACCGCTAATCGCGTTTGCAGTTCCTAGTGCATCGGGTCTTTCCAGACGTTGGGGAAGGTTTAACGCTAACTGGGTTCCGAGGGAATCCTGTAGGTGTACCTCATTTAGGTGATGCAACAGGCAGAAGATTATACGGTTGGGATTGGTTCGCTGAATGACACTGAGCGACATCCCGGGGTTGATTCGAGTCAAGTTGGTGTTCTTTGCTCTACAGTGTCTGATATCAAATTAGCATAGCGGTTGCTTATGACAACCATAAGTTAACCTAAATTTACATTTGAGTTTTGTCTTGACTCGTGCTGGTAAATCTGCTAACTTGGAAAAGCTGGAAAAAAACACGGCTTGGTAGCTCAGTTGGTTAGAGCAGGGGACTCATAAGCCCAAGGTCGTCGGTTCAAGTCCGACCCGAGCCATTTTTTGGGAAATAAGTGCTTCATGATAGTCTCGTTTTTGGGGAGTTTCCTGTTTGCGATCGCAGATGGGAGGGACGACTGAGGGCCAGGAAGCCCCACCCAAACATCTCAAAGTCGTTATGACTATGATAGAGTTGTAACAGTTGGTAAACAGGTGCCTGCTGTTGCCCGGTTGTCTTGAGGAGGCAGCCAGTTGGCGGCGGAGGAAACCGAGATCACACGACAGAAATAAGGAGATTTATAGATCCATGACACAAGAAGGATGTCTACGAGTCGGTCAACCGGCCCCCGACTTCACCGCTACTGCTGTTGTTGACCGCGAATTTAAGACCGTGAAACTGTCGGACTATCGCGGTAAGTATGTGGTGCTGTTCTTCTACCCCTTGGACTTCACCTTCGTCTGTCCTACGGAAATTACCGCATTTAGCGATCGCTACGAAGAATTCAGCAAACTCAACACGGAAGTTCTCGGCGTCTCCTGTGACAGCGAGTTCTCCCACCTGGCCTGGATTCAAACTGATCGCAAATCCGGCGGTGTCGGCGACTTAAACTATCCTCTCGTCTCGGACTACAAAAAGGAAATCAGTTCCGCCTACAACGTCTTAGATCCCGATGCTGGCGTGGCCTTGCGTGGTTTGTTCTTGATTGACAAAGATGGCGTGATTCAACATTCAACCATCAACAACCTGGCGTTTGGCCGGAACGTAGACGAAACCTTACGTACCCTGCAAGCCATTCAATATGTTCAGGAACACCCCGACGAAGTCTGTCCCGCCGGTTGGACTCCTGGGGAGAAAACCATGAAACCTGATCCCGTTGCGTCTAAAGAATACTTCGCGGCGATCTAATCTCACCTCAGTTTCGGCAGAATGACTAGCCCCCTGACAACTCAGTCTTGGGGGCTTTTTGCTAGAGTATGAGCAACGAGATCTATCACGTTCTGTGAACAAGACCCAATTACTCAGCCGGTTTGTTGTCGCTCGCTGAAACAGCAGGAGGCTCAACACAAGACAATACCCAGCTTTTTTCCTGTTTCGTGTTCATTTTGACATCCATTGTGCCATCATGCAGCTTTACTCTAAAGACTTCCGTGGCTTACTCAATCGCCGTTTCTTGCACAACTTTCTCCCCATCCCAGCCACCAACCAATCTTACTATGACGTGGCTACCCCAGATTTTGAGTTACCGGATATCACCAACGGACGACGAGTTCACCTACGGGATTATCGAGGCCAACAGCCAGTTATTCTGGCTTTTACTCGTATTTTTACAGAAAAGCAGTATTGTCCCCTGTGTCTACCCCATATTGTTGCCCTAAACAAGAACTATCACCGCTTCACGGAATTAGGGGTAGAGGTGTTAATGATCACCAGTACCGACGAACGCCAAAGTCAGATTGTGGTGCGAGATTTGGGTTTGAAACTGCCTTTGTTGAGTAATCCAGATTGTGATATGTTTCGGCGTTATGGAGTTGGACAAGCGTTAGGAGCGCCCCTTCCAGCTCAGTTTATCTTAGACGCTGAAGGTAAGTTACGGTATAAACATCTGTTTTCGTTTTTGGATTCTAATGCGTCCGTTGAGACGTTATTAGAGCAGGTTCAACCCTGGTTGAGACCTGAACGTTCTCCCAAGGCTATCGTAACGTCTCGATAGGCATAGAGATAGAAATTGATCTTCCGGAGCAATGGACATTATTCTATCTCAACCTAGACTCACCTTGATTTAGCCAATTTCGAGAAAACCATAAAGTCTATCAAAGTCTCGATCAAAACATCCATAAAAAAACATGAAAAAAGGGTAGTGATTTCACTACCCTAAAGGTTCATAATGTACCCCGAGAAACGTAACTGACGTCTCTAAGGGTTGGAATTATTGCCGTTGCTGGAACGACGCGAGAAACTCACGGATTTTCTCAGCTGCAACATCTCGTCCGCCGAGACCGAAGGCTAGGGCGATCGCGATCGCTAACGCACCCAACAACAACCCAAAAGCAAGATTGACAATATCCGGAGCAATCCCCATTTGTTGCAGGGCCATCGCCACCACAAAGACAATGATAGATACCCGGGCTACTTGTCCGAGCAATTGACCATTCGCCGAACCCGAACCCACAATTAAATTGTGAACTAAGTTGGCCAAATATAAGCCAATACCGAGAACCACCAGTCCGGCCAAAATACGACCGAAGATAACCAGTAACCCAGACACAATCGTGTTCAGAGCCGGAATTTCCAGGACATCGACAGCGGCGATGATACCGAATAGCTCGATACCAACCCAGAGAATAATTCCCACAAACTCAGAGGGAGTTCGGCTTCCTTGGAAGCGGGTCATCGCACCGGGATCTTCAGGGTTGCGAGGAGGGGGATTCAGGCCTAACGCCGAGAAGATATTATTGAACCCGACACTGGTGAGCAAGTTCGTGACGAACTCCGACACCAAACGTCCAATAAAGAAGGAAATCGCGACAATTAAGGTTGCAGTAAAGATTTGGGGTAGGAAATCTAAAACTCGCTGCAACATTGAAATCGCCGGGCCAGAAACCGCAGCAATTTGTAGGGCATCCAAAGCCGCAATGGCAATAGGAATTAACACCAACACGTAGACGAACGTACCGATGACGCCCGATAGGGTCATTCCCCCCATCTGTCCGAGGCCCAAGCGAGACCCGAGATTGTCCACACCCGTTGCTGCCAGAAGGTTGGTGACAATACCGCGCACCACTCGTGCCACAAGCCAGCCAACGACACCAATGGCAATGGCTGTCAGGATTTGAGGCAGATAGGAGAGGATTTTCTCGACCATGGTTTGCAGAGGTTCGAGTAACCCTTGCAGGCCCAATGTGTCGAGAACAATGGGTAGGAACAGTAGAATGATGAACCAATACAGGATATTGGCCAGAGCATCATTGACGAGAAAGGGACTCGAACTGCCCGATTGTTCTGCGAGACGGTCATCGAGCCGGAAGCTTTCGAGTCCTTTAGTGAGCAGGACTTTACAGAGCGTTGCTAAGGCCCAAGCCACCAGGAGTAAGATGGCGGCTGCGGCAATGCGGGGCAGGTAGTCAAAGATTTGCCCCAGGAAGCCGGCCAGAGGCTCGGAAACAATCTCTAGGTCAAGGACATTGAAGAACGCCAGGAACCCCAGCAGCAGGATAATCCAATAGACAATCTTGGCAATCCACTTTTCGATGGGAAAGTCGCTGGCTTGATTACCCGTGAGCCATCCGGCGACTTTGTTGTCAATGTCAGTGCGGTGCAGAATGCCTTTGACCACGGTTGCGGCGAGGGTTGCCCCGAGCCAAAACAGGATCAGAATAGCAACGGCCCCAACAATGCTGGGGATAAAGCCCCCCAGGGTTTCGCTAATGCGATTCCAAAAGCCGGCCAGGGTGTTCGAGGTATCCCCGTTGGCCTGGGCGAGAAGACGAGGCAATCCCTCGTCTGGTGGGTTTAGAGACCAAAGGTCTAACATACTTGGTTATGACGCGATCGCAACCTACCTTCAGCCAAACGTAGGAGAGACTGAGGAAGTCCGATGCGCCCTCCGTATAACGACAGATGCAATCAGAGGCAACGGTGAATAGGACATCACTCCTATCGCAAGCCCGTTACATCTAGCTTGAGTTTGGTTCGGCCTTTACGATGAAAGACGTAGAACGCAAAACTATGATAGCTATGTTGCCGTAATCGGCAGCACTTGGAAACATACTACAGAAATAATCAGATTCATCCTAGTTTTTAGGGCTTTTTCCCCTTTCTGCTTCAAAGGATAACTCTATTTATCAATCACAATTTGGTGATTCGACTCAGGAGTGTCCCTCAGCTTGTGTCAAGATAATTCTAGGGGCGATCGCCCAGAATTTGTGTACATGGCTCAGTCCTATCTCAGCTTGTCGTTAGCTTATCGTTCAGGTTGCAGCAATGCCTGCACCGAACCTTACACCGAATCTTTGCACCGCATTGGTGAACGTTGAATGTCTTTAAGTCGTGTTTTTGAGCAATCTATTTATATTCGTGCTAGTGCAACAGCCGTGGAGCGATGTCTCACGGATTTGGAGTTGATGCACACTTGGCTGAATCCGGCCCTACGCTGTGAACCCATTGGGGACTGGGATGATACCCTCGGAGCGACATCTCGTTTTGTCATCCAAATCCCACTGCTGAAGCCGAGTTTAACTAGCCGTATCGTGGAACGGGAGCCAGGATTGGTGGTTTGGTCTTTTGAAGGATTCTTCGTGGGCCGCGATCGCTGGGAATGCCAACCCCAGATTGAGGGAACCTTACTCCTGAACCGCTTTGAATTTTCCATTCCCAATCCCTTGGTCGCCTTTGGCTTCGATCGCATCGCTGCCGCTTGGACCCGCGAGGACATGCAGGCCCAACTTCGTCGTCTCAAACAAGTTGCTGAGCGAAGTTACCGTCAGGGAGCCTAAAACATGGCAGCGATCGACCTCTATCGAGACGTTCGGGGCCAGGGTCCGGCCATGCTTTGTCTCCATGGACATCCAGGCAATCGTCAGAGTATGGCGGTTTTCACCGATGCCCTAGCGACCCACTATCGCACCATCAGCCCTGATTTACGAGGGTATGGTCTCAGTCATACCTCAATGCCGTTCTCAATGGCCGACCATCTCGATGATCTCGATGAGTTATTAACTCGCCTGAATGTCGACAAATTCTGGTTACTCGGCTGGTCTTTGGGAGGGATTCTCGCCCTAGAACTGGCCCTACGGCATCCCGATCGCGTTCTGGGTCTAATCGGTGTGGCCACAGCGGCCCAGCCTCGCAGCAACCATCCTCCTATATCACGTCAGTTGTTGACCTATAGCGCCTTGGCGGGGATCAGCAATGGTCTGGTTCCGGGTCATCCCTGGATTATTGAGCATTGGGGACGGCGATCGCTGTTTCAGTATCTTGTGGCCCGGCAGACTCCGGCGGTGTACCGCTATCTGGCCCGAGAGGGGATATGGGCCTATTTGGGAACCAGTCGCCTGGCTCAGCAAGCTCTCTGGCAAGCCTTACGGGATGGCTATGATGCCCGATCGCGCTTAAGCGAAATTCGTTGCCCTTGTTTGTGGCTCATCGGCGATCGCGATCGCCACATTATCCCAGACGCCAGCCAAGAAACCGCGCGGCTTCTTCCCCACTGTGATGTGAGACGGTATGAAGAAACCGCGCATCTTTTTCCTTGGGAAGTTCCCAATTTGGTTTGTCAAGATATCTTGACCTGGCTGACACACCCTGATCGAACATTCCCTGCTACATCTGACCACTAAAAGCGGGCTTTGGGCTTGACTTAGGGAACTCAGTGGCCTCGTCAAAAATGGTCAATTGCGAGGGTTTATAGCGCCCTACTTGAGCTTGGATTCCCTGAGCGCCTTCGCTTTCGAGATCCTCGATATAGCCGACTTGAGCGTTGCGTGCCTCTGTCTGAGAGAGGAACGGCCCAAAGTAGTAGGTGCATTGGGGTTGATCGGTTTGAATTTCAACCCACCATGCTAAGCCCACGAGTTGCAGAATGTTAATGAAAAATTCCTTCATGACGTTTGCCCGTGTGTTAATTGATATTGAAGCTTGTGAACCCAACAGATTCGACGCTGTTACTTTACAGTTCTTTATACTCCGCCCGTTGTTTTTTTTCAATGTCCGCAAACCCGGCTAAACCGACCGGGAACGATGACATCTCGATACTACTACGATCCCCAATTTTTGAGCTGTAGTCGATTCGACCAACGTTGACGATAGATTTCATACAGTGCCATCCCGGCGGCGACTGAAACGTTGAGACTCGGGGTACTACCGGCTAGCGGGATGGAGACGAGTTGGTCACAGTGGCGTTGAGTTAGGAGGGATAAACCATCGCCTTCTGCTCCCATGACTAACACAGTTGCTCGGTCAAATTCAACCTCGCTGATCACTGAATCGGCCTGTTCGGAGAGGCCATAAATCCAAAACCCTTCTTCTTTCAAGGTTTCCAAGGTTCGCGACAGATTCACAACTTGAGCAACGGGTAACTTTTCGATCGCCCCAGCGGCCACTTTCATCACGGTGGAGGTGACTCCGGCGGCGCGACGTTGAGGAACCACCAGCCCCTGAGCGCCAATGGCTTCAGCGGTACGAATAATGGCGCCTAAGTTGTGGGGATCCGTGATCCCGTCACTAATAATGATGACGGGGCGATCGCTGACTTTTTTGGACTGTTCAATGAGATCGTCAATGTGCCAATAGTCGTAGGGTGCCACTTGAGCGATGACTCCCTGGTGATTCCCGCCGTCGGCCATGCGATCGAGTTGTTTGTAGGAGGCTTCGTCAACTACGGTTCCTCGCTGTTTGGCTTGACTGAGGAGGCTATGGAAGCGAGGTGCGTGGCGCAACTGCTCGGAAATCCAGATGCGATGCAGACGGCGATCGCCCTCTAAGGCGCTTAAGACGCTGTGACGACCATAGATCAGATCCCGATCTTCGAGGCTGTTATCATCTCCTGACACGGCAGCGGAGGAACGGCGATCGTCACGACGGTCATCACGGCGATGATCGCGACGATCATCACGGCGGGGGCCGCGAGCGTTTTTAGAAAACCGGGGTTTGTCAGAATCTCCTGAACGCAAGGAGGGTTTGCGAGAGAATTTGCGGGGTTTAGGAGTCATAAGAGTTAATCCTTGAAGTTAGTTAACAGTGAAAATCTCAGAGGGAACAGCGGTCAATCACCGGTCTTGTGAAGGGCAGACTCGGGTCATCTCCAGTCGCCTCTGGGGATTGAGATGGGATGTGGCTAGATTTTTATTGACAAAATACAAAAAATATGATAGAGGGCTAGAGATATGGAGATGGCGATCGCCCCAGTCCTCATGCTCTCCCCTCATTCTCAGCCCTAATCATCGAACGTGAAGCGGCTGAGGAGTTCAAACAAGCGCTGAGGATCTGTTAGATAGAGATAGCCAATCAGGGCTTCTAAGCCGGTGGCTTCCTGATAGGTTTTGGGATCAAGGCGTTTCGGGGAGCGAACCGTGGCATTGCGCCCCCGACGAATCACATCCCGTTCCTCGTCCGTCAAATCGCTCTGAATGGCGTGAAGTTGCTCAGCTTGACGTTCGGCCCGAACTTGGGCGACCACCTGTTGATGATAATGATGCGTCCGCCGAGGTGGAAACAAATAACGTTGGCGAACATATAACTCATAGACGGCATCCCCCACATAGGCGAGGGATATGGGCGACAGTTGCCGCAATTGCTGGGGGGTTAAAGACTTCTGTAGCAACCCAACGTCCTCAAACAAGGCTTAATTCCTAGAAAAATCTAACAAACAACAGAATAACGAGCCGTTTTGCTCAATTGCGCAACGGCTCGCTGACCTATCTGAAACCTATCAGGATTTGGAGACGTTGGCGATCGCCTCATCCACCGAACCCTGTAACGATAGGAACTTCTCCAATCGCACCAGTTTTACAGTCTGGGTGACTCGCGGGTTGGTGACCACTTGCAAGCTTCCTTTAGCCGTCTGCGCCCGTTTAACTAACTGGACGAGTGCGCCCAAGCCGGAGCTATCGACAAAATCAATCTTCGAGAGGTCTAGGATGACATTCGCCGGACCTTCATCGATACATTTGCTAAGAACTTTCTGGAAGTTCGGCTCCGAGAACGCGTCAAGCAGCCCCGTGAGTCGGAACAACTGGTAGTTTCCTTTGACTTCTCGTGTGCCTCGTAGGCTAACCGTCAAGTTGAGTGGCTCAGGAATAGCGTCCTCCTCGTGTCACGTAATACCTTGAGTTAACGCCTCAGTATAGGCTGTATTCCCATATTTGTCTAGGGGATGATCCCAGACGAGATGAATCAGCAAGGGGCCGGAGCGTAAAACTAGACCGAGACTGGGGTTTGTCGGGCCTGACGCATCGATTCAACAAACTGGCCAAAGAGGTAGTCTGCATCATGGGGGCCAGGACTGGCTTCTGGGTGATATTGCACCGAGAACAGGGGCAATTTTTTATGACGCAATCCGGCGACGGTGCGATCGTTGAGATTAAAGTGAGTCACTTCGAGATCTCCACTCATAGACTCGGCATCAATGGCGAAACCGTGGTTCTGACTGGTAATTTCGACTTGTTGACTCAAGCCACAGGGTTGATTGAGTCCTCGATGGCCAAACTTAAGTTTAAAGGTATCGCCCCCAATCGCTTGTCCAAGAATTTGATGTCCCATACAAATGCCGAACATGGGTTTTTCAGCCGTCAGTAGGGCTTTGACGGTTGCAATGCCATCTTGAACCGCAGCGGGATCTCCGGGGCCATTGGAGAGAAAGATGCCATCGGGGTTATGGCTGAGAATATCCTCAGCTGAGGTGCTAACGGGAACCACAATTACCCGACAGCCGTAGCTGGCCAGGCGACGGAGGATATTACGTTTAACGCCAAAGTCAATGGCGACAACCGTATATGGATCTTCTCCCGGCTGAGATTTGGGGCCAAATTCCCAGATATCAGCGGTGGGTTCATGCCATTCATAGACTTCATCGGTGGAGACTTCAGGAACGAGGTTCAGCCCTGCCATACTGGGGGCAGACTGGACTTGCATCAGTAGGGCGTCGGGTTCGAGAATTTCCGTCGAAACAGCCCCATTCATGGCTCCAGAAGAGCGCAGATTTAGGGTTAAGGCACGGGTATCAATGCCGTAAATTCCGGGAATCCCATGTTCTTTGAGATAATCGGGTAACGATTGAGTCGATCGCCAGTTACTGGGGCGGTGACAGATGTTACGTGCGATCGCCGCCTTAGCAACCGGACCTTTCGATTCTTCATCATCGGGGTTAACACCCACATTTCCCAGTTCGGGATAGGTGAAGGTAATCAATTGACCACAATAACTGGGATCGGTTAAAACTTCTTGATAACCCGTCATTCCGGTATTGAAGACGACTTCACCGATGGCCGTTCCGGTGGCACCGAAGGAGTAGCCGTGGTAATGGCTGCCGTCGGCGAGGACTAGGAGTGCGGGTTGAGCGCCTGAGATGGGCATGGCTGTGCGGGTAATTATGTCGATCGGCGCTATTATGCCACGAGTCGGGGGCTGACGGGGTAGCAGATGGGGGCCATTTGGTGAGGGTGCGATCGCATTTTAGGAGAAACAGGGAATAGGGAATAGTGAATAGTGAATAGGGAATAGTGAATAGTGAATAGTCCTCTTGCTTCTTGCCTTTCTATGAGATACTGCTACTAAGACGCTAGGGATCGAGGACAAATCATTGTGAAAGCTATCACACTGTTAGGATCAACGGGATCGATTGGGACTCAAACCCTCGATATTGTGGCCAGTCACCCGGATCGCTTCCGATTGGTGGGGATTGCGGCGGGAAACAATGTGGACTTGTTGGCGCAACAGGTTCGCCAGTTTAAACCGGAAATTGTTGCTATTCGTAATGCGCAGAAACTGACACAATTACGGGAGGCGATCGCCGATCTCGATCCTCAGCCTCAGCTCGTCGCTGGAGAAGAGGGCATTATTGAAGTGGCCCGTTATGGTGATGCTGAAGCCGTTGTCACCGGAATTGTTGGCTGTGCTGGCTTACTGCCGACTTTAGCGGCGATCGAAGCGGGCAAAGATATCGCCCTCGCTAACAAAGAAACCCTCATCGCTGGCGGCCCGGTGGTGAATCCTCTGATCCAAAAACATGGCGTAAAACTACTTCCGGCCGACTCGGAACATTCCGCTATTTTCCAATGTTTACAAGGAGTTCCCGAGGGAGGACTCAAACGGATCATCCTCACCGCCTCTGGAGGGGCCTTCCGAGATTGGGAGGTTGAACGACTCGCAGAGGTGACGGTTGCTGATGCGATTACTCATCCCAATTGGTCTATGGGGCGTAAAATCACCGTTGACTCAGCCACTTTAATGAATAAAGGCTTAGAAGTCATCGAAGCCCATTATCTGTTTGGCGTGGCCTACGATGATATCGATATTGTGGTGCATCCCCAGAGTATTATCCACTCTTTAATTGAGTTGCAAGATACCTCTGTTTTGGCACAATTGGGTTGGCCCGATATGCGGCTACCGTTACTCTATTCCTTGTCCTATCCTGAGCGGATTCCCACTGACTTAGAACAGTTCGATTTAGTGAAGTCAGGGGATTTAACCTTCCGAGAACCCGATCATCAAAAATATCCTTGTATGGAATTAGCTTATCAAGCTGGACGAGAGGGTGGCTCAATGACTGCCGTGTTAAATGCAGCGAATGAGCAGGCGGTGGCGTTATTTTTGGATGAACAGGTGCAGTTTTTAGATATTCCGCGTCTGATTGAAACGGTCTGCGATCGCCACCGCAACCAAAACAAAGCCACCCCCAGTTTAGAGGATATTTTAGCGGCGGATGATTGGGCGCGTCAAGCGGTCTTGGACGCTGCCCGGCAACGGACGGCCAAGACGGTTTTGACCTAATTGGTTTGGGCTGAACTGATTTAAACTCGAACTTGGCTTCTGGGACAACTCCCATAACTGAACGGTTCCATCAATCCCCAGTAACACCGACTCTTGACGCAACTCTACCAGAATTTTGCTAATCCATTTTTCTAGGAGTTGCTGAGCCTGTTTCAAGCCAAAATCAGTCGTCCAAACTTCGATTTCATAAATCACCTCTTCTACTAATCCGAGTTCGTCACTTTGATAATAGCCACGATGTTGTTTACAGAGGGTTCCCCCGCATAATCGACAGAGATCTTGATTGATTTGACGAACGAGGTTAGAGGTATCTGTCGGCTGATTGACGTCAACGGTTGTTGGAATCAAAAGACGCAGAGAATGGGTTAAGGTTTGAGTAACGTTAAGTTGCATCATGGGGAGAAGGGAATAGAGAATAGGGAACAGGGAACAGAAACAACGTAGGGGCGTACCCTTGTGGTCGCCCTCTTGTGGTCGCCTTATCGGGGATTTATTTGGCTTATTGTTCTTGTTTTACGCCAGATTTAAAACGCCACCAACCTTGACGAATGATCCGAGTTCCAGCGGGCAATTTCAGCAATTTGGGGAATCGCCTCATAGTTCCCGGTTTTGCGGGCCTGTTGGTGATAGCGACGGAGAATGGTGCGATCGCTGGCGAGGTGACGGCGGGGGGACTCCAGAGGGGTAAGATGGGGAGGCGTCACCCGCATCGGCGTTTGAGTGGCGTTGTGAGGAGCTTGCATAGGGATAACCTTTCGATCACTCATGGGATTGAAGGAGTGGCGATCGCCCCCTGAAGCGAGGGGAGAAATGGTAGAACTGGTAGAAGGGTTAGAGATGGCGATCGCCGATCTGTTGGTATAACCCAGGAGAGGCTAGGATTTATGCAAAACTCAGGAATTTTCTCCAGAACCGTCATCCGCCGCACGAATCCAAGCCTCAACTTGCGCCTGAATCGCCTCATTCACCAACTCATCGCGAGACATCTGCACATCCTGGCGTTGCGCATGGGCCAGAGTTAGCCAGCAGGCGATCCCACTGGTGACGACGGAGAGAAGAAAGAAGAATAGGGGAAAGCCTAAACTGGCCAGATCCAAACTCAGGACTTTCTGATACAGACTCACCACCGCCAAGCGGACAATTTCCGTCCCCGATTTCAACTCATAGTCGTCATCAAAATGACGCGCAAACGCCGCCGGTAGATGCTGTTGTAGGAATAAGACATCATCCCCGAGTTGCTGACGCTGGGCCAATTTTTCCCCCCAGGCTTGCTGGGCCTCCTCCTTAATGGCTTGGGCCTGGCGTTCGAGGCGGAAGACGCGTTGTTGGAGGGGTAGATTTTCCAGAGGAACCTGACTCCAATCGCGATCGCGTTCCTCCCACGTTCCATAGAGTTGCACATGGAGAGTATCCCAATTGGGGTTCTCCCGAGGAATCCCGGCCAACTCCCCTTGCAACTGCTGAAATTCCCGCTGTGCGGCTTCTAAGGCTTCACTGCTGGCGGGAATCTCTTGTAAATTCTCCGTTTGGCGTTGGATTTCCTCCTGGGCCTTTAATTCTGCCAAAAAGGGACGATTGTTCATCGCTTCCATCCCCACCCCAGCGGCGAAGGATTGCAACACACTCATGGCAATCATGGCCGCCGCACCGGCTTTGGCCCAACTTTGGTTGCCATACTTGCGGCCCGCCACCGCTGTACCATTGTCGTTGGTGAACTTAATCAGCAAGAGATTGAGGGTTAAACTGGCAGAAATAGCGGCCAAGCCTCCGAAGTCTTTGAAGGCGAAGAAGAGTAGGGGTTGGTTGGTGATGGCGTTAAAGAGACTGGCGACAGTAATCACCCGGGCCGTGAGGTTAGAATGCTCTTGTAACTCTGGGGTGACATAGACGTGGCCATGAAAGTCCTGGGGATTGGCGAAGACGAGGTTTTTGAGAACGCGAACCGGTGAGACAACTTGGTTGAGACGCTGTTTCCAGAGTTGAGGGGGTTGTGGGGGGTGATTCAGTTGCGGGTGAGACTCCCGTAAGTTGTCGGCGATGTGTTTGGCTTCGGTTTGGGGGTTGGGGAGTTGCGTGGATTTGAGTTTCATGGGTTACTCCAACTGTGGCCTTGCGTCGGCTGACATAGGAGTAACGCTTGGGGGAGGGGTTTTTATGCAGATTTAGACCATGACTATTATTGACGAGTTTTGTTAAGTTATTTAAAATAAACGTGAGAAATCTAATAAATAAATGCCATGATTCAATTTACCGCCAAGGTGGAGCAAGGCAAAATTGTGATTCCTGAGGAGTATATCGGCATGGTTGGTGAAGATATCATTGAAGTAACGATTAAGCCTAAATCATCTCGCTTGCTAGATCGTCTTGCTGAACAGCCGTTGTCAGCTTCGGGATGGCGTGATCTGTCAAGAGATGAAATACATGATCGATTCGATGGATAAAATCTTTATCGACTCTAATATTTGGCTTTATAGACTTCTTGATGACCCAAAATCAGACCCTCAAGACTATCAATTTAAAAGGCTGATAGCGATTGATTTAACTCAGCCGAGCGAGTGCATTATTGTGATTAGTACTCAAGTGATTACTGAAACCTGTGCAGTTCTAAAACGAAAAACTCAAATTACTAATGAGGATATTTTAGAGTTAGTTAAAGAATTTGAAGAGCAATGTGAAATTGTTAACCTGACAACTGTTGAAATCAAGATGGCTTGTCAGCTACGACAAAATTATTCTTTTTCGTATTGGGATAGTCTTATGATTGCGACGGCCCTAAAATCTCAGGCTCGGGTTTTATATTCAGAAGATATGCAACACGGACTGTTGATTGATGATCGCTTAACGGTTAGCAATCCTTTTTTAAGAACAGGGTAAACACATCATAATGGGGGGTACATCATCAATAGCGTATAAAATTGATAGCAGATGAATCATAAATAAGGTAAGAGCGATTCAGAATCACGGTAGGGTGTGTGGCGGCTTCGGTCACTTTCGTCCTTTAGAAATTCGCTGAAAACTGCCGCCACGCACCGAGGGATGTAACAACCGAATCGGGGCTTGATGGGATTCTGGGGGCGATGCGTTCCGGCAATTTGAATAGGGTTGCTTAGGGTTTCAATACCCTGGATGCCGGAACACATCCTACCGTTGGTTATCTACCGTTGGTTATCGATTTTATTGGGGAAACATACCCTAATCTAAATCCTCTCGTAAGGATTGAAACAGGCGCTTGAGAATCTCGCGTAATTCCAGGCGATCGCCCCCCAAAGAATCGTCCTCCTCTTTAAAGGCTAACTCGCGGTTAACCGCCGTTCCCGCAGACTCAGCAATCAGTCGTTCCAACTGTTGGGCCGCTGTTTCCACTTGGCGCAGTTCCTTACTTTGTAATAATAAGGCGCTTTCCAACTGGGCGATCGCCGCCAAGCGTTGTTCCTTGGACCAAATTCCATGGCGTTCCCAATATCCCTGTAACTCCGATAATCGAGACTCCTCTACCAGAGACTCCACATCCGCTAATAAATCGATCAGACGTTCTCGGCTGAGAAGTTTCTCCCGTTTTATTTTCAGTTTCGGGGATTTCAGCCGTAACGCTGGAACGAATCCGACAATGGTTCCCCAAGACTGTTCTGCATTCACTTCCACCGCAATATAAGCCAGGCGATCGCCCACCACGGTTTCTGGAATCTGCAACTCCTTCGCCTCAGGGGGGAGGATGAGACATTCCACGGTTCCCAACTCATTCCCCTCTATCGAGTAAATCTCTAACTCCGCAAAATCCGTCAACAGAGACAGAGTGGGATTCCAGGCGCTACTCTCTTCGATCTGACAGACAAAGCCAAAGCGACGTAGATATCGTCCCACCACCCAGGCGGCGATCGCCCGTTCATGACTCGTCTCGACGTTCTCCTCGGGGAACGATTGGGTTAACGCTCTTAAACGCTGTTTCACACTCTGAGGAATGGCGACTAATTGTCCGAATTGTTGTGTGTTCATGGTTTGTTTTTTCCTGATAAATTGAGCAAAAACACGTCGAAGGTTTGTTGACCTTAGTTGATTAACGGGGAATCGTCAAAATTATATGCAAATTACCGCAAAAATCTTGATGATTCACTCCAACCACTAATCAAGCCAATCTTGAATTTTGGCTAAAAGAGGTTTTAGTTTTCTTGACCAGGCTGAGTTCATAACTCCCTCTGGAAGTTTAAACTTCATGGCTAAGGATTTACAAGTCCATTTTTCTCCATTGATTGTATGTTTGACAATTTCTAAAAATACCATCTGCGCCGTAATTGGCGGTGGTGGATTTTTTCGGACGCAAGTTTTCTTGTAAACTCCCTCACAATCCTCTTCGATGACAGCATTCTGATTCGTCCGCGTCTCCTATCTCAAAACTATCAGCTTGTGTCTCGGGGTGAGGGAATTGTCTGGCCCCAGAGTTGGATACCGGCTGTGTCTGGGTTTCTCAAGTCGGTATCGGAGAGTCCGACACTGTTGTTTTGGCTAGTCCTGGGCCGTTGACT
>P_2C_Liq_1_UnCtyDRAFT_1000175_pt1 | contig 27141 bp, 21 predicted proteins | sample Pon2CUnioCityCA_2_FD_10234 | JGI IMG/M metagenome (IMG submission 10234) | reverse complement strand
GCTTGCAGTTGTTTGAGTAAATTGAGATAACAGTCATCGAAACCCGCCTGATAGATATCCGTAACCGCTCGATAGGTTTTACCATCTCGGTAAGGGTTGCCGGAATGTTCTTGTAGATAGGTATCTTGGACGAGATTATCGTTGCTTTCGAGTTCGCTGGCGCTACAGTCGAGGCGTTGAACGGCGACACGAGTGAGATTGGGGTCTTGGTTGGCGGTTTCGATCAGAGGGTCCCAGGGAGGATTGACCGATTCGGCGACATAGGTTCCACTCCAATCAGGAAAGAAGCGGTAGACGAGAACGCGATCGCACTTGAGAACGTCCCGCAGTTCATGGGTGGTGGCGTTGAAGATGTCTTCGAGATCGAGGGTTTGGCGCATTCGGGCAATGGCCCGAGCGATGGCCCGTTCTCGGGCCGCACTTTCGCGCAGGGCGGCTTCGGCCCGTTTGCGATCGTGGATGTTGGTGTGGGACCCAGCCATGCGAACCGGTTCTCCCTTCTCATTCCACAAGGCTTGGCCGCGGGCGAGAATCCATTTGTAAGTTCCCTGTTTGCAACGCATCCGAAATTCTTGGGAGTAAATGCGACTTTGACGGTTGAGATGGTCGAGCAGAGCCTGTTTAACGGCCTCTTTTTCGTTGGGATGAACCAGTTGTAGCAAGATATCTGGGTCATTGGGGAGTTCGTCGTCGCTGTAGCCGAGGATATTTTTCCAACTGGTGGAATAGAAGATGCGATCGCCTTTAATATCCCAGTCCCAAATTCCCTCATTGCTGCCTTGAATCGCCAATTGCCAACGTTCTTCGCTTTCGCGTAAGGCCGCTTCGGCAGTAATACGATCCTGAATCTCTTTTTCGAGGCTGATATTGGCGTCAATGAGTTCGTTGGTGCGCGCACGTAGTCGCTGGGTAGCGTTGGAAATACTATCTTCGAGACCGTCGTAGGCTTCAAGGCGAGCTTGTTCAGCCCGTTGACGCAACAGTTCAGCGGCGGCCCGCATGGCAAACAGTTGCAGAATGGCCAGGGTCGTGTCCGGGTTGGGGAGCTGGCGATCGTGGTGGATGCACAAAACGCCAATTACGTTCTGATTTCGGTCTAAGAGAGGACTCCCCAGGTAGGCGCAGGCGTTGATAGCCCTCATGCTAGTGGCTTGAGGATATTTCTCTTGAACGGCGTTGGCGACCCATTGTGGTTCTTTCTCTCGCACAACGGGTTCGCAGGGGCTACCACTGATGGCATAGGTGATGTTGTCTTGCAAGACTCCGTCTCGCCATAGGGCTAGGCTAGTGAGGGAGTCTGGCAGTTTTTTACTATATTCAGCGAGGCAAACTTGGCGCACTCGTAGGGTATCGGCTAAATGTTCGACGAGAGCGGTGAAGAATTCCTGGCCGGTGACGGCTCCGGTTCCTTGTAGAATTTGGTTGAGTTGGGCCTCAATGGTTTGTCGTTGTTGGATTTCTTGCTGAAGTTTTTGGTTGAGATCTTCAAGTTCTCGGGGATTACGTAGGCTTAAGGCTTTGGGGACGAAGGAAATGAGGCTGAGAGCGGTGTAGAGGGAAATGATAGCGGTTAGGGCTTTGATGCTCCCTGATAGCCAGTAATCGGGATGCCAGAGAGTCCAGATTTCGAAGAAGTGAGAGGTTCCGCAGGCCAGGATAAAGGCGCTAAAGAGCCAGAGGATGCTGTGAAAGGGCAGATCCTCGCGTTTACGACTGAAGTAAATTAGGATCAGGGGAATGGAGTAATAACTCAGGACAATCAGGCTATCACTGACGGCATGTAGTCTAACGAGAGACGGTTCCCAAAGGTAACAATGACCGTGAGGGATGTAGGCAAGGAACACAGACCATGAGGCGATCGCAGACCACATACAAAACTCTACCTGGCAACTAAGGTTGACCTCGAAACGCTTACTCTTGATGTTAACGAAGTTTAAGCTGGTCTGAACCCTAATGAAGCTGAAAGCGCCGGCTCCCTAGATGGAAGTCGGCGCTTTCGGGTATGGAGCTAAGCGGATTCGAACCGCTGACCCCCTCAATGCCATTGAGGTGCTCTACCAACTGAGCTATAGCCCCAGAGCAGCTCACGTGAGCGAAATCTATTATGGCTCGGTTTTTAGATAGTGTCAACCCCTAATGAACATTTTTCTGAGTTTTGGGGTCTAGGTTTCGGGGCCAATCACGTACAGGGCATTTGATTGAGATAGCCGACATAATGACTCATCAGGAAATAGACGGTCATCATGGCCGCCGCTGCGGCGGCTACGAGCGTTCCTGCTAACATCAAGGAAAATTCCTGGTGTTCAACAGCTTCTTGCATAAGGTGGAGCGACCAGGCGACCAGTCCAACCACGATGAACAGAATGACGATCATGAGTTTGGTGCGATCGTTGTTCATTTACTTTGCATATCTTAACACAAGAATTTAGTTAAAACCGGTTCTCTTGGGGCGATTTTTAGGCGGTCAATCCCTTCTCAACTCTGGGTTTACCCCTCGTTTGGGTCACTCAATTGGCGTACCGGGACCCGATGCTCGTCTAAATATTTCTTAATCTCTGCCACGCTTAACTGGCCGTAATGCAGCAGGGAAGCGAGAAGAGCGGCTTCGGCTTTGCCTTCGCAAAAGGCTTCATAGATGTGTTGGCAGTTTCCGGCGCCTCCAGAGGCAATGACGGGAATTTCGACGCGATCGGCGATGGTTCGGGTTAATTCGAGGTCATAGCCGGCTTGAGTCCCATCGGCATCCATACTGGTGACGAGGAGTTCGCCGGCCCCGCGTTGGGTGACTTCCTCGGCCCAGGCGATCGCATCGAGTCCGGTATTTTCCCGGCCGCCGCGCACATAGACATCCCAGCCGGGATTGCTAGAATCCTCACGGCGACGGGCGTCGATCGCCACCACAATACATTGATTGCCAAAGCGATCGCTGGCCCGGTTCAGTAACTCCGGGTCCCGAACCGCCGCTGAGTTGATACTCACTTTATCAGCCCCAGCTCTTAACAATTTTTTAATCCCGTCTAAGGATTGAATCCCGCCGCCGACGGTGAGAGGAATAAACACCTGTTCAGCGGTACGATAGACCACATCGAGGATGATATCCCGTTCTTCGTGGGTGGCGGTGATATCGAGAAAGACCAACTCATCAGCCCCCGCCTGGTTATAGGCCTGAGCCAACTCTACCGGATCTCCGGCATCCTGAAGATCGACAAAATTCACACCTTTGACGACTCGCCCGGCTTTGACATCGAGACAGGGGAGAATCCGTTTTGCTAAGACCATGGTTTTTATAGTGAATAGTTAATAGTGAATAGTGAATAGTGGTTGGGATTAGTTGGTTATGATGCTGAGGCTTTTGAGGAGTTCGTCGGACATCTCAAAATTCGAGGTGACACTTTGCACATCGTCGAGATCTTCGAGTGCATCCATCATTTTAAGCAGCGATCGCGCCTGTTCCTCATCAGTCACTTCAAGACTATTACCCGGACACCAGCGTAACTCGGCTTGTTTGACCTTAAATCCAGCGGCTTCGAGATGATGACTGACTTGTTCTAGGTCTTCGATCGCCGTATAGATGTCGGCACCGGGGACATCCTCATCGATGTCTAGGAGTTCATAACTTTCCGCGTCTGCTTCTAATGAGGCTTCCAAAAGCTGCTCTTCATCAATCTCCCCGGCGAGGGTAATCACTCCCTTATGGGCAAACATCCAACTAACACAGCCCGTTTCTCCGAGATTTCCGCCGTTTTTGCTAAAGGCGACTCGAATATCTGCTGCGGTACGATTGCGGTTATCGGTGAGGGCTTCGATTAAGACGGCGACGCCACCGGGGCCATAGCCCTCATAGCGGATGGCTTCATAGTCATCTTCCCCGCCGAGATTCCCCGCTCCCTTGGCGATCGCGCGATCGATATTATCATTGGGAATCCCCGCCGCCTTAGCCTTAGCGACGGCATTACGCAGTTGAAAATTCGCTTCAGGATCAGGGAGTCCCTGACGCGCGGCCACAATAATCTCCCGAGAAATTTGCGTAAAGACCTTACTTTTAGCCGCATCCACGCGAGCTTTATGTCGTTTGATATTGGCCCACTTGCTATGTCCAGCCATAATCCTCGAACATTAACGTGCAATCGATCTAGGTTAATAAAAAAGTAACAGGCGCAGAAAATAAGCGAGAACCGCCGCCGCACAGGCGATCGCCAACTGGCCCGGTAGCGGTTGCCAAGAATACTGCCATACTAGCCGGCCCAACTCTCCCGAAGTCCACTGACTTAGCAATAAATAGAGCAATCCCACCGTATGCACCGCCGCCAAACCCAACAGACAGCTTAAGGCCAACAGTTCCAGACGACAGCGTCGTTGAAAGGCTAACCATCCACAAAGCCAGGCCCCGGGAACAAAGCCGAGGAGATAGCCAAAGGATGGATGAGCCATATAGCTCAACCCGCCTCCTTGAGTAAAGACGGGAAACCAGGGGCTTAACCCCAAACTGAGATAGGCAATTTGAGATAAGGCCCCAGCATTTTTACCCCCGAGACAGCCCACCAGTAATACTGCTCCCACCTGATAGGTGACACCGAGGGAAATGGTGGAACTGGCGCGATCGCCCCAACTGGCCAAAGGATTGGCAACAGAGGCTTCCACCATCGTACCGAGGATGGTGAGAAACAAGCCGATCACGGCCCAGAGTGCCTCAAGGGGTTTATTCAAGAGATCTCAACCTTTAGGATTGCGTTTTGTCGTCAGACTGGCTCTCTGGACCGTCGGTTTTCAGATCCGGGACAATATTGGGGCGTTCGGCATCTTCCCAACCGGGGGGACGTTTCGAGTTATACCACGCCAGCGAGCCTCCGATGACAGCGGCGATAAATCCGACCACATACACCAGGGTAAACAGGGACAATCCCGAAGACCCCGCTGCACCGGCGACATCCATGAAAATGACATGAGTCATAAGCCATTTGCTCCCAAAAACTAGAGAATTACTGCCTTGGCGGGGTTACACCCACACCCACAGCACAGTTAAGACTCAATCCTATCAAGATTTTCACCCTCAAGGGGGTCTAAGGTCTCGGGCAACTGCATCTATTTTTTACTCGGGAGAACCGGGTTAGAACCTGACCCCGAGGGGGACGACTGCTGTTGGCGAACCGAGTTGGACGGGGTTTGATCGAGTCCATAGCGACGACGGAAGTATTCGTCAGTTCCATACTCTAGGCTGCGATCGCGAGTTTCGGCCTCTTGTGAGTCTGGGGAGGCCCCGGAGGCTGAGGGGTTTGAGAGTGCCGAGGGGCGATCGCCCCAAGTGAGTTGCCAATCGTCTCCTGACTCGCGAGGTTCGCGATTGGGGCGGGGTTCGGGTTCCTCGGGTTGAGGTTGCAGGGTAATGGTGCGCTGAGCTAGATTGGGCAAACTGGGGAACTGCGCCACCGCCACATCCCGTAAGGCTTGGGCCGTGAACAGCCGCCAAACCCGGGCCGCCGTGGCACTACTGCCATAGGTGGGGGCGTTATTATCGTTACCGAGCCAAACGCCCACCGTTAACTGAGGCACATAACCAATAAACCAGAGATCCCGGGAATTGTCCGAGGTTCCGGTTTTTCCGGCCACGGGGCGATCGAGTTGCGCCGGGCGACCAGTTCCCGACTCTACCACTTGGCGCAACATCGAGGTCATAATCGCGGCACTATCGGGGTCGATCGCCTGTTGCGGGCGAATGTCCTCTTGGGCATCAAACAGCACTGTTCCATCGGCGGCCAGGATGCGGCGAATGCCTCGACTGGGGTAATGTTGTCCTTGGTTGGCCAGAGTTCCATAGGCGCCCGTCATCTCCAACAAGGTCACTTCAAAGGCTCCCAACGCCAGGGGATAGACCTCCCCCAACTCCGACTCAATCCCCATCTTGCGGGCGACGTCTAGGGTGGGTTCAAAGCCGATATCGGCGAGGAGTTTCACGGCGACGACGTTGATGGATTGGGCTAAGGCGTTTTGTAGGGTCACTTTGCCCGCATAGCCGCCGCCGTAGTTTTGGGGTTGATAGCCAGCAATACGATAGGGAACATCATCATAGACATCACGGGGAGACAGGCCGGTGGCGATCGCCGTGGCGTAGATAATGCCCTTAAAGGTAGAACCCGGTTGACGTAGAGCCTGAGTGGCGCGGTTAAACTGACTCTGTTCAAAGTCTGTTCCTCCAACAAGGGCGCGAATTTCCCCATTGCGAGGATCGATCGCCACTAAGGCCGCTTCCGTAAAGCCTTCTTGCCATCCATATTGGGCCACCCCTTGACGGACTACCGCTTGGGCGAGTTCTTGTAATTGAGGATCGAGGCTGGTTTCAACAATTAACCCCCCTTTTTCAATTTCCTCATCACTGACGTAGTTGGGGAGTTGTTGCTGAATATAACTGGTGAAGTAGGGAAGTCGGACTTCGAGGCGTTTGGGAAGTCGTAGATTGAGATTCAGAGGTTGTTTGATGGCGTTGTTGGCTTGGCTTTCACTGATATAGCCGACCTCCGCCATCCGTCGCAAAACCGTATTACGCCGTTGTTGGGCTAACTCAGGGGAGGTTTGGGGGGAATAGTCACTGGGAGCGGCGGGAAGTCCGGCCAGCAGCGCCATTTCCCCTAAAGTTAGCTCTTGAGGAGATTTGGCGAAATAGACCCAAGCTGCATCGGTAACGCCATAGGCCCCGGACCCGAGATAAACCAGATTGAGATATTTTTGTAGAATCTCCTCTTTGCTGGTAATGCGTTCGATTTCTTGGGCTAGACGGGCTTCTCGCAGTTTCCGTGTTAGAGTCACCTCCTGAGTCAGAAATACCATGCGGGCTAACTGTTGGGTGAGGGTGCTGCCCCCTTCGAGCCAGGCCCTAGCTCGCCAGTTGGTCATGGCCGCCCGGGCGATCGCATGATAGTCCACGCCATCATGGTCATAGAAGCGATGGTCTTCGGCGGCTAGGAAGGCTTCGATGAGCTGGGGTGGGGTGTCAGCGAAGTCCAGTTTTTCATGAGTGACATCGCCGATTTGTTGCAGGATGCTGCCATCGGCGGCTTTGATGGTAATTGTGCCGCTGCGCGCATAGGTGAGGAGTTCACTGGGATCGGGGAGGCTGGCGTCGATGGCGGCCAGTTCCCGTCGCGCCCAAGCCATCCCCCCTAAGGTCACTCCCCCGAGGGCAAAAACCGTCCAGAAGCCACTCCAGAGTTTGAGCCAGGGGCGTGAGGGTTTCCGATCCCAGAACATCATTGGTTCTCCTTAAAGTCCAGAATGACCGATCGCCAGTCCGGTGACTAACATTCCCAAGACGAGGAAGGGTTGGGCGCTGGCTTGGTATTTGACATCGTTTTCCAGGGGATCTCGCAAGAAATACATATCTTGGAAGGTGATTTGGGGGATAATCAGCAGAATCAACAGCACGGCATAGGCGTTTTGTTGGATGCTCATCAGATAGGCGGCGATTCCGGCTTGGAAGACATCAATCGAGAGAACGCAAATCCAAGCGGCGGTGCCGACGCCAAACATGACGGGGAGGGATTTAAGACCGAGTTGGCGATCGCCTTCAACACTCTTAAAGTCGTTGACAATGGCAATTCCCAAGCCTGCCAGACTATAGAACATGGTCAGGAAGACAATGGTCAGGTTAAGGTCGCCAAAGAGGGCATGGCCGGCGCACCAGGGCAGAGTAATATAGCTGGCCCCCAGGGCGTAGTTGCCCAGCCAGCCGTTTTGTTTGAGCTTCAGGGGTGGGGCGGAGTAAATATAGGCGAGAAAGGCCCCGACGACGGCGATGGTGGTAATGGTGGGATAGTCGTTTTGCGCCCAGACATCTAAGCCATAGGCGAGAATCCAGCCGCCAATGAGGAGGATGAAGACTTGGGTTTTGACTTGGGGNATGGAGATGGCCCCGGAGGGGATGGGGCGATAGGGTTCGTTAATCGCGTCGATTTCGCGATCGTAGTAATCGTTGATGGTTTGGGTATATCCGGTCATGAGTGGCCCGGAGAGCAGCATACAGGCGGCGGCCATCAGTACATTTTCCAGGGTCCAGGTGTACGATCCCGATGAGGCGGCCCCACAGACAACGCCCCAAATCAGGGGAATCCAGGTGATGGGCTTCATCAGTTGCAGGCGAATTTTCCAGACGTTGGTTTCGCCGGATTGGGCGCCCTTCATACCCATGAGTTGACGGGCTTTGGACCCTTTCACCTCGGGTTTTGGGCTGTCGCTATTGGCTGGAGATGGGGTTTGTGGGTTAGACATGGTTGAGAATTTTAGCGTTGCGGAGAGTCTGGCTCAGTGCGCTGATTAGGATGGATAGTTATGTGAATGCTGTCTAGTGTAATATGGGCGATCGCCGAGTGGGTCTGTCAAGGGTCTCAGGGCGCAGGTGAGATCCCGCTTTCTGTTAGAGTACAGTCTTTTGAATGGTGCAATCGTCATGGCGCGACCGACTGCGATCGATCTATTTGCTGGGGCGGGGGGGATGAGTTTAGGCTTTGAGCAAGCGGGGTTTGATGTCATCGCGGCGGTGGAACTGGACCCGATTCACTGTGCGGTGCATGAGTATAATTTCCCGGATTGTCCGGTCATCTGTGCCAATGTCAGCGAGATTTCGGGCCAGGACATTTTAGAGCGGGCCGGGGTGATGGAGGTGGATGTGCTGTTTGGCGGACCTCCGTGTCAGGGCTTTTCTTTGATGGGTAAACGGCTGTTGGATGACCCTCGCAATCGCTTGGTGTCTCATTTTATCCGCCTGGTGGGGGACATTAAGCCCCGCTATGTGGTGATGGAGAATGTCAAGGGGATGGCCACGGGGAAACAGCGTCAGGTTCTGTCTGAGGCGATCGCGGCCTTGGAGGCGATCGGCTATGGTGTGGTTCAACCGCCCCAGGTGCTGAATGCGGCTCATTATGGGGTTCCGCAACATCGCGAGCGTCTATTTCTGTTGGCCTACCGCCAGGGGGAAACGCCGCCCCAGTATCCCACTCCCTTGACTCATCCGGCGGGGAAAACCCGGCTTAAAGCCCATTTGTTGAGGCTTCCCTCGTCGCCGACGGTGCAGGAGGCGTTGCAAGACTTGCCCAAAATTGAGCAATATGAGGCGTTATGGCAGCAAGACTCTGTTGAGGCGGAATTTGGGATTCCGAGCCAGTATGGGGCAATTTTGCGCGGCTTAGAGGTTGATTTGGGAGACTCTAGCTATCCTCGTCCGCTGAAGGAGAATTGGCTGAGCAATAGTGGGCGATCGCATCATCGGGAAACGTCTATCGAGCGATTTCGCAAGACCAAACCGGGAGAGAGGGAGCCGGTGAGTCGCTTTTTGCGCCTGCATCCCCAGGGGGTTTGTAATACGTTGCGAGCGGGAACCCCCAGCAGTCGAGGCGCGTTCACCTCACCTCGTCCCATTCACCCGCAGCTTCCCCGCTGCATTACGGTGCGGGAGGCGGCGCGATTACACAGTTATCCGGACTGGTTCCGCTTCCATGTCACGAAATGGCACGGGTTTCGGCAAATTGGTAATTCGGTTCCTCCTTGGTTGGCGCGGGCCGTAGCGTCCTCGGTGCGGGAGTCGTTGGGGGGAGGGGTTGAGCGTCCTCAGATTGTGTCTGCGTTGGGGGATGAGGGGCTGTTATCTCTGACGATGACTCAGGCGGCGGCGCGGTATGGGGTGGGGACGGATGCGATCGCCCCCCGGCGGCGGCTGGTGGATTCGTCGCCGGAGAGGGCTGCGGGCGATCGGCTAGAGTAGAACGGTTGGCGAGAAATTCACAAGGTATGAAATATTGTTCAGAAGCTATAGCGAAAAACCCTGAACATGATGACCAACATTGAAACACAGCCTTGGGATATCGTAGATCACCGACAAACTGGGTAGAACTCTAGAAGTAATGATGGATCTGTTAAGATCTTCAGGAAGCGACGGAACCCCCCCATGCCTCATTGCCCTGATGGCGATTCTGCGCGAACCGTCAAAAATGGCCACATCCACACGGGCAAGCAACGGTATCTGTGCCGCAACTGTGGTCGTCAGTTTGTTATACCATTTTCCTAAAATCATGCTACAGATAGTCCTTTCCATCGTTCCTACGCTCTGCGTGGGAACGATAAGACGGGGTAATTTGATGTTTTCATCAATAGCAGCGTTATTGAAAAATGGTATGACATCCCCCAGTCCAAGATGCTGTTATAGCAAGTGAAGGTTCGCTTAGGACAATCTTTGCCGGAAAAGGGCACGCCACTTGCGGATTGCCCCTACGTAGTTTCTGTCCTATCCATCCCTGCTATTGCTATAGCAGCAGTAACAATCCTAAAACATGAGTTTTCATCGTTAAGGTAAATCAAACAAAAGATAGGGTTTTAAAAGCGAAAGGTGGTGCGAATGGTTCCCACCACTAACGCTGGATTATCGGCATTATGTTCAGGATTGGTCACCACAAAAATTCCTGGCGTAATCGAAATACGATCGCTCAGCCGCAGGCGATAAAACAACTCAAAATGTAACGACGTATCCTCATCCTCACCAAACGGTAAGCCTGTCCCACTGACAACTCGCAACGGCTGACCCACCAACAGAGCCAATAAATCCCCTTCTCGTTGGAACGGGTCAGCATAACTTAAGCCAAACAAATAACTGGTGGTTGTGGCCGAGCGATCGGAGTCGAGAGCATCACTAAACAGCCAAGTTCCCCAAGTTGAGAAGGTGACATTGTCAAAGACGCGCCATTGTAGCGTAGCATTGACCCCCTGAATACGAGCCGGTTCATTGATAAAGGAGTTGGTATCAGCCAAAAAACTGCCCGTAAACGTATCGAGGCGACCATTCCCCGAGTACGCATTGAGATAGGAAATCCCCGTGAGAACCGTCGGTGCGGGTTTCAAAAACAGTTGCACCCCAAAGGCCGAGTGATCACTATTAAACAGCCCTTGACCCTCTTGGGGGCGATTGGCGGTGCGCACACCATAAGCTCCCTGAAGCCGCACAGTATCACTGATGAGCCAATCGAACCCCCCTCCTGCATCGAGGCGACCGAGTTTAAAGGCGGGACTGGCTTCAGCGAAGCGGGAAATAGCCCCTCGTCCAGCATCAAAATAGGGAGAGTTGGCCGTCAGGACACTGCTGAGACTAAATCCGACCGGACGAGCGGTGATGACAAAGCGATCGCTGAGGGCGACACGATACTCTAGGCGACTCAGTTGGATCTGATTATCGGTGTCGCCCTGAAACGAGAGCAACGCCATATCTGAATTGAATCCCTCGGGACTTGCAAAGCCGCGATCGGCAAAGTTAGAGGCCTGAAACTCCAGTCTGAGGCGATCGCGTCCAGTCAGGGAGGAGACAAACCCCAAACGAGTTAAATGCGTCAAGACTGGGTTTGTCGCATCTCCGCTACTGTGTGGCCTACCAAAGCCTGCTGAGAGGGCAATAATCGACTCTCCCCCCATGACGAGGGTGGGGGAGAACTCCTGGGCCTCTAACTGAGCAATTTGGCGATCGAGATCCACCACGCGATCGCCTAAATCCTCAAGTTCCCCGCCAAAATCTCTCTGGAGTCGTTCTAACGTCTCCGAGTCCTCGGCTGAGAGATCATTGAGCGATCGCAGTTCTCCCCAAGCCTCTAAACAGCCATCTAGCGCAGCAGCAAACTCATATCGGCTCAGCGATCGCCGTCCCTCAAACCCGCCCCCCGGTAGCCCTGTGACGCAGCCATAGCGCTCCACCAACGATTGCAAGGCCTGATAAGCCCAATCCGTCGGCGCCACATCCGAGAGGTCAGACACCGACGGAACTGACCCCTGAGCGAAACTCGGCTGAAGCCGGGAATCCTGGTTTTGATGGGTTTGGGGCCACTGCTGTTTGACCAGGGTCTCCGGCGGTGCTTTCTGCAACGCCGGTTGAGACTTGTGAGAGTCAAACGAGACCTCACCGGCCGTTCCCCAAGCCGGTGATAGGTCATGACAACAGAGCAAACCTAAACCAATTGAGGCAATCCAGGGACCCCCTCGTCCCCAGAAATCCATCAGCAAACCTTGCATACGCCCGAGTTCTCCACACACCAACAGGTTGACGATATCGTTTTTAGAGCTTATCTGACACACCCGGTCTTAAAACCCGTCACAGGGATCTCCGAGCAGCATACTGTCACAGCCTCCTGAGGGGCCATCTCGAAGTAGGGATTCTAAGTTCGTAAAATCCGCATAAATGTCGTTAATCGTATCAGCCGTCTCTAGGTTGTCCAGACCTCGGGCAATCACATCCGGGTCAACCGGAGGACTCTCAAAGCTCAGAGAAATGCCGTTGCGCCGTAACGCTTGGACAAAATCGACACTACGTAGGCCACAGGAGTTCTCACGACTCAACTCTGGCTCAATACAAAAGGCCTCACCATTGGCCGGACCTTGGCCATGAATCCCCACCAAAGCGCCCTGGTCATTAAACACCGGTCCGCCACTCATCCCCACCTGGGTCTCATGGTTATAGAGCAGACTATAGCCCCCATCGGCGGCTGGGGGAAACACGGCTGTGAGTTGACCACTGATCGTTTGTCGGGTGCGACGGGCTTGTTCAGGACCGGGATCTGGCCAACCCGAGATATAGAGGCGATCGCCTTGATGGAGATCTTCAGCATGACCCATGACGGCCAAGGGATAGTCCACCTCGCTCTCGAAGCGAATCATGGCCAAATCATAGCCCTCAATGGAGTCTCCATAGTCTCCGACCTCTTGGCCGAAATAGAAAATACTGTCTTGATGCTCGAGCAGATCGACTTTATGGACTTTGCCGTCACTGGTGCGGATGCCATATTCCACGCCTTGAGTCCGCACCACATGCAGAGCCGTCAAAACATAGTAAGATTCCTCCTCCCGAGCCACTAGAACCCCAGACCCGGGTCGCCATTCAGCGCGGGCTTCAACATCCCCTTCTTCTAAGCCCTGACCGATGACGACCGTGGTCATCGAGGCCACCGCATCAATTTCTTCCTCGGTGAGGGCTTGTGCTGCCGTCAGAGGGAGGGACAGGGCGATCGCCGTCAGCGTCGCCAGGGGACGCAGCCATCTCTGTGTCATAACATGGGGAACCGTGTGAACATCATCCTGGGTTCGAGTGTTGTTCGACTGTTGGGGGCGCAACGGTCTCAAACTGAAGATTAAACCCTACCGTTGAAAGAGATTATTCACCAATTGTTGCAAGTTGACATAGGGCATTCCCCCCGACTCTTGAATCGAGGTTCCCGTTGTCCGCGCCGACAGGCTCGCCATGACTTCATTGGGAGTCTGCTGGCTATTGCTGAGGGTAAACAGAACATTCTCAGCATTACAGCCTAAACGGGTGCTATTAACGGCACAAACCACCGATTGTCGATTGACACGTCCCACGGTGAGATAGAGTCTCTCCAGACTATTGCCATTGTCCCGTAATAGGGTATTGAAGCGTTCAGTGACATCTTCACAACGACGAGCCGGGGGATAACCGGCTCGGGTAAACGCATCACTGGTCCAGACAATAATCGGGTCTGACTCTTCGCCACCATTGGAGAGGGCCACGGTAAAGTTCACACCATCACTGGTGCGACACTCAAAGGAGTTAATCGTCTCATCTGCACGAGCCGCACTGGGGGTTAGGAGGGGGAGTTGAAGCGCCGCAAGGGCTGCGATCGCCCATTTCAGAACAGGTTTCATAGAATCTCTCGTTGGCCTCATCGAATTCAATCACATTTATTGTGACGCGAGAGTTGCCCAAAAAGCTCCCCAATTCAGGAATTTTTGCGAGTTTTCCCCGCTCTCCCTCCTATCCCCATCTCCCCTAAAGCCGTTGATAGCCGTGTTCAGAGTCATAGAGATGACAGCGATCGGTAATCTCTCGCATCAAGGCGACGGAGAACTCTCGTTCTACGGTATACTCTCCCCAATCTCGCTGAATCACCTCATAGGCTGAACGCAAGTTATACCAAGGAATCGCCGTTGAGAGATGGTGCGGGACATGAACATTGATATCGTGACAGAGAAACTCAACCCAACGCGGATAGGTACAATGAACGGTTCCGCAGAGTTGAGCGTTGGCTTCATGCCAGGTATCCTGGGGTTGAAAATGGATATCAGGGATGGTGTGGTGAACAATGGTGAAGGTACTCATCCAGAAGTGATAGACCATCCAAGGCATCAGCCAGAATTTTACGACTCCCCACAAACCGGTGTTTGTCCCGAGCAGTACTAATCCGGCCCCGCCAACTAGGATCACAAATAGGGCGGAAAAGCGAACTTGTTGGCGTTCTTGTCCGGAAAATTGCGTCCAAATAAAATGCTCTGTTAACCAATGACCAATAGAGCCGATCCACCAGAAGCGTCCCCGCACCCGAGTATAGAGCCAGCGGACGATCGCCGGTAAGGATTGATAGGTTTCAACCGTTAGAGGGTCCCAGGCATTATCGACCCCAAGTTTATTGGTATGTTTGTGGTGATGATTATGCTGAATCCGCCAGCCATGAAAAGGATAGAGTAGCGGTAAAAACATTAAATGACCCAGCCAATTATTCACCCATTTGCGCTGAGCAAAAGAGCGATGTCCACAATCATGACCGATCACAAACCAGCCGGTTAACACGGTTCCTTGAACGATCCATAACAACGGTAGTAGGTAGATTGGGGCGATCGCAATTCCCAAATAGCCAACCGCCGCTAACAGGATATCCCGGCCAACTGTCATCCAGGCTCGACGACGATCCTTAACAAAAACTGACTTGGGTAATGTGTTTAAAATATCCCTAATCCGAAGATCGGCATCAAGTGAAGGGGTGGCCGATGCCGATGTTTCGCTCAACGATGCTGTCATAAAACTCTCTCTGCTGATTGATACACTAGACCTTGAGATTTGTCAACTTTTTCCGCCGTCATTTTGCTAAAAAATTATTAAGACTTTAAAAAGCCAAGATCCGCAAATTTTGAGACAAAAAAAAGCGATCGCACTCCAACCTCGCCCACCCCGAACAGGGACAGCAACGGCAAAGGAAATGCGCTCTCAGTTAGCGTTAAAAAACTTTACCTTTTATATCACATTTCTCACATTTCTAGGCAAATTTCCAGCAAATTTTCCAAAAAATAGAGGCGATCGCCAGATTATTGACGGCGATCGCCTCCCTCTGCATCCCCTAAATTTCCAGGGTTTCCAGACCTTTCTCAGAGGCAGACTAAAGGATCACTAAATCGGGATAATAGCTCAACAAATCATCCGCCGTCAGAGAATCCGTCTCAGCCTGAGGTGTCCAGAGCAACTCAAACACCAACAGCGACTCCGTAGGAACCGCCGCCAGAGTTTGCAACGCCGACTGAAGATCCTCCGCCGCCGAAATCGTCTCAAACGGCGGTTCCTGGCCCCGTGTCGCCACTAAGAACGTCACCACAATATGCTCACCCGGATCAGAGTCCTCATCCACGTCCGCCGAGCGTTCACGAATCCGGCCCCCAACATTCGAGAGGGTTTCCTCACTGAACTTACTGCGTTCCTGAATCGAGAACTGCTCAAAAGCCTTTTCCGCCTCCTGAGAACTCGCAAAGCCTTGCGACTCCCCTTGAGCATGAGTCCAGTAATCAGGGTGAGATAACAACGACAACGAACATTCCTGAAGAAACTCCTTGAGTCCCTCAGAGGACGCGAGATCTGCCTCCAAACTCAACTCCGTCAGACGAGACTGAAGCTCACGAGCCTGAGCCAACAACCCCACCTGTAACTTCGTCACCGTCAGCTGCGACTCAGCCGCCGCATCGGAACGACGACGACTCAGGAGCCACCACATGAGAATCCCCGCTCCAACCAGGAGAATCAGGAACAGTAGAAAACCACCAGAACCATTCCCACGACTCTCCTGAGACCTCGTCTGAGCCTCCTGAGTGAGTTGTCCCCCTTGAGTCTCTCCTTGAACCTGAGAGCCTTGATTTTGCACCGAAGACCCCGTTGAGCCACCACCTCCCCCACCGGGAAGCGGAATAAAGAAGAACGAGCGAGAGCGTTCCACACGGGGCTGAGTCTCATCGCGGTAAGAGTCAGCACGAGGCGCAGTAGGAGGCGCGGTGGGGGTTGGAGTTGTCCGTTCGGGAACTCTCGCCGGTGCTGTTCCCGGGCGACTGTCCGGCGTAGGGGCCGGAGTTGGCGTTGTGAACGAGCCGCCTCGGACTCGTCCCCCCGTTGACCCCCCTCCCGATGACGGGGTTGGTGTACTCTGGGGCGTACTTCGGGGTGTACTTCGGGGTGTACTTCGGGGTGTACTTCGGGGTGTTGTCCGTGATGGAGTTGTCCGCGATGGAGTTGTCCGTGACGGTGTACTTCGTGATGGGCGACTCCCCCCGGAAGACCCACCAGACCCGCGAGAACGACTCGGGGAAGTGCGACTAGGGCGACTAAAAGACCCTCCTCGACTGCGACCACCGCCTCGACGGGCCTCGGCTAACTCAATCCCAAATTCCAGGTTAAAGTGAACCGCCGAGTTTCTAAGACTAATGCTGTTGACCGAGAGAATGGCCAACAAACTGGCTAATAGTAGAGATAGTTTTTTCATAAGACCAGAGAAAGGGAAATAGGAACCACGGGTAGGATGTGTTCGGGCTTGTAACCCGTTTGGGCATTGACTGACAAGTTATAAACGGCCCGAACCCATCGCGATTAACAATTTTTCTTTTCCCCCCACGTTAACATCGCCACCAAAGTGGTTGAGGCGATCGCCGCCCCCGTCCTCCTACTGCGTCCCAAATCCGCCTCCACCCGGCGTTTCAATCACAAACACATCCCCTGGCTTCATGGCGACCGTTGCTGTTCCCCCTAAATCCATCCGGGTTCCGTCACTGCGTTCAACCCAATTGTGTCCCACTTGGCCCGGTTCACCCCCGGCTAACCCCGAAGGAGGAATCACCCGATGGCCCGAGAGAATCGAAGCCGTCATCGGCTCCAAAAAACGCAGCCGACGCACCACCCCGCATCCGCCGCAAAATTGCCCCTGGCCGCCACTTCCCCGGCGAATGGCAAATGACTCCAAAAGTACCGGAAAGCGCCATTCTAGGACTTCTGGGTCGGTCATACGGGAATTGGTCATGTGGGTATGCACCCCATCCGTCCCTGAGAACCCTGGCCCTGCCCCAGAGCCACCACAAATGGTTTCATAATACTGATAAGTCTCGTTACCAAAGGTAAAATTATTCATGGTTCCCTGGGAGCCAGCTAACACTCCTAACGCCCCATACAGGGCATCCGTAATCCCCTGAGACGTTTCCACATTACCCGCAACCACAGCCGCCGGATAGTTCGGATTCAGTAAACAGCCCTCGGGAATGATGATATCTAGGGGTTTTAGACAACCCGCATTAAGGGGAATATTATCCTCAACCAAGGTCCGAAAAACATAGAGAACGGCGGCTTTACACACAGCGGCGGGGGCGTTAAAGTTCGTCTGAAGTTGGGCAGATGTGCCACTAAAATCAATTTTAGCGGAGCGCTGTTCAGCGTTAATTGTGATAGAAACCTGAATTGGCTCGCCGCCATCTAAATGATAGGTGAATTTCCCATCTTTGAGAACAGAAATTGCTCGACGGACGGATTCTTCAGCATTATTTTGAACATGGTTCATATAGGCTTGTACTGTCGCTAATCCGTAATGGCAAACCATTTTAATGAGTTCATCAACTCCCTTTTGATTGGCAGCGATTTGGGCTTGTAAATCAGCGATGTTTTGAGCCACATTGCGGGCAGGATGAGGACCCGATCGCAGCACTTCTCGGAGCATTTCTTCTTGAAATACCCCTTGTTTGACTAATGCCAAACACTCTAAGAGAATCCCCTCATCCTCGACATGACGACTATTTGGGGGCATCGAACCAGGAGTAATCCCCCCAATATCAGCATGATGACCGCGAGCGGCCACATAGAACAGCGGCCTGTTCGGGGTCTGAGAATCTAAACCTGGGGCAAATACCGGCGTAATCACCGTAACATCGGGTAAATGAGTGCCACCGTTATAGGGATTATTGAGGACATAAACATCTCCGGGATGGAGGGAGTCACCCGATCGCGTCATCAAGGCCTGCACACTCTCACTCATCGAGCCTAAATGAACCGGAATATGGGGCGCATTCGCCACCAATTGGCCCTCCCCATCGAAAATGGCGCAGGAAAAATCGAGCCGTTCTTTAATGTTGACCGAGGTACTGGTGTTTTGTAGCGTCACTCCCATCTGTTCGGCGATCGCCCGAAACAGATTATTAAAAATCTCCAACAACACCGGATCAGCGCGATCGCAGTCAATCTCATTCATCTCATCCATCTCATCCATCTCATCCATCTCAGGGGTTCCCTCATCCCCGAGAGGTTGACATTGGCGGAAAATGAGATGATTTTGTTCCGTCAACGTCGCCTCCCAACCGGGTTCAAGGACATTGGTTCCCGTAGACTCAATCAGAATAGCCGGACTTTGGATGACATCCCCCGGCTGCAAACTATCTCGCTCATAAACTGGAGTTTGTCGCCAATCCCCTTTGAGATAGGCGGATACCGTTGTCATCGGTTGCGGTGGCTGATCTGACTGACGGGTTCGCGCTGGTTCAGCCGGACGTTCACCCGGCCAAACCGTTTCCAAAGATACCGTCGCCACCACTAAGGGTTTCGCCTCCATGACAAAGCCATAGCGTTGACGATAGAGGGCTTCAAAAGCCGATCGCATCTCAGGAATCGTAGCAAAATCCACAATCAACGCCGAATCAGTCCCTTCGTACTTCAAATGGACTTTGCGTAACTGTTGCGGGGAGCGATCGCCCCTAGACGCTATCCCCCCTTGGGCCATAATCTCAAACTGGCGTTCAAGTTGCGGATAGGTTTCAAGGGATAAGGGCAATTCCAGGGACATCTCCTGTAACTGACGCTGGTCCGCTAATCCCATCCCATAGGCTGAGAGAACCCCCGCATAAGGATGGAGAAAAATAGTTGAAATCCCCAACGCTTCAGCAATCAAACAGGCGTGTTGTCCCCCCGCCCCGCCAAAACAGCAGAGCGTATAGTTGGAGACATCATAGCCCCGTTGTAGAGAGATTTTCTTAATCGCATTGGCCATAATCTCCACAGCGATCGCCAAAAACCCCGAGGCTACAGCTTCAGGAGGACGTTCATCCCCCGTCGCCTCATGAATCTCCCCGGCCAACGCCTGAAACTGCTGACGAACTATGTCCCCATCAAGGGGTTGATCTCCGTCGGGGCCAAACACCGCTGGGAACAACTGGGGTTGCAGTTTCCCCAACATGACATTGCAATCGGTGACAGTGAGAGGCCCCCCGCGTCGATAGGCCGCCGGGCCAGGATTAGCCCCCGCCGAGTCAGGACCGACACGATAGCGAGATCCATCAAAATGCAACACACTCCCACCGCCAGCGGCGACAGTATGCACCGCCATCATCGGGGTTCGCAGCCGTACCCCAGCCACTTCCGTCTCAAACTCTCGTTCATAGTCAACAGGTCCCTCGTCATCGCCGGCATAATGGGCCACATCCGTTGAGGTTCCCCCCATATCAAAGCTGACAATCTTGAAAAACCCCGCACGACGACTGGTTTGAACCGCACCGACAATCCCCCCAGCCGGACCCGAGAGAATACTATCTTTCCCCTGAAAGTCTTGGGCCGGCGTCAAGCCGCCATTGGACTGCATAAACTGGAGGCGGGGGTCACTGGGGGACGAAAATAGGCGGCGACTGACTTGTTCGACGTAGCGGCGTAGAATCGGCGAGAGATACGCATCGACAACGGTGGTATCGCCGCGACTAATGAGTTTAATCAGGGGACTGACGTGATGAGAACGGCTAATTTGCGTAAAGCCAATCTCAGCGGCGATGGCCGCAATGCGATCTTCATGGTCAGGATAGCGGTAGCCGTGGGTGAGGGCGATCGCGCAACTGCGAATCCCGTCGTCATAGGCCTGTTGCAATTGGGGTCTCAGGGCCGCTATATCGAGGGGTTTGAGGCAGGTTCCATCAGCTTGATAGCGTTCTTCAGCTTCGAGGATGCGATCGCACAGAAGACTCGGTAGCTGAATCTGACGGGCAAAAATATCGGGGCGATTTTGGTAGCCAATCCGCAGTGCATCCCGGAATCCCTCAGTGACCACCAACACCGTGCGATCGCCGTTACGCTCTAATAAAGCATTAGTAGCGACGGTCGTTCCCATACGCACGTCAGTAATTTCCTGATCAGGAATAGCCGCCTCCGGGTCCAGTTGCAAAAGATCTCGAATCCCCTGTACCGCTGCATCAGCATAACGTTCAGGATTCTCCGAGAGAAGTTTGTGGGTGACGATCTGGCCATCGGGACGTTGGGCCACAATATCGGTAAACGTCCCCCCGCGATCGATCCAAAACTGCCAACGCGCTGAATGAGTCATGATGGAACTCCTATGGGATGCCTATGAGATGAAACAATAGAGAAACCGGTGATCTCAATCAACCCGTTTCACCGAAGAATTGTCCACAATTATACGGGGAGGTGCAATCAGACTCTTGACCTTTTGCCGGAAGAAAAGGGCGACCATAAAGGTACGCCCCTACGTTATTTCTATTAACTATTCACTATTAACTATTCCATGTTCCCACAGCTTATTCTCTCAACCCTCAGCATCGGGCTAATCAGTAGCCTTTCTTTCCCGGCGGCGGCCATTACCTTCATTCCCCCAAATGAAGAACCGCCACGACAGACTCAGGGAGGCGCTTCCCGAGGGGATGTCACCTTTATTCCTCCCAATGACGACCCGCCCGTCAATACCGGTGGGGCCGGATCTCGGGACACCACCTCGGAGTTGAGGGCCTTGCTGCCGACGGGTCACTATGGTCAAACGACCCTAGCCTATCCCAGTTTCTTTGTCTATGTGCCACAAACGTCAGCCCGTTTAGCCTTCTTTAGTGTGCTAACCGAGGACGGAGAACAGCATTATCAAGGCTATGTCCCCGTGGCTGAGATGGGACTGTTGCGGCTAGAGTTGCCCGAGGCGGCCCCGGCCCTGGAAACCGGCCAAACCTATCAATGGCATTTTGCCCTTGTCACCGAAGAGCGGTTACGCCCCGATAGTCCTCGGGTGTCCGGTTGGGTGCGGCGAGTGTCCCCAGATGAGGACCTCAAAGCTGTTATTGGACAAAGTAAAGGACGGCGATCGCTCCCCTTAGCCAATGCCTATGGTCGTCAGGGGATTTGGTATGATGCCTTGAGTACGTTGGCCGACCTCAGACAGAATCGTCCCGATGCGTCCGTGGTGAGTCAGTCTTGGGACGATCTTCTCAACCAAGTGGGACTGGCCGCGATCGCCAACGAACCGTTCCTCGATGTCCCGGATTAACTCTGCCCATGCTGGGTCTTTCCCGTTGGCTCAAACGCTTTGAGCGAGAAGTGATTGTCGCGTTGGTCACCACAACCGTCGCCCTCGGATCGACTTGGGGGGCGTTTCAGCGGTTGGAATGGCTGGCCATTGATACGCTTTTGGTGTTGCGTCCTGACGAATCCTTAGAATCTCGGCTGTTGTTGGTGACGGTGCAAGAAGCGGATATCACGGCCTTGGGGGGCTGGCCCCTCTCAGATGCCGTGTTGGCTGATCTGTTGGAGACGTTAGCAGCCCAAAATCCCCGTGTTATTGGTTTAGATCTCTATCGGGATCTGCCACAACCTCCCGGTCATGAACGGCTACAGGCTCTCATGGCGGAACTTCCTAATTTAATTGGTGTCGAAAGAGCCTTTGGAAGTGGAACCGTTGCACCGCCGCCAGGTTTAGCCCAGGGTGATTGCGGTTCCCGCACGCCTTGCGATCGCGTGGGGTTAGCCGATGTACCTCAAGATGGTGACAGTAAAATTCGCCGCCTCATCATCTCCGCCCCCGTTGAAGGGGAGATTAAACTCGGTTTCGCCACCCGGGTGAGTCTGTTTTATCTACAACAGATGGGAGTGGATTTAGAGGTGCGTGATGGACAAGCACATCAGTATCAACTTGGACAGGCTCAGTTTTTGCCCTTAACGGGGGTTGAAGGCGGCTATTCCCCGGCTGATTTGGGGGGCTATCAGATTTTTCTCAACTATCGCAGTCCCGTTCATTCCTTTGAGCAGGTGTCCGTGTCAGATGTCTTGCAGGGGAGAGTGTCGCCGCAGTTGATTCGCGATCGCATTGTCTTGATTGGGTCCGAGGCTGAGAGTATTAACGACTTGTTTCTCACGCCCTATAGTCAGGCGCTCTATCAGTATCGCCTCAACCAGTATCGCCTCAACGCTAGTGGTTCTTCAGAGTCCCCGAGGGATGGCGAAGCCTGGGGGAACCGCAATCGTCTCCCTCACTATCAGATGAGTGGAGTTGAAGTTCACGCTCATGGAGTCAGTCAAATTGTCAGTAGCGCCCTCGATGGTCGGCCCATGATTCGCTTCTGGCATCATTATGGTGAATGGGGCTGGATTTTGCTCTGGGCGGCGTTGGGAACCTATGGAACCTGGCTAGGGTTGCTTCGAGAACCCTTTAAGGAGCAGTCAACTTGGCTTTATCCCCTGTTATTGGTGACTGGGGGGACTCTGGTGATGGGGGCGATCGCCCATGTTAGCCTCTTAAGTGGTTGGCTTATTCCTACCGCGTCCCCGCTACTGGCTTTCCTGGCGACGATTACACTCACCCGTCATCGCTATCATCAACATCAATTACGGGCCTTTACCCAACGCTTACAAGCCTACTCCAACGACTTAGAACGTCAAGTGTTTCAGCGTACCCAAGAACTCGAAACCGCCAAACAAGCCGCTGACGCTGCCAACATTGCCAAAAGTGAGTTTCTGGCCAACATGAGTCATGAGTTGCGAACTCCCCTCAACGGCATTCTCGGCTATGCTCAAATTTTGCAACACGCCAAAGATCTCAATAGTCAACGTCGCGGTGTTGGCGTGATCTATCAATGCGGAACCTATTTACTGGAACTGATTAACGATATCCTTGACCTTTCTAAAATTGAAGCCCGTAAACTGGAACTCGACCCCAAACCGATTCCCTTAAAACCCTTTCTGCTGCAAGCGGTGCAAATGTTTAAGCCGGCGTCAGAAAAGAAGGGTATTTCCTTTTTTATGGAACTCGATCCATCGCTGCCAAAACTGGTGATCGCTGACGATAAGCGACTCCGACAAGTTTTAGTAAACTTGATGAGTAATGCTGTTAAATTTACGTCAAAAGGGTCTGTTTCGCTACAGGTTTATCCCATTAATCCCTCAATTAATGCTGACAATCCTGAATTACAAACTAATATAAATCCTGGAAAAACTCATTTAAAGTTTATTGTCAATGATACAGGAGTTGGCATACCCCCCGAACAATTAAAAACTATTTTTTTACCCTTTGAACAAGTAAAAGAATCACAAAAACTCGCCGAAGGAACCGGGTTGGGCTTAGCAATCTGTTGCCAACTCATTCGTTTAATGGGGTCAGAATTACAGGTTGAAAGCCAACCAGGACAAGGGAGTTGCTTTTATTTTGAGTTAACCTTACCAACCTTAGAGACAAAAGAAGCGCCGATTCTCTCACGAGACTACTCTAAAATCGCGTCAGTATCTGGAACATCTCCTTGTTTGTTGCTGGTTGATCCATCAGCAGACAGCCGTAGTATCATGAGTGGCTTACTGACTCCCATCGGGTTCTCAATTGTGGAAGCAGCCACAGCACAAGAAGCCTTAAAGAGCCTAGAAAACCATCATTTTGATGGGATTGTGACTGAACTCGACTTACCCGATCGCGATGGAATTACCTTGATTGAAAGCTTACGCCAGCGGGAGTCGAAGGCCAAGCCACCCATTATCGCCCTCTCCAGTCATGTTTTTAGTGATGCACGAGAGCGCAGTTTAAACGCTGGTGCAACGGCGTTTTTAACCAAACCCTTCCATCGCAGTGATATCTTACAACTGTTAGAGCGCCATCTTCAGTTACGCTGGATCTTACAAGAGGATGGCGATCGCCAACAGTCCCAGACCTCCCAAACCGTAGAACAAACCTGTCCCCCAGAGATGGTTCCTGATACGGTCATTGAAGAACTGCTCCATCTAGCCCGTAAAGGGAATTTAAAAGACTTGAAACGCCGCGCCAAACAACTCGCACAAGAACAGCCTCAATTATGTCCCTTTACCGATCATCTACAAAATTTAGCCAGTCAGTATCAAGAACGAGCCTTATGTGAGTTCTTGAGCGGTTATCACGCGCAATAGATATGACCATGAAGCAGGTTTGGGGGGGAGTCTTGCTGACGGCATTTCTCTTGTTGGGATTGTCGCCGCTGTGGGCCAGTCCAACGGAGATCTCCCAGGGATTACCCCGGTTGAATGAGTCCGAGATACGCCCAGGGTTGCCGGTTAATCGTCCCTCCTGGGACTTAGAGGGTATCGTTAACCCGGCTGATTTAGTGATGCCGGCCTGTCAGGCTCAGGAGGGTAACGAGTTTGTTATCTCCGGTCGTGGCGGGGTTCCCTCAGACCCGAGATATCTTTTGCGTGGCGAGATCCTCTGGGTCGATCGCCCCTCGGGGAGCCAGATCGATGGACAATCCCAGGACTCGCTGGACTTAGAGATGTTGCCCATATCTGAGCGAGTGCAATGGTGGCAACATCAAGAGCAACGATTGGGCCGCCGGGGCGATCGCCTCGGTCAGTCTTTAGCGTTGACGGCGTTATCGTTGCTCTATCAAGATTTAGGGCAATGGTCCGAGGCCATGACCGCCAGTGATGCGAGTTGGGCGGCTCTCCCCGACTCTCCTGAGTCCAGGGAAGTGGCTCAGGGCCAGGCGATCGCCCTCAATGGTCGCGCTCGAGCCTACTTCCTCCAAGGCCAGCCTCACCGGGCGCGAGAGACCTGGCAGGCTGCCCAAACGGCCTATGACCAGGCGCAATTGCCCGAGGGTCGTTGGGGAAGTCTTCTCAACCAAATTCAGACCCTGCAAACGTCGGGATATTATCCCCAGGCCCGAGAAGCCTTGATCTCGGTGTTAGGAGAGTTAGAGGAGTTAGAAGAGTTATCCTCATCTCCCCTGATGGTTTCTCGCCTGATGGTTCAGGCTCAGGCTCAACTCGGGGAAGTGTTGCAACTTCTAGCAGAACCACAAAAGTCTCAGGAGATGTTGCAACAAGGATTGCTCATGGCCCAGGCGTTGAGTGATGATGACTTAACCGCTCAACTCCAGTTTCGCTTAGCCAATGGCCAGCGAGATCAGCAACGATTGGACGTAGCGAGGAGCGCCTATGAGGCGGTGTTAGGGGCAAACCCAGACCCAGATGTCGCGTTTTTGGCTCGGTTGAACCTCTTGGCGGTGTTGGTGGACCGTAAAGACCTGGCGGCGGCGAGGGTTCAGTTAGCGGAACTTGAGGTGCTGTTGCGATCGCGTCCTCCCTCACGACAGACCAGTTATGGCCGCATTAACTTGAGTCAAACTTTACTGCGGGCCGATGCAATCGCCTATCAAGGCTTAGCGGCTCAACAGTTAAGCCAAGCGATACAAGAGTCCCGCCAACTCCAAGATAGTCGAGGTCAATCCTATGGCTTGGGCCAACTCGCTCAACTCTATGAACAAGCCGAACAATGGGATGCGGCCAAACAACTGACGCAACAGGCCCTCACCTTGGCTCAAACCCTTGAGGAACGCTTAGATAGCCGGGATTTAAAGGTGTTGTGGCAATGGCAACTCGGGCGTATTTTGGATCATCTGGGACAACAAACGGAGGCGATCGCCCTTTATCGGGATACGGTGAGCCTGTTGGATGAGTTACGGCTGGATTTAGTCAGCTTCGATCCTGAACTTCAGTTTTCCTATCGTCAACAGATTGAACCGGTGTATCTCGGCTTAGTACGCCTATTACTCGAACGTGCTGAAATCGGGGATTCGAGTCACCGAGATCCAAATTCCCAACCCAATTCCCAACAAACGGCGATTCGCGAGGCTCAAAACACCTTAATTTCGCTACGGCTGACGGAGTTAAACAACTTTTTCCGCGAAACCTGTCTCGAAGCCGATGCGATTGACGTTGAGGATCTCGATGAATCGGCGGCGGTGTTGTATACGGCGGTGTTGAGCGATCGCCTGGCGGTGATTCTCGCCTTGGCGGGGGAGGAACCTATCCTCTATGAAACCCGCATCCCTCGCACTGAAATTGAGGAGGGGTTAGCCATGATGTTGGAGTCAATCAATCCAGCGGTGGCGGAGGAAGAGCGTTTGCAGCGATCGGCTCAGGTGTATGATTGGCTGATTCGTCCGGTTCAAGAGGTCTTGCGGCAACATCAGATTAAGACGTTGGTCTTTGTCTCGGATGGCCCGTTACGTAATCTGCCCCTGGGGGCGTTATATAATCGCACCTCGGGAGAGTATCTTATTGAAGAGTACGCGATCGCCCTGAGTCAACGTCTTCAATTACTTGAAGCCGGATCTTTGGCCAACGGTGAGTTTAAGACGTTGCTGGGAGGTTTAAGCGAGGCTCATCAAGGGTTTAGTGCTATTCCGGCGGTGGAGTTGGAGATGGCCCAAATTGCTGAGTTGTTGCCCGAGAGTGAATCTTTACTCAATCAGGCTTTTACACGGGATGCGTTAGTGGCCGAAAGTCGTAATGATGCGTTTAATGTGATTCATTTAGCCACTCATGGCCAGTTTAGTTCTCGGGCTAATGAGACCTTTTTATTAACCTGGGACGGACGGATTAACGTTGAAGATTTAGATGTGGTGTTGCGATCGCCTACTCGTCCGAATCCCATTGATTTACTGGTGTTGAGTGCTTGTCAGACGGCCCGAGGCGATGATCGGGCGACTTTGGGAATTGCTGGGTTTGCTCTGCGATCGGGCGCTCGCAGTACCTTGGCCACCCTATGGTCTGTTCAGGACGAACCGACTGCCGAGTTGATGATTGAGTTTTATCGACAACTTTGGGCAAATTCAGGACAAAAGAAAGCCGAAAGTTTACGTCAAGCTCAATTGGCGTTATTGCGGTCTTCGGATTATCAGCATCCTGCTTATTGGTCGCCGTTTGTTTTATTAGGAAATTGGTTGTAATACCAATTTTCGATATGTTTGCTATACATCAACCCTGGGAGAGGGCGCGCCACTTGCGGTTCGCCCCTACGGCTATCTATGGCATGAATTTTGAAA
>P_2C_Liq_1_UnCtyDRAFT_1000173_pt1 | contig 27227 bp, 27 predicted proteins | sample Pon2CUnioCityCA_2_FD_10234 | JGI IMG/M metagenome (IMG submission 10234) | reverse complement strand
TACTTGTTTTGCAAAACTCTTTTTTAAAGGAATAATTGCCATTGGTCTTGAAATTTCAGAAGTTACACCAGAAGTATATTTTATGGTATCTGTTTCAAACAGGTCTCCTAAACTATTTCTTCTTTTAATGATAACTAAAGTATCATTAGCAGTTGGAGTAAAGTTAATATTAGCAACCTCGTTTAAAGGGTTGGGTTTTACATCATAATCTGTATCTGAAAGAAAAACGTTGGTTTTTGAAGGGTCTGCAGGGTTTAATCTATTTAAATAAGTGTCTAACTCATAAATATTTAATGTAAATGGCAAGTCTTTATTGCCAACAATAGAATCTAAAGTATAAACTGGTCTGTCTGTATTTGATTCTAAAGTAGCGTAATATGGCAATCTTACATAAGCTGTATCTATTGTGGTTTCAAAAGCTAAATTATCAGGATTGCTATATGGTGAAACTTCTAAGCTGGTATTTATAAGAACTTGTGAAATAATAGAAGCTTCTATATTCTCAAAATCATCATTTATATAAGTACCTAGCAAATATTGCCCTTGAAAACCAAAAAATGGTGTTGCTGTTAATGTTAAACCATCTGCTCTAACATTATCTACTGGTGCATTAGAAACTACAATATCTAAAATTGTGTCTTTGGTTATAAATTTTGTATTACTTACTACCCCACTTTTAATATCTGTAAAGTCTTCTTCGCAAGAAATAACAGCAGATAAAACGAATATTAATACACCTAAAAAGGCGCTTTTTCTAAGAATTTTTTTCACCATAAACCAATTAATTTTCCGACACTAAGTCAGCATAAAAATTTAAATAATTTTCTTTTAGATTTTCTTCTTGAAATCCTAAAAAAGGAATTTCTTTTTCTTCTACAAAAGAAGTTAATTCTTCAGAAACATCTTCACTACCATAAATAATTGCATCAGAATTTTCTATGGCACTTTTTAATATATTAGTATGGTTAGGTATTTGTATTGTTGCTGCTTTTTTTGCTTCATTTAAATCGAAAGTAACTTTATCTGCCAAAGCTTTATTTAAACAACCTTCAAAACCATTATTATAAATAGAAGTTACAATTTTACTCTCTGTAAAAAGTGGTTCTTCATTATAAAACTCTTTTAAATAAAGGGGTAATAAAGACGCCATCCAACCATGAACATGAATAATATCTGGTGCCCAATTTAATTTTTTTACCGTTTCTATAACGCCTTTTGCAAAGAAAATAGCACGCTCATCATTATCTTCAAAAAGAGTATCATCTTCATCTGTAAAAACGGCTTTTCTTTTAAAGTATTCTTCGTTATCTATAAAATAAACTTGCATTCTTTCTTTTGGTATCGAAGCCACTTTTATAATTAACGGCATATCCATATCATTTACAACAAGGTTCATTCCAGAAAGACGAATTACTTCATGTAATTGATGTCTTCTTTCATTAATAACGCCAAATCTTGGCATAAAAATTCTGGTTTGTACTCCTTTAGAATGCGCGTTTTTTGCAGCATTAAATGCGGTTGACGATAATTCTGTTTCTGGCAAGTAAGGTACTACTTCAGACGAAACAAATAATATTCTCTTGTCCTTCATTAAATCAAACTCTTTTGTGAGATTGGCAAAAATACAAATTAATATGCAAATATCGTGTTAAAATGGTAAGTTTGCACGCAATATCAATTTTTCAAACATGAATATTTTTTCTACAAAGAAAGATTTAACAGGTTGTATTTTAAGTTATAAGGCAAAAAATAAATCTATTGGTTTTGTTCCAACAATGGGGGCTTTGCATCAAGGGCATTTATCTTTAATATCTACTGCAAAAAAGAAAAATGATGTTGTTGTGGTAAGTATTTTTGTAAATCCAACCCAATTTGATAATGTAGAAGATTTAAAAAAATATCCTAAAACACTAGAAAATGATATTAAATTACTAGATACAATTTCTTGTGATATCGTTTTTACGCCTTCTGTAGAAGAAATTTATGCAGAAAACATTGTTTCCAACAAATTTAATTTTGATGGTTTAGAAAACCAAATGGAAGGAAAATTTAGGACTGGACATTTTGATGGTGTAGCCACAATTGTAAAAACGCTCTTCGAAATTGTACAACCAAACCGGGCATATTTTGGGCAAAAAGATTTTCAGCAATTGCAAATCATTAAAAAAATGGTAAAAAAAAATAGACTTCCTGTAAAAATAAAAGGATGTTCTATTTTTAGAGAAGAAGACGGTTTGGCAATGAGTTCTAGAAATATTCGTCTATCTAAAAAACAAAGAGAAGCAGCTCCTTTTATTTACAAAACTTTAAAAAAGGTACAAAGAAAAATTGGTGCAAAAAATATTACTGAAATTAACGAATGGGTAGAAAATGAGTTTAAAAAACAACCTTTATTAGAATTAGAATATTTTACCATTGCTGAAGAAAAAACATTAGAAACAGTAGAAAAGAGAGAATCTGACAAAAAATATCGTGCTTTTATGGCAGTATTTGCAGGAAAAATTAGATTGATTGACAACATTCGCTTAAAATAATAATAATAAAAAAAGAGTATTTTTGCAACATGTTAGTACAAGTAGTAAAATCTAAAATCCACCGTGTAAAAGTTACAGGTGCAGATTTAAATTATATAGGAAGCATTACCATAGACGAAGATTTAATGGATGCAGCCAACATTATAGAAGGAGAACGCGTTCAAATTGTAAACAACAATAATGGCGAACGTTTAGAAACATACGCCATTCCAGGACCAAGAGGTAGTGGAGAAATTACCCTAAATGGTGCTGCAGCAAGAAGAGTTGCTGTTGGCGATGTGTTGATTTTAATAGTGTATGGATTTATGGATTTTGAAGAGGCTAAAACATTTAAACCATCATTGGTATTTCCGAACGAAAAAGACAATACCCTTACCTAATTTTGAACATTAAAAAAACTTTAAAAACAATTTTACCTCTCTTATTGGGAGGTTTTTTAGTTTGGTATTCTTTGTCTAAAATCTCTTTAGAAACTTTAGGAAATTATTTTAAGGAAGCCAATTATGGTTGGATTTTATTAGGCCTTTTCTTTGGAATTTTAAGTCATTTATCTAGAGCATACAGGTGGAAATTTATACTAGAACCTTTAGGTTTTAAGCCCAAATTTACCAATAGTGTTTTGGCTGTTTTAGTTGGGTATTTAGTTAATTTAGCATTGCCTAGAGCTGGAGAAATCTCTAGAGCCACAGTAATGACCCAATATGAAGAAATTCCTTTTGAAAAAGGATTTGGAACCATTGTAGCAGAACGTATTGCAGATTTAATTATGATGCTTTCCATTATTGCCATTACGCTTTTTGTCCAATTTGATTTTATTTACGAACTCCTAACCAAAAATTTCGATCCCACAAAAATAATTATTGGATCAATAATTCTAGTAATTGGTTTTTTTATTTTTACCTCTTTTGTAAAAAAAGCAAAATCTGGTTTTTTATTAAAAATTAAAACCTTTATAACAGGTTTAATCGAAGGTGTGACAAGCATTTTTAAAATGAAAAACAAGTGGGCTTTTATTTTTCACACCGTTTTTATTTGGATAATGTATGTCGCCATGTTTTGGGCAACAATCCCTGCAATTAAAGGTTTAGAGGTTCCTTTTGGTGGTATTTTAATAGGTTTTATTGCTGGCGGCTTTTCTATTGCTGCTACAAATGGCGGAATTGGTTTATACCCAATTGCAGTAGCAGGTGCATTGGCTTTATTTAACATCCCTACAGAACCTGCAACCGCCTTTGGTTGGATTATGTGGACAGCACAAACAGCAATGATTGTCGTTTTTGGTGGTTTGGCATTTTTATTATTACCAATTTACAATAAGGAAAAATAATTTTTGGGCGTTTCTTTATCCTGAAAGCGTTCAGGACCAAGTCGCGCTTTCACTACTCGCTTTTTTATTTTATCAAATAAAAAGAGCTCAAACAAGTCGTTCAATCGCTAACGCAACTATTTGCCAGCTTATAAAAATTCCGAATTACTTTTTTTTATTTAAGAGCTAAAACCTTTTCAATTTACAAGACCCTTCAGATTTTTAAAACCTGAAGGATCAATTATTTTTTTTTAAATAAATTATTACAATATCAAGTTATAAAAAATAGCTATTTATAATCTAACTTTACTTTGTAACTTTACAGCTTTCAAACTTTGCAACTAAATCAAAATGGCTAAAACCAAAACAACTTTTTTCTGTCAAAACTGTGGTACCCAACACGCAAAATGGGTTGGGCAATGTGGTGCCTGTAAAGAGTGGAATACTATTGTAGAAGAAGTGATTCAGACAGCAGAAAAACGCATTTGGAAACAAGCTACAACAGCAAAGCAAACTATAAACAAACCGTTAAAAATTGCAGACATTGTTCTAAATCCAGAAGAACGGGTTGTTACCAATAACAACGAATTAGACACAGTTTTAGGTGGTGGTTTGGTAAAAGGCTCTGTAACACTTTTAGGTGGTGAACCTGGTATAGGAAAATCTACCTTACTGCTACAAGTTGCTTTAAATATCAGTCAAAAAGTGCTATATGTTTCTGGTGAAGAAAGTCAGTCTCAAATTAAAATGCGAGCAGAACGTTTGGCTGCCCAAAATTCTAATTGTTTAATTTTAACAGAAACCAATACCCAACAAATATTTAAAAACATAGAAGAAACCGAACCCGAAGTTTTGGTTATAGATTCTATACAAACCTTACATACCAATTCTATTGAAGCTTCTCCTGGAAGCATTTCTCAAATTAGAGAAACCTCTGCAGAATTGATTAAATTTGCCAAAGAAACTGCAACACCTGTCTTGTTAATTGGTCATATTAATAAAGAAGGAAACATTGCTGGCCCTAAAATTTTAGAACACATGGTAGACGTGGTTTTACAATTTGAAGGCGATAGAAATCACACCTATAGAATTTTAAGAAGCCAGAAAAACAGATTTGGCTCTACTTCAGAATTAGGAATTTACGAAATGCTTTCTAATGGTTTGAGAGAAATTACAAATCCATCAGAAATACTAATTTCTAAAAAAGATGCAGATTTAAGCGGAACAGCAATTGCATCAACCTTAGAGGGAGTTAGACCTTTAATGATAGAAATTCAAGCCTTGGTTTCTACAGCAGTTTATGGCACACCACAACGTTCTACCACAGGTTACAATCTAAAAAGATTAAATATGTTATTGGCTGTTTTAGAAAAACGAGCTGGTTTTAAATTAGGTGCAAAAGATGTATTTTTAAACATTACTGGAGGGATTAACGTAGATGATCCTGCCATAGATTTAGCTGTTGTTGCAGCTATTTTATCATCCAACCAAGACATTGCAATTAACCCCAATGTATGTTTTGCTGCAGAGGTTGGTTTGGCAGGAGAAATTAGACCTGTTTCTAAAATAGACCAACGTATTACAGAAGCAGAAAAGTTGGGTTATAAAAGTTTTGTAGCCTCTAAATACAATAAGATTTCTTCTAAAAATCATGGAATTAAATTGATTTTAGTTGGTAAGATTGAAGAAGCATTTGCTACTTTATTTGCTTAAATTTAAATTTATCTAAAAATTAATCAACTTTAAAAAACTTTTTTAAGACAAAAAAACCGAACATTACTGTTCGGTTTTGATTTAAAATATTGTAAAAGAGTTGTTATTTCTTATTTGCTTCTTTAATATATTTTTCCAATGCCATTGTCATAGAAGGTGTTTCTGGCGCTGGCGCTTTTATATCACATTTAAACCCAGCTGCTGTAACCGCACTTACTGTAGAGTTACCAAAAGCGGCAATTCTAGTATTGTTTTGTTTAAAGTCTGGAAAGTTTTGTAATAAAGATTCGATACCAGAAGGACTAAAAAACACTAAAATATCGTAAAAAACATCTTCTAAATCCGATAAATCGCTTACTACAGTTCTATACAAATCTAAACGGGTCCATTTTACACCTAATGCATTTAATTCATCTGGAATTAATGGTTTTAATTTGTTAGAAGATGGTAATAAAAAGTTTTCTGTTTTATGTTTTTTAATCAACTTTGTTAACTCAGGAAACGTTCTCTTACCAACATAAATCTTACGCTTTCTGTACACTACGTATTTTTGTAGGTAATAAGCAACAGCTTCTGACTGGCAAAAATATTTCATATCATCTGGCACTTTAAAACGCATTTCTTCTGCAATTTTAAAGAAATAATCTACAGCATTTCTACTTGTTAAAATAATAGCAGTAAAGTTTTTAAGATCTACTTTTTGAGATCTTACCTCTTTTACAGGAATCCCTTCTACATGAATAAAAGATCTAAAGTCAATTTTTACTTTCTGTTTGCTAGACAATTCAAAATAAGGGGAAGTTTCTGTTTTAGGCTCAGGTTGCGATACTAAAATAGTTTTCACTTTCATACGCTTTTGTTTTTTAATTTAAAGTATCAATTTAAATAATAAAAATAGCGGTGCTATTTCGAGGGCGCAAATATACAAAATAAAATAAAACAACTTGCTAAAAATCAGCTTTTTGTTAATTACAATGTGAGCTATAAAACGAATTACTAACAAAAAAAGCGTGCTATAAAGTAAGACACTCGCTTTTAAAGCACTATAGACAGTTAAAATATATACAATAAACAATACAAAACTGATGGTATAAAGGTAACTAGTTTTAGAAATTGTATAAAACAGTAGCTGTTTTTGGATTAGAAAAAGCCTAACCAATAAAAATTCTAGAAACTTTTTAAGCAGAAAATAACTTAAAACAATTGTAAAAACGATTAAAAAAGAAGAGAAAGTAGTATCAAAAAGGTAACTTTTTGTATCTAACAAAAAGCTAATTGTTAAAGATAGGGTTATTGTAGAAAATAAAAATAACAAAAGGTTAAAACCATTAAAAAAAGAAGGGTTATCGTCTGCTTCGGTAGTTATAAAATTCTTATTAAATAAAACAAAAACAAAACCTTTTAAACGTTCTTTATTTAAGGATTTTAATAACACAATTAAAATCAATAATAAAAGTATTATTAATATAATCCAATTTCTATTAATTACTATTTTTTCTAATGCTTGCACTTCTGTTTTCTTGGTAAGATTAACACAAAATTAGTAATTAAAAAATGTATATTTGTACTATATCACATGAAATTTAATTTATGTCAGACGCGTTAGTCATCATTCCTACTTACAACGAAAAAGAAAACATAGAAGCCATCGTTAGAGCTGTTTTTAGTGAAAAAAAAGAATTCCATATTTTAGTTGTAGACGATAATTCTCCTGATGGAACTGGCACTATTGTAGAAAACTTAACAAAAGAATTTCCAAACCAACTTTTTTTAGAAAAAAGAAAAGAAAAAAATGGTTTAGGTACTGCTTACATTCATGGTTTTAAATGGGCTTTGTCAAAAAAATATGACTACATGATCGAGATGGATGCTGATTTTTCTCACAATCCAAAAGATTTGGTAAGATTGTATAATGCCTGTGCAAAAGAGGGTGGAGATGTTTCTGTAGGTTCTAGATATGTAAACAACCAAGTAAACGTAGTAAATTGGAATATTAAAAGGTTGTTACTTTCATATTTTGCATCAAAATACGTACGTATTATAACTAGAATACCCATTTTTGACACTACTGCTGGTTTTGTTTGCTGGAAACGTAAAGTTTTAGAAACCATTAACTTAGATAAAATAAAGTTTATTGGTTATGCATTTCAAATAGAAATGAAATTTAAAGCTTGGAAACATAAATTTAATATAAAAGAAGTCTCTGTAATTTTTACAGATAGAGACTTAGGAGCCTCTAAAATGAATGGAAATATTGTTTCTGAGGCGCTTTTTGGAGTGATAAAAATGAGATTAAAAGGATTACCAAAAGATTAAAAATGATGACTTATCTTATAAAAAACGCTAAAATAGTTAACGAAAATAAAACCTTTACAGGAGATGTTTTAATAGAAAACGAAATTATCAAGCAAGTTTCTAAAGAAATTNAGCTAGATAAAAATGTGACAACAATAAACGCAAATGGTAAGTATTTAATACCTGGTTTTATAGACGATCAAGTTCATTTTAGGGAGCCTGGTTTAACGCATAAAGCAAACATTGCTACAGAAAGTAGAGCGGCTGTAGCTGGTGGTATTACCACTTTTATAGAACAACCCAATACAGTACCACAAGCAACCACACAAGAGTTGTTAGAAAATAAATTTAGTATTGCTAGTAAAGATTCTTATACCAATTACTCTTTTATGTTTGGTGGCACCAATAATAATTTAGAGGAGTTATTAAAAACAGACCCGCAAAAAGTGGCTGGGATTAAGTTGTTTTTAGGTTCTTCTACAGGAAATATGTTGGTAGATGATGTAGAAGTTTTAGAAAAGATTTTCTCATCAACCAAAATGATTATTTCTGTACATTGTGAAGACGAAGCAACCATCAGAAAAAATACAGCAGAATTTAAAAAGAAATATGGAGATGATATTCCTATTAAATATCACCCAATTATTAGAAGCGAAGAAGCTTGCTATATATCTTCCTCTAAAGCCATAGAATTAGCCAAAAAAACAGGCGCTCGTTTGCATATTTTTCATGTTTCTACAGAAAAGGAAACACATCTTTTTAGAAACGATATTCCACTAGAAGAAAAACAAATTACAGCAGAAGTTTGTGTACATCACCTTTGGTTTAACGACCAAGATTATGATGAAAAAGGAACTTTTATAAAATGGAATCCTGCTGTTAAAACAGAAAAAGACAGGCAAGGTTTATGGAAAGCTTTATTAGATGATAGAATTGATGTTTTAGCTACAGACCATGCACCACATACTTTAGAAGAAAAAAACAATGTGTATACAAAAGCACCAAGTGGTGGCCCATTAGTACAGCATGTTGTTCCAGCTATTTTAGAAAAAGTAAAAGAGGGCGTTATTACGATTGAAAAAGCAGTAGAAAAAATGAGTCATAATCCTGCAAAATTATTTCAAATTAAAAAACGTGGTTTTATTAAAGAAGGTTATTATGCAGATTTGGTTTTAATAGACCCTAACAAACCACAAACTGTAACTAAAGAAAATGTTTTGTATAAATGTGGTTGGTCTCCTTTTGAAGGTACTACTTTTTCTGCAAGCATTACACATACTTTTGTAAATGGTAATTTAATATATGATAATGGGGTTTTTAATGATGATGTTAAAGGTAAAAGGCTAACATTTAATAGATAAAATGAAACATATTTTCATTATTTTTTGTGCTGTTTTAATTTTTTCTTGCACAAGTAATACCATTTTAGAAAAACCAAAAGATCTTATACCAAAAGATAGTATGCAATTGTTACTGCAAGAAATGGTTATTGCTGGTAGTGCAAAATTTATCAAAAATAAAAATCTTGAAAAAAATATTAATTACATGCCTCTTGTATATCAAAAATTTAAAATTGATAGCGCTAGGTTTCAAAACAGTAATTTGTATTATATGTCTAAAATAGATATGTATCAAAAAATATTAGAAAGCGCCAAAGAAAGCATAGAAAAGCAAGGAAAACTATACAAACAAAAACAAACCAGATTAGATTCTATAAAAAAAGACTCTATTGACAAAGCTAAAATACTTGAGAGAAGATTAGATAGTATTAAAATTATCAACGATTCTTTAAAAAAACAAAGTGTTAAATTATTAGATACCATTAACATCAATATTTTAGACAAAAAAGAAGTCTTACAAAGACAGTAATTATTTTGAGTAATTTTTACAAACGTCTTTAATCACAGTATCTACTTTTTCAAATTGATAGTTTAATGCCTCTTTTATTTTTTGAGAAGAATATTTAGAAACCGAATGTGCACTTCTTGCAGAATACTTGCTTAACAAAGGTTTTACTCCCGAAATTTTAGCTACAAAAGCAGAAGACCTCCACAAAATAGTAGTTTGCCAAGGTTTAATTTTTTTAGAAGGTCTTTTTTTACCAAAACCATCTGCAATGGCAAACAACACATCTTTGTATGTTTTGTTTTCTGAAACTAGAATAAAACGTTGGTTTTTTATGGTAGAGTCCATTAATAAAATCATGGTTTTTACAACATCTTTTACACTCACAAAACCTGTAATACCTTCTGTAAAATATTTAAAACCATTATAAACCTGACTAAATAATTTACCAGAACCAGATTGCCAAAAACCACTTCCTAAAATAACCCCTGGATTTACAATAACCACCTCAACACCTTCTTGACTTGCTCGCCAAACCTCCATTTCTGCGCCAAATTTTGTAATGGAATACCCACTGTTATCTAATTCCTTATTCCACTCATTTTCTTCGGTAATCAATTGGTCGTTTATAGATTCTCCCACAGAAGCAATAGAACCTACAAAACACAATTTGTCTATTTTGGCATCAATAGAAAGGTTTACAATTATTGCTGTACCATGTATATTTATTTTACGCATTTCTATATAATCTTTCGGATTAAAAGAAATAAAAGCTGCACAGTGGTACACTTTTTTTACACCTACAAAAGCAGGTATCATTGCAGGTACTTCTGTAATATCTGCTTTAAACCAGTCTATTTTATCTATTAAAGTAACATCGTCTGTATAATAAGAAAATACCTTTTTTACACTTTCTATTTTATCTTTAGAACGATAAATAGCGCGGATTTTTTTATCATTTTTTAATAAATGATACAATAAATGTGCACCCACTAAACCTGTTCCACCAGTTACTAAAATCATACTGCTAAGTTATGGTTTTTTGATTGATAAGTTTATCTTTGTACTGTTAAAACAAGTTATGTTCTAACTTGAATAACAATGTCAGATTGAGCTTGTCGAAATCGATTATTAAAATTCGACAAGATCAATTTGACATTCGTATTTTAAATTCAATTAATTAAAATTTATAATGAATAATTTTATAGAAGAATTACAATGGAGAGGAATGTTGCATGACAGTATGCCAACTACAGAACAGCACTTGTTAGAAAAAATAAGAAGTGCGTATGTAGGTTTTGATCCAACTTCAGACTCTTTACATATAGGAAATTTAGTGCCTATTATGTTGTTGGCACATTTTCAAAGATGTGGGCATAGACCTATTGCTTTGGTAGGTGGTGCAACAGGTATGATTGGAGATCCTTCTGGTAAATCTGCAGAACGTAACTTATTAGACGAAAAAACGTTAAGACACAACCAAGAAGCTATAAAAGGGCAATTAAGTCATTTTTTAGATTTTACTTCCGATGCAAAAAATGCAGCTGTTTTGGTAAATAATTACGATTGGATGAAAGATTTCTCTTTCCTTGAATTTATTCGTGATGTTGGTAAACACATTACTGTAAATTACATGATGGCAAAAGATTCTGTAAAAAACAGAATTGGTTCAGAGTCTAAAGAAGGGATGTCTTTTACAGAGTTTACCTATCAATTAGTACAAGGTTACGATTTTTTACATTTGTACCAAAATAATGGCGCTACTTTACAAATGGGTGGGTCAGATCAATGGGGAAATATTACAACAGGTACAGAATTAATTAGAAGAATTGGTGGTGGAAAAGGGTATGCAATTACCTGCCCATTAATTACAAAGTCTGATGGTTCTAAATTTGGAAAATCTGAAGGAGGAAATGTTTGGTTAGATGCCAACAGAACATCACCTTACAAATTTTACCAATATTGGTTAAATACTTCTGATGAAGACGCAGAAAAATATATTAAAATATTTACTTTTTTAAAGAAAGAAACCATACAAACTTTAATTGCAGAACATAAAGAAGCACCACATGCGCGTATTTTACAAAAACGTTTAGGAGAAGAAGTTACTTTATTAGTACATGGCAAAGAGGCTTATGAAAATGCAATTAAAGCATCTGCAATTTTATTCGGAAAAAGTACGGCAAGCGATTTAAAATCTCTAGACGAACAAACATTTTTAGATATTTTTGATGGTGTGCCACAAGCCACTGTTTCTTTAGGTGATATTGCACAAGGGTTGGATATGATTGGAGCTTTGGCTGCAAAAACCAACTTTTTAAAGTCGAATGGAGAAGCTAGAAGGGCCTTAAAAGAAAATGCAATTTCTGTTAACAAAGAAAAGGTAAAAGAAGATTTTACAATCACAAAAGAAGATTTAATAGCTAATAAATATGTATTGTTACAACGTGGTAAAAAAACGTATTATTTATTAGTGGTAGAATAAGATAATTTTTAAATATTCCAAAAGACCTTTCAGGTTTTTAAAACCTGAAAGGTCTTTTGGGTAAAGAAAAACAACTTACTCTTTACTAATATTCAACCAGTTGGCATCTGCCTTTTTTAGTTGTAATTTTGTGCTTTTAAACTTGCAGTTATTACAAATAATAAATGGTTGCTAATTTTTTCATCTAGTTGGTTTTTAATTTTGTCGATGAAGATTTTTAAAGTTTACAACTTTTCTGCTTTTTATTTTACAGTACCATTAAGTTACAGCCTCTAATATCTGAGTTGTCAAAACGCCCAACAATTTCAAATGTGCCGTTTATATAGGTTTTACCTAAATCTTGGGTAGCAATAAAACTGCAAGAGTTGTAATTTGCTAAATCAATCACATTAATTCCGCCGTTTTTTTCTGTAGTATTTATGGTTAAGGCGTCTTCTGTATCTCTGATTAAAATTTGCATCCAAGGCGGGGTTTCAAAAACACCATTTCCTTTAGAATAAGCCTGACTTAATAATTCTGTCATGCCATATTCTGAGTGAATTTTATCAACAGAAAAACCATTTTTTAAAATTGTATGCAACTCTTGTCTTATGATTTCTTTTCTTCTTCCTTTCATACCGCCAGTTTCCATAATTATGGTGTTTTTTAGGTTGAATTGTTGCTTCTCAATTAAATCTAACAAGGCAAAAGAAACTCCAATTAAGAGTACTTTTTGTTCTTTTTTGTCTAATTCTATTAGTTTTTTAGCTAATTCATCTAAATTGTTCAAATAAAAACCGCTTTCTATGTTTTTAGATTTTCTTATCAAATCATCTACCATAAAAACCAAAGAAGACCCTTTACGCTCTAAATAATTGGGCAATAAAGCTAATACCGCATAGTCTTCTATATTGCCATAAAAATGTTCAAAGCCCTTAAAATAACTTTGTTTATAAATATTAATATCTGTTACAAAATGTTTGCTAGTAACACTACCTGTTGTGCCAGAACTTGTAAAAACTTCATCAATTTCATCTAAAGAAGAAAGTACTTCTCTGCTTTTAAAAAATTGAATGGGTAAAAAAGGAATATCTTTTACTTGGTTGATCTCTGAAGGATGTTTGTATAACAAATCGCAAAAAGACCTGTAAACCTTGTTGTTTTTAAATTGATGCTTAAAAATGGCTAAGGCAGTTTTGTTAAAGTCTTCTTGAGATTGTATGTTAAATATTTTTGCTTGCATAAACTTTTACAAAAATAACATTATTGCACGCAACCTTTCACTAATTTTTTATCTAATAAAAAAGAACTAAAATATAAAAAATGAAAACTGTTTTTACCCATAAAAAAAATGAATAAATACATCTTTTTAACAGTGTTTTTTTATTCTTGTGGTTGTAATAGCCAAAATCTAGTTCAAAAAAACTATAAATAATTGCATCAAAATTTACTAAAGTGAAATTACAATCTATTCCAGCAAAATGGTTAGATTATTCCTTATAGATCTTTACAACCAATTCGCCCTTATCATTCATAGAAGCTCTGTACATTCCTGCAGTATTAAATTCAAAAGACATATTTCCGTTTTTGTCTAATGCTACAACACCACCTGTACCCCCTAATTTTGTCAATTTATTTTGTATTACATCTGTGGTAGCTTCTTTTAAAGTTTTTTGTTGATATTCCATCTGTGCAGAAACATCATAAGCAACTTGACTTCTAATAAAATATTCTCCCCAACCAGTAGACGAAACACCACAAGTTAAATTATTTGCATAGGTACCAGATCCAATAATTGGTGCATCTCCAATTCTTCCCCAACGTTTGTTGGTCATTCCTCCTGTTGATGTTCCTGCAGCAATATTTCCGTATTTATCTAGGGCTACACAACCTACTGTTCCAAATTTCGAGTTTTTAATATCGGCATCATAAAAGGCTGCTTTTTTATCATCATGATCTATCTGCTTTTTAGCTCTATTTTTTATTCTTTGTAAAGATTTATAACGGTTTTCTGTATAAAAATAACTAGGGTCTACAATTTCTAAGCCTTTTTCTTTAGCAAAAATAGAAGCTCCTTTGCCAGATAACATTACGTGATCTGAATCTGTCATCACTTTTATGGCTAATTCAATAGGACTTTTTACATTGGTAACTCCAGCAACAGCCCCTGCATTTAAAGTTTTACCATCCATAAAAGAAGCATCTAACTCATTGGTTTCTTCGTGTGTAAAAACAGCCCCTTTACCTGCGTTAAATAATGGAGAATTCTCCATAACCTGAATCGTTTTCATCACTGCTTCTTGACTGGTACCTCCATTTTTTAAAATGGTATGCCCTGTTTTTATAGCTTCTTCTAATTTTGCTACATAAGCAGTTTCTTTGTCATCTGACATGTTTTTCTTTAAAATAGTGCCAGCACCACCATGAATTATAATGGCAAAATCATTCACTTTTTTAGTTGTTTTTATTTCTTTAACGTCTTTTGTCTTTTCTGTTTTACATCCGAAAGAAATTAATAAAATTGAAGCAATGTAGAGTAGTTTTTTCATATCTTTTGTTTAATATTAAACAGATGTTAATCTTTTTGTTTAATTTATAAGTGTGTAAAATTATTCGTAAATTCGAACTTCTAAATTAAACAACAAAAACCACTCAGCAAAATGAATAATTTTGGAATACAANAAANCTTGCAACAATTAGGTATAAAAGACATAAATAATGGANCATCTACGGGTTCTAATAANTTTTCTAACGGAGAAATTATAGAAAGTTTTTCGCCTGTNGATGGTAAATTGATAGCAAAGGTAAAAACAACCACCAAAGANGATTATGAACAAGTGATGGAGGCTGCTGGTAAAGCGTTTTTGTCTTTTAGAAATATGCCCGCTCCACAAAGAGGCGAGATTGTGCGTCAATTTGGTAATAAGTTGAGAGATTTAAAAGAGCCTTTAGGCAAATTAGTTTCTTACGAAATGGGGAAATCTTTGCAAGAAGGCTATGGTGAGGTTCAAGAAATGATTGATATCTGCGACTTTGCAGTAGGTTTGTCTCGTCAGCTAAATGGACAAACAATTCCGTCTGAAAGACCAGGTCATGTTATGAGAGAACAATGGCATCCAATAGGAGTTGTTGGTATTATTTCTGCCTTTAATTTTCCAGTGGCAGTTTGGGCTTGGAACACAGCTTTAGCATGGATTTGTGGTGATGTTTGTGTGTGGAAAGCCTCTGAAAAAACACCTTTGTGTGCAGTAGCTTGCCAAAATATTATTGCCGCAATTTTAAAAGAAAACAACTTGTCAGAAGGAATTTCTTGCATTATAAATGGCGATTATAAAATAGGTGAAATGATGACGAGTGATACTAGAATTCCGTTAATTTCTGCTACAGGATCTTCTAGAATGGGACGAATTGTGGGCGCAAAAGTAGCCCAACGTTTTGGAAAATCTCTATTAGAATTGGGTGGTAATAATGCCATTATAATTACACCAACTGCCGATTTAAAAGTGGTGGTTCCTGGTGCTGTTTTTGGTGCTGTGGGTACTTGTGGCCAACGATGTACCTCTACAAGAAGGTTAATTATACACGAATCTGTATATGATAAAGTACGTGACGCTATTGTTGGTGCTTACAAACAAATAAAAATTGGGAATCCTTTAGATGAAAATAATCATGTAGGTCCGTTAATTGATAAAGATGCTGTAAACACCTATTTAAAAGCCATAGAAAAGGCAAAAGAAGAAGGTGGAACTGTTTTAGTTGATGGTGGTGTTTTAGATGGAGATGGATACAATTCTGGTTGTTATGTAAAACCAGCAATTATAGAAGCCGAAAATCATTTTGAAATTGTACAACACGAAACGTTTGCTCCTATTTTATATGTGATGAAATATTCTGGTAACATAGAAAATGCCATTGCAAAACAAAATGGTGTTGCCCAAGGTTTATCGTCTGCAATTATGACCAACGAATTAAAAGAAGCCGAAAAATTCTTGTCTTATGCAGGTTCAGATTGTGGAATTGCCAATGTAAATATTGGTACTTCTGGAGCAGAAATTGGTGGTGCTTTCGGGGGCGAAAAAGAAACTGGTGGTGGACGAGAGTCTGGCTCTGATGCTTGGAAGGTTTATATGAGAAGGCAAACAAATACCATAAATTATTCTGATGAACTGCCTTTAGCACAAGGTATTAAGTTCGATTTGTAAGAAAAAAAAAGAGGCTGAAAATTCAGTCTCTTTTTTTATATTATAGCTTAATTTTAATTTTTTTAATTATTCAAAGCTTCTGCTCCACCAACAATCTCTAAGATTTCGTTAGTAATTGCAGCTTGTCTTGCTTTGTTATACGTTAATAACAATTCGTCTCTTAATTCTGTTGCATTGTCTGTTGCTTTGTGCATTGCAGTCATACGAGCACCATGTTCTGAGGCAAAACTGTCTCTTAACGCTTTGTATAATTGTGTTTTTAAAGACTTTGGTATTAAAGCTTCTACGATTTCTAATTTAGAAGGCTCAAAGATATAATCAGAATTTACTGCTGCTACATCACCGCTTTCTATAGGTTTAATGGGTAGGAATTGTTCTACTTGAGGAATCTGAGTCGCAGCATTTTTAAATTGATTGTATATAATTTCAATTCTATCATACGTGCCATCTACATACATTCCCATCAACTTTTCTGCTACAGCTGCTGTATTATCAAAAGTTAAATCATCGTATAAATCGTTTCTTGTAGCTACAAGGTTATGTCCTTTAGATAAAACGTCTGCTCCTTTTTTACCAATAGAGAATATATCTACAGAAGTATTTACATATTTTTCTTTAATTGTTTTTACAACTTCTTTGGTAATTGAAGAGTTAAAACCACCACATAGACCTCTGTTAGATGTAACAACTACTAATAATACTTTAGAAACCTCTCTTTGCTCAGAATATGCACCACCTGCGTCACTATCTAAAGTTGCACTTAAATTTTGCAACAATTCTGTTAATTTAGATGAATAAGGCCTCATTGCTACAATTGCATCTTGTGCTTTTTTTAATTTTGCAGCAGACACCATTTTCATAGCAGATGTAATCTGCATTGTAGATTTGATAGAGGTAATTCTATTACGTATTTCTTTTAAGTTTGCCATTTACTAGTGTTTAGTTATTAGTGCTTAGTTGTTAGTGCTTAGATTCGTATAAAGAATTTTTGCGACTAAAAGCTAACGTCTAATTAAACAAAATGCTTCGTTATTTCTGCAGCTGCTGCTTCTAATGTTGCAGTAGCTTCGTCTGTTAATTTACCAGATTTTAAAACATCTAACGTATCTCTATGTTTTGTGTTTAAGTAATCGATATATTCTTTTTCGAACTTTTTAACTTTCTCTACAGGTACATCTTTTAACAAGTTTTTAGAACCTGCATAGATAATTGCTACTTGGTCTTCTACAGCAAAAGGATCGTTTTGTGCTTGTTTTAAAATTTCAACATTACGTTGTCCTTTAGAAATTACACTCATAGTTGCAGCATCTAAATCTGAACCAAACTTAGCAAATGCTTCTAATTCTCTAAATTGTGCCTGGTCTAATTTTAAAGTACCAGATACTTTTTTCATTGATTTAATCTGAGCATTACCTCCAACACGTGATACAGAAATACCTACGTTAATTGCTGGACGTACACCAGAGTTAAATAAATCTCCATCTAAGAAGATTTGACCATCTGTAATAGAAATTACGTTTGTTGGTATATATGCAGATACATCACCTGCTTGTGTTTCGATAATTGGTAATGCAGTTAAAGAACCTCCACCTTTTACAATTCCTTTAATAGAATCTGGTAAATCGTTCATTTCGCTTGCAATTTTATCGTCATTAATAACTTTTGCAGCTCTTTCTAATAATCTAGAGTGTAAGTAAAATACATCCCCTGGATATGCCTCACGTCCTGGAGGTCTTCTTAATAATAATGAAATTTCACGATATGCAACTGCTTGTTTAGATAAATCATCATAAATAATTAAAGCTGGTCTACCTGTATCTCTAAAGTATTCTCCAATTGCAGCTCCAGCAAATGGTGCATATACTTGCATTGCTGCAGGATCTGATGCATTTGCAGCTACAATAGTTGTGTAAGCTAAAGCGCCTTTTTCTTCTAACATATTTGCAATGGCAGCAACTGTAGATGCTTTTTGCCCAACTGCAACATAGATACAATATACTGGCTCACCAGCATCAAAAAATTCTTTTTGATTTAAAATTGTATCAATAGCTACTGTTGATTTACCTGTTTGACGATCTCCAATAATCAACTCACGCTGACCTCTACCTACAGGAATCATTGCATCAATAGATTTAATACCTGTTTGTAATGGTTCTGTTACAGGCTCTCTGTAGATTACACCAGGGGCTCTTCTTTCTAATGGCATCTCGTATGTAGTACCAGTAATTGGTCCTTTACCATCTATAGGACTACCTAATGTATCTACAACTCTACCTACAATACCTTCACCTGCTCTTAAAGAAGCAATACGTTCTGTACGTTTTACTGTAGAACCTTCTTTTATAGAAGTAGAAGCACCTAATAATACAACACCTGCATTGTCTTCTTCTAAGTTTAATACAATACCTTCTAAGCCGTTTTCGAATTCTACTAATTCTCCATACTGTACATTAGAAAGACCATAAACACGAGCAATACCATCACCTACTTGTAAAACGGTTCCTACTTCGTTTAAAGTAGCTTTTGCTTCGAAATTTGTTAACTGTTGCTTTAAAATTGCTGATACTTCAGCTGGTTTAATACTTGCCATTTTTAATTGCTTTAAGCTTTTTGCCATATGCTTTAGGCTAAAGCTTACTGCTTAGAGCCTAATGCGTATTGCTTAATTATATTTTTGGAACGTAATGACTGTTGTCAAATTCCTTTTTCAATTCGTTTAAATAATTAGAGATACTTGCATCATACTGCACATCTCCAACACGTAAAATAAAACCTCCTAAAATTGCTGGGTTTATTTTGTTTTCTAAGTTTGCTTTGTCTCCTGTTAAAGAAACAATTTTATCTAAAACTTGTTGCTCTACTTCTTTTGTTAAAGGTACTGCTGTTGTTACAGTGGCTACTTGTGTATGTTTTAAATGATCATATACAATAGCGTATTGTTTTGCAACACTATCTAGCATAGCTATCCTTTTATTATCTTCTAATAAATGAAATAAACCCAATGTGATGTTGTTTACCTTACCATCAAACAACGCGTTTAAAACGTTCATTTTATCTGAAGACTTTACAATAGGACTTTTTAACATTACTTCTAACTCGCTATTTTCTGCAATAATAGAAGTAATTAAAGACATATCTGTATTTACTGCAGCTTCTGATTTAGAATCTGTTGCAAGATTTAAAATTGCTTTTGCGTAACGTAATGCTGCTCTTGCGTCTTTCATTTCTTTTTAGTTTAAAGTAACATCTTTTAAGATTCCTTCTACCAACTCTAATTGGTCTTTCTTATTAGATAATTCTTTTTTGATTACAGATTCTGCAATGCCTATAGATAATTCTGCTACGTTTTTCTTTAACGCTGCTAACGCTGCTTGTTTTTCTTGTTGGATTGAAGCTTGTGCTGTTTCTATTAACTTGGTAGTTACTTCTTTTGCATCTTCTTTTGCATCTGCAATAATTTTATCACTAATTTCTCTAGCTTCTTTCATCATTGCTTCTCTTTCAGCTCTAGCTTCTTTTGCTAATCTTTCGTTATCTGCAGTTAAATTTTGCATTTCTTTACGTGCATTATCTGCGGCGGCTAAAGCGTTTTCAATACCAGATTCTCTTTCTTCTAAAGAGTTTAATATTGGTTTCCAAGCAAATTTCTTTAACAGCACTAATAAAACAATAAGAATAACCAGTTGTAGTGCAAATAAACCTACTGAAAAATCATTAAAAATATCCATAATATTATTTTTTGTTGTCTAATTTTAAAAAACACATCTATAACCAACCGTTATAGATGCATTTTTGTTTCTGTATCAGATTATTTACCTAAAAGTAAAGCACCAAATGCTAAACCTTCTAATAATGCTCCAATAATGATCATCGCTGTTTGGATCTTACCTGCTGCTTCTGGTTGACGCGCAATACCTTCCATTGCTTTACCACCAATTTGACCAAGTCCGATTCCACCTCCGATTACGATTAATCCTGCTCCAATTAAATTGTACATACTAATTGATTTTAAATATATTAATTAAACAAACTCTAATTCTAATTTATTATTATCTAGATTACTCTAGTTTAATGGTGCTCATGTTCTTCTACAGCCATTCCAATAAACAATGCGGATAGCATTGTGAAAATAAATGCCTGTAAAAAAGCTACTAATACCTCTATAACCGTTAAAAATAAGGTTAAGAAAAATGAAATTCCTGTCGCACCAACAGTTCCAAATTCAGCTTTTAATAATAACATTCAAAGCGGCAATACCCATCACAACAGAGTGACCCGCTGTAATATTGGCAAATAAACGTACCAATAAAGAAAATGGCTTTATTAATAAATATCCTGCTAATTCTAATACAGCAAGTATTGGTCTTAACAGTTTTGGTACTCCTGGCATCCATAAAGTATGCATCCAAAAATCTTTACTACCATTGCTTATGTATATTATTAAAGTGAAAATTGCTAAACAAACTGTGATTGCGATTTGACCTGTAACATTAAACCCTATAGGAGTTAATCCCATTAAATTTAATATCCATATGAAAAAAAACACCGTTAATAAATAAGGCATAAACTTTTTATATTTTTTTTCACCAATATTTGGTCTCGCTATTTCGTCTCTAACATATAAAACAAGGGGTTCTAAGGCACGCCCCAAACCTGTGGGTATTGCTTTAGATTTATATTGTTTTGCTAATTTAGAAAACCCAAAGAAAATTAAAAAGGCCGCTATTAAAATTCCAACAACACTTTTAGTAATAGAAAAATCTAAAACTTTGTGAGCGTTTTTTGCATGGTGTGTTTCATCAAAAGATACTTGAGTAGCCCCATTATCTAGTTCGTATATCTTAGAGTGGATTTTAGCTAGTTTTAAACCATCTTTCTCTACGATTACATGACCATCATCATTATGATGAAATTCAGAAGACATAAAAGTTACTAAACCTTTACTAGTCCATACAATTACTGGTAATGAAAAACCAACATGTTTTCTTTCTCCAGCATCTGAAGTGTAGGAAAACAAAGAAAAATCATGAGAATCTGCTAAATGATGTTTAATGTAATCATTAATTTCTTGCTTCGTATTTACACGACCACCATCGTTTTGGTTGTCTGTTTTGTTAGATTCTGAAGCAAAACTAAGCGTTGTAAAAAGGCTTATTGCTACTATTGTAAGAAACTTGATAGATTTTTGTGCAATCTTCATTATAAAAATACGCTTTCTAAATTCGGCGCAAAGGTATGCAATAATTCAAAAATACAAACCTTTTTTTTTTAATTATTTACTATTCTTTTAACTTGAGTATTTTTAAAACAAAAATTGTTTCTGTTAATAAAAAAATAAATAGTGGTATAATTAGGGCTCCTTTTTCTGGTAGATTAAAGGTTTCTCTTGTAAATATAGGGTTATAAAAAAATATAGAAAACAAAACTAACTTTATAAGTAGGATGCCTAAATAGATAAAACCTAGTTGAGGAAAAAGTTTATCAACAGTAGAAACTACTCTTAAATTTATACAAACGATACCCGAAAATAAGGCATGAAAAAGATATATTTTTTCTAGGGAAAAGGAAAGGTTTGCACTTAAATTCTCTAAAAGAAACTGGTGTGTATAAAAACCTGTTAAAAATAAAACACCAAAAACTATAATATAGGTAAAAATATCTTTATTCATTAATTTTATTGGCTTGTTTAACTAACAAATACATGGTTAAAAAAATAGCCAAAAGTGTCATTGTTTCTGTTAAAAAAGTTAATTTAAAAACGCCATCTAACCATTTGCCTAATAAAAAACCTAAATAAATGGTTACCCCCATTTGTAAACCAGCACCAGAAAGTGCAATGGCTTTGTTAAGCGGTTTTTTCTGAGGCTTTTTTTGTTTCATTATCTTTATTTAGTTCTTTTAATGCACCTTTCATTGCACAAGTTGCATTAAACGTTGCGCCTGGTTCTATAGATAATTTACCAATGGTTACATCTCCAGAAATATTTGCAGTGGATTTAATAGTTAAAGTATTTGCTACAGATAATTGTCCAGAAAATTTACCTTCTATATCTGCATTTGTAGATTCTACATTCCCTTTAATAATACCTTCTGAACCAATAATTACACGTCCTTTGGTTTTTAAAGTACCTTCTAGAGTGCCGTCTATTCTAAAATCTCCTTCAGAATTTATATCTCCAACAAATGTGGTGGTTTTTGCAATTACATTTCTTTCCATGGTTCTTGGTTTATTTTTTTGCATTTCTTCTTTTTTTTCTTTTTTACTAAACATAACTATTTACTTAATTGTTTAAGAATTTCTGTTGCCATTTTTCCTTCTTCTGTATTTCCATAGTTAACTGCAACAAATTCTAAGGCTTTTGAATAGGTTTTTTTATCTAGGTATTTTCCTATTGCGTAGGCTTTTAAAAGTTCAAATTTAGGTTTTAATTTTGAACTTGCAAGTGTGGGTAGTAAATCATTGACTTTTACAAGTACCTCTTTGTAATTTTTTTCTTTCTTATAAATGTAATATAATTCTTTATAGGTTTTTTCTACTTCTGTAACCTCTTGATCTTCTTCTATCTTTTTATTTGGATTTTTAATGATTTGCGCAAAAACAGTTTTTGGATAATCGGTAAGAATGGTGTTTTTATAACTGTTTGCTTTATTTGTTTCACTTAGACTTTTATGTATTTGATACAAATGCCAATTTATAGGCAATACTAATTCTTTTCTAGGGTTTAAGCTGGCTACTCTTTCTAAACGATTTACAGCTAAGTTAAGGTCTTTAAATTGTTCTTTGTATATTAAACCTAATTCGTATAAAGCCTGATTTCTATCTATTTTTAAAGTGTCTATATTTTCTTTATTGGTAGGGATTTTATCTAAATAACTTGCTAAATCGTATCTTAAATCTTTGGTTTGTACCACTGCAGAATCTTTTTCTGTACTACCAAAGTTAACCGTAGAAGACCAACGCCATTTGTCTGCTAATTTTCTATCTCCCCAAATTTTTCTAAATTCGGTTTTACCAAAACCTATAGATTGATTGTTATAAAAATACCACTTCCCTTTGTTTGTTGCTTGCAAAGAACTTGTGTTATTGGCACCAAAAGCAATTTGATTCAACCTTAATTGTGCATCTTCTTTATCTTTCTTTTTAATACGATCTATATAGTTTTGAAAAAATTCTTCTTGTCCTTTTTTGGGTAAAGAGGCTATCTTTAAAATACTATCGTTTTTAGCTACTAAATTTTCGAATTTAATCAAAGAAGCTAAATTTCTATATTTTCTTTTTACTCTTCGTATTCTTAAATCTAAGGTATCTGTAGTTACTTTTAAAACACTATCATAGTAAGAACTAGCAACTAGATAATTAGAATTTTTAAAGTAGAGATTCCCTAAGTTTTCGTAGGTAAAACTTTTTTGTTTGTCTGAACCGTTTTTTGCTCTTAAAGATTTGTTGTAAAACTCTTTTGCCAATCTAACACTATCGTATTTTTGGTGGGTTAAACCTACTTGGTAATATAGCTGATCTAAGTAAGGTCTGTTTTCTCTTTTTTCTATCAGCTTTCTTAATCTTTTTAAAACCGAAGAAGATACAGAATCATTTGAAGCATTTTTTGCCAATTCTATAACCGAATGTATTTTGTATTTGTAAGGTGCCTTTTTAAAATTGCTGAGCTTGTTAAAAACAATAGTTGCTGAATCTTTTTTGTTTTCTTTCGCATAAATTTGCCCTAAAACAAACATATTTCTTGCAGCTTGAGCTTTATTTTCTTGTGTTCTTGTGGCTAATTGTAAATGTTTTTTTACTTTTTGAAGACTGTCTGCTTTCATGTAAGCCATAGCCAAAGCTGTGTGCCCTTTTTCTTTTAACTCGTTAGATAAATCAGATTCTAAAGTATCTTTTACATCTAAAAGTAACTTCATAGATTCTATAGCAAACTCTTCATTATCCATTCTAATGTTTGCTTTAGCACGCCAAATTTTGGTTTCTGCTATTAAGTTTGCATTTGGATAATTGGCAATTACATAATTAAAGGCTTCTATTGCCGGTATAAAACGTTGTGTATAATAACGAGATTTACCCAACAATAAATAAGCATCATCTATTTGACGATTTCTCTCTAATCCGTTGATATTCATGCCGTGCTTTTGAATCGATTTAACGGCTTTTTCTTCGGCAATATCAAAAGGTGTAGATGCTTTTTTGGTTTCTTCTTGTTCTGCCGGCCTACCAAAACCTGCACCTGGGCCATTACTTTTAAAAACGGGTACTGCAATTTTACGGTCATCAAAATCTATAGGTTCTATAACCAATTGTTGAAACCAATCGTCTTTATAACTATCTCTAATACCTTGTAACCCTTTTTCAAAGGCCTCTTCTCCATTAAAAAGAATGTTGAATTTGGTGGTTAAAACATGATAGTTTCTATTAATAACAGTATCTTTTCTTGTGCTACAAGCGTGTAATACTCCTAAAAGAAGAGTAAAAACTAGTATTTTTTTAATGTGCTTCATAAAACTAAAAACTCTTACTTACAACTAATTTCTTTTGAAAATAGTATAAATAAGAGTGTAAAAATAGTAATAAATTAAGAATAACGACTTTATAGCGCAAAATAGCTTTCTAATTCTTTTAAAGTTTCTGTTGATGTTTGGATGTCTTTTACTACTTGACCTTTGTCTAAAACCACAATACGCTCACAAACCTCGGTTACATGTGTTAAATCATGACTAGAAATTAGTACCGTAATTTCTCTGTTTTCAGTTAATTTTTTTATTATTTGCTTTAAACGGATTTGTGTTGTTGGATCTAAGTTTGCAAAAGGTTCATCTAAAATTACTACCTGCGGATTTCCCATCATTGCAGCAGCAATACCTGCTTTTTTCTGATTTCCTTTACTTAAATCTCTTAAATATTTTTTCTTTCCTATAATTTCCCCATTAAAAAACTCATCAAACTGTGCTAAAAAACTGGTTACGTCTGCTTTGTTCATACCACGTAAATCGCCTATAAAATCGAAATATTCTTCTGGTGTTAAGTAACCAATTAAAAAAGATTCGTCTATAAAAGAACCTGTAAAGTTTTTCCATTCTTCACTTTTACTTACCACAATATCATGATTGGTAATTGCGCCAGATGTTGGTCTAATTAAATCTAATAAAATATTAAAATAAGTGGTTTTTCCTGCGCCGTTATTTCCAACTAATCCAAAACTTTGCCCTGTAGGAATCTCTAATGCAGCTATATTTAAAACTTCTGCTTTTCCGTATTTTTTTGAAATTTCTGTAGTTTGTATCATAGTTTTGTGTTTTAATTTTCTTGTTTAAAAGCGTGAATCATTATGTACTTAGAAGCATGATATTTTTTGGTTATTACCAACATTAATTTTTTATGCAATGCAATGCCAATAAAACCTAAAACCGCCAAAGTAATTGTAGCTATCTCAAAACCTATTTGCCAATTTAATAAGGCAAAAAGACCCATTGGAATAACCATTAAAGGGATACCAATTAACCATTGTACAGCGCCTGTGCCTTGATAATTAAAAGCAGCTTTTTCATCTAAATTTATTCTTTTTCTATTAAAAGAACCTCCATACATAATTACATGTGTATTTACACCCACATTGTAAATTGCAGCAGCAAAATGTACCAGTAGAATTTTCCAGCCAAAGTAAACATAAGGTATCCCTAAAACGAATAAAATAATTACACTTACACACATTAAGGTAAATTTAGAGGTTAAATAACGTTCGTACTTAAAATTCTGACTCATTAGCATGTTGTAATAAACACTATCCCAAGCAGGTATAAATTGACCAAAATTTATTAAAAAAGCACCTGTTGAAAAAATACCTACAAAAGCAAATAAAAATTCTTTGTCTGCATACAGGGGTTGTGGATAAAAGAATAAACCATATAATAAACCTATAATAAACCTATAATAAGAATAAACAAAGAGGATTTTGTTCTCTTATTTCTTGTGATTAATCGCAGATCGTTTTTCATAAACGGAGCCAAATCTCCAAACCTGTTTAACCAAGATAAATCTGATGAATTTGCTTCTTTTACTTTAATTGCAATGGCCTCATCTAAGTATACTTGACTTCTTAATTGTTTGTAGTTTAACTGATATAAAACCACAAGTACAATAATACTAACTAAACTGTAAATAGGATTCTGATAAATAAAGTCGAAACCTTGCCCAACATAACCTGCTAGATTGAAAATTTCGAAACGCTGAACCAAAAATCCACCTAATAAAATGGCTATCATAAACCCAAAAGCAATATTATTTTTATTGACTAAGAAATTTAAAAAGTTGATACTTTGTACAAGTAAAATAATTAAAAATAACCATCCTAAAACACCATTTGTATCATAACCTTCTTTTATCAATACCACTGAAAAAGGAATGTAAAAAAACAAACTCATGATATTAAAAAATGAAAATGATGATTTTACCAATACGTAATTGACAATGGTTTTCTTTTTAATAGGTAAAAGTAACAATGGTTTAATATTCATTACTGGAAGTTTCTGCATGAGGTACCGAAAAATCAAATCGCCAGTAATGGCAAATAATAAAAATGAATTGACCACAACTAAAGGGTCTTTTTCTGGATACATTTCTTTTATCGCAAAAAAGCCGCCAAATCCCATCCCTAAAAATATGAGTATAAAATACACAGCAAAAAACCCAATTAAAATTTTAGCACCCATACTTTTACCAAAAGCAGCAGATCTAAAAAATTGTTTCCATTCTAACTTTAAAAAATGTGAAATCATACGTTGGTTATTTTGTTCTAGTAATGTGTAGTTTAAATGTAAAATTTGTTACAAATTTTTTACTAATTTATATTCTGGGTATGTTTCTT
>P_2C_Liq_1_UnCtyDRAFT_1000170_pt1 | contig 27299 bp, 24 predicted proteins | sample Pon2CUnioCityCA_2_FD_10234 | JGI IMG/M metagenome (IMG submission 10234) | reverse complement strand
TTATCAATCAATTGTAAAATTCTCTTCTAAGAAGTAATTGGCCCTTAGTTCGGCGTTATTTAATGTTTTGTGGTAAATAATTCTTTCTGCTAATCTTTTGTCAAGAAAACTCCCAGTATCCCATTTTTGGTTATTATTTTCGTCAACAATAGCTCTGATGGTATATTTTTTTGGCTCTAACAAGTCAAAAACAACTTTTGTAGAAGTGCTAATAAATTGACGTTCAATAACATCGTTTTGTTTATTTCCTGATAAAATTTCTATGATTAAATTTCTAGAGTTTACATTGTTTATATTTATAGAAATTCTGCCATAATCGTCAATTTCTTTAGTGCTAAATGTATAAGAAAGTGTATCGTTTTTTATGCCGAAAACATCATTAAAAGCATCAGGAAATGCTTTAAATTGGTATTTGTCTTTTGGTTTTTTGTCAAAAATAAAACCAATTTTATTTTCTTTTTTTGAAGCTAATACCTCATATTTTACTGCAATTGTATCTTTATCAAAGAGATTAATTTTGGTGGTATCAATTTTTACAATTGGGTTATTACTTTTTAAGAAAAAAGTGTCTCTAAAGTGCAAAACACTTCGGGTTGATGTGCTAATTTCTAAAGAATCTAATTTGTTCTTTCTTAATTTTACGGTAACTGTATCTAAAAATTCTTTATTCGAAACGATAAAATTTAAGGAATCGACATCAATTGGGGTAAACCAATAATTTAACGTGTCTTTATCAACCATAAATTTAGAAACACTTTTAAACGTATCGGACACTTTTGAGAGCAAGTTTACCTTCATGTCTTTAGCATTGCCTTCAAAACCAAATTCAATTTTACCACGCGTAATTTCTTTGGCGCGTTTAAATTCATATGGTAAAACTTCTTTAAAAAGAATGATGGATTTAGAAATAATACTATCTCTTGGTAACTGAATAGTGTCTGTAATAAAACCAATTTTATCAGTTGCGGGGTCAAAAATATAATCGTTAATCGTTTCTTTTAAAGCGATCATTAGATACTTGCCTTTTCTTAAATTGGTAAATTGAAAGTTTGTAGTGTCTAAAGTACTGGTAATATAATTCGGTTTCTTTTTATAGACGATTGAATCGGTAAATGCAGTATCTATTCGATACAATAAAACGTTAACATTTCTTGGTGTTTCTATTAACTGAGCGTCTTTTATACTTCCTGAGGTGGTTAAAGAATCGATATAATTTCCCGTAGAAAAAACGTATTTAAAGTTTTCTAGTTTATTACCTTCATTATTGTCTTCTACAGCATTCCCAAAGTTAAAAATATAAGTAGTGTTTAGTTGTAAGGTGTCTATAATTTCAATCTTAAGTTCTTTACTGGCTGAGCCTTGAGGAGAAATTAAAGGAGGATTTTTCATTGGTGGCGAAACAACGAATTGTTTGTTGATATCCTTAAGTTTTACAAATTCATTAAACGTTAATTTTACTTCTTTTTTATTAAAATTAATGCTTTCATAAGGGGGTTTTGCAGTGACAAATAATGGAGCATCTTCATCTTTTGGCCCACCATCTGGTCTTCCAGTCCTTGCACAACTCAAGCTAAAAAGAATAACGGAAATAAAAAAAAGAAATCTACAAGAGGTATTCACTTAATACAAATTTTGCACAAATTAACGATTAATTTTTGAATATAAATCATAAAATTTACTCAGTATATGCCATAGTTAAGATACTAATTTTACAGTTGTCTGACTTTAAAAATTCTTTTGCACAAGCTTCTAAAGTGGCACCAGTTGTAATTACATCATCTATTAATAAAACGTGTTTATTGCTAAAATGAGTTGGGTTTAGTAATTGAAATTTNGTGTCAATATTATTAAAACGTTCAAAACGCGCTTTAAACGTTTGTGTTCTGGTTGATGAAATTCGAATTAACGCTTTTTCAACAAACGGAATATTTAAAAAGAAACTCAATCTCTCGCCAAATTTACTTACTTGATTATACCCTCTTTCTCTCAACTTTTTAGGATGTAAAGGCACAGGTATAATACAATCTATAGTTGCAAATTCGTTGTTTTCCTTTAAAAGTGTACCTAACCAATTGCCAAAGAAAACACCAATTTCTTCATTGCCTTTATATTTTAAATTATGAATTATTTCCTGCGTGCTTCCTTTTTTTCTGTAAAATAGTAAGGCATATCCTTTTTCTATTGGTATTTTGCCAAAAAAGGTTTGGGTAACTTTATTATTCGTATACTCCTGAAAGTTAGTCAATGGCAGATCGTGTCTACAAAGTGTACAGATTACAAGTTCATTTTCTACTAGTTTCTCATCACAAACCACACATAATTTGGGATAAAAAAGATAGAATAAGTCTTTTAAAAGCCTCATCTTTACGCAAATTTTTTTAGAAATATACTTAATAAATAATACAAACTGATTGTCTAGCAGAATAAAATTTTTTCAAGAAGCACTAAAAAATGTCAAAACNTTGGGTACAGTGACACCAAGTTCACGATTTTTATCAAGAAAAATGATAAAAAAAATAGATTTTAAAAATGCTAGAGTTTTAGTTGAATTGGGGCCAGGAAATGGCGCAATTACCAAATATATTTTAGAAAATTTAGCACCAAAGGCTATTTTAATTTGTTTCGAAATTAACGATAACTTTTACAATCAACTAAAAGCATTGCAACATCCACAGTTAATTGTTTTAAACGCATCAGCAGAAAAAATAGAAGAAGAGTTAAAAAACCTAAATATTGGTACTGTGAATTATATTATTTCTAGCTTACCCTTTACCATTATTCCTGATGATATTTCTGATGATATTTTAAGAAAATCGTACCAAGTACTTGAAAATGAAGGAACTTTTATTCAATATCAATATAGTTTAACCTATTTTAAAAAGTTAAAAAAGGTATTTAAAGATGCAATATGCTTAGAATTCGAACCTTTAAATATTCCACCTGCATTTATTTATCGCTGCAAAAAAGTCGAGTAGTTTTTTATTGAAAAATTTAGGTAAACGTGTATCTTTGCGCTCATTATGGCAAAACAAGAAGATCAATTTAAAAAAGTTTTATCGCACGCAAAAGAGTATGGTTATGTTTTTCAGTCTTCTGAAATTTATGATGGATTAAGTGCGGTATATGATTATGCTCAAAATGGAGTTGAGCTAAAGAAAAATATTAGAGATTATTGGTGGAAAGCAATGGTGCAAATGCACGAAAATATTGTTGGTATTGATGCTGCAATTTTAATGCACCCAACCACCTGGAAAGCTTCTGGTCACGTAGATGCTTTTAACGATCCTTTAATTGATAATAAAGATTCAAAGAAACGTTACAGAGCTGATGTTTTGGTAGAAGATTTTAGAGAAAAGATACATCAAAAAATAGAGAAGGATATAGATAAGGCAAAAAAGCGTTTTGGTGATGCTTTTAATGAAGCTGAATTTAGAGCTACAAATCAAAATGTAGTTCGTCGTCAAAAACAAATTGATGAGATAACTGCAGAATTAACAAGAGTGCAAGATGAAAGTGATTTGGCTGGCTTTAAACAGTTGATTATTGATTTAGGCATTGTTTGTCCTGCTTCTGGATCTAAAAACTGGACAGAAGTAAAACAATTTAATTTGATGTTTGGTACGCAAATTGGTGCATCAGCAGAAAATTCTACCCAGGTGTATTTACGTCCAGAAACAGCACAAGGTATTTTTGTAAACTTTTTAAATGTGCAAAAAACAGGGCGAATGAAAATTCCTTTCGGAATTGCACAAACTGGTAAAGCGTTTCGAAATGAAATTGTGGCAAGACAATTTATTTTTAGAATGCGCGAGTTCGAACAAATGGAAATGCAGTTTTTTGTAAAACCAGGCACTCAAAAAGAATGGTATGAACAATGGAAAGAAACTCGCTTAAAATGGCATTTAAGTTTAGGTATGGGCGCAGAGAATTATCGTTTTCACGACCATGATAAATTAGCACATTATGCAGATGCTGCTGCAGATATTGAGTTTAATTTTCCTTTCGGATTCAAAGAGTTAGAAGGAATCCATTCAAGAACTGATTTCGATTTAAAGGCACACGAAGAATATTCAGGAAAAAAATTACAATATTTCGATCACGAAGAAAACAAGAGTTATGTGCCTTATGTTGTAGAAACTTCTATTGGTTTAGATAGAATGTTTTTAGCTGTTTTTTCTAATTCTTTGGTGGAGGAAGATCTAGAAAACGGAACCACAAGAACCGTTTTAAAATTACCTGCAGTTTTAGCACCATTTAAAGCTGCAATTTTACCATTGGTAAAAAAAGATGGTTTGCCAGAAGTTGCTCGTAAAATTATGGACGATTTAAAATGGGATTTTAATGTGTTTTATGATGAAAAAGATGCAGTAGGGAAACGCTATAGAAGGCAAGATGCAGCAGGAACACCATTTTGTATTACTGTAGATCATGATTCTTTAACAGACCATGCTGTAACGATTAGACATAGAGACACTATGGAGCAAAAACGAGTAGCTATAGCAGATTTAAAAGATATTATTAAAGCAGAAGTTGATGTAAAAACTTGGTTGCAGAGAATGTAGGTTATTCTACATATTCTGCAATAATTTTTTTCCATAATAGATACCCTTCGCCATTTAAGTGAAGTCCATCTAAAGAATAGTTATCACTCAACTCATTGGTTTTAGATAAAAATGATGAGTGAAGATCTATATAGTTTATATGATACTTTTCAGTAATATTCAGTAAACCAATATTTATATTTTTAATATCAATATTACTTAACGTTTTTCGTTTGGCTGGTAAAACACTTTGAATATAAATTATAGTTTCAGGCAAATTAGTATGTATTTTGTGGATTAAAAGGGTATACTTTTCGAGTATTTGATCCGTATTTTTACCTTTTCCTAAATCATTAATACCAATCATTAAAAATAGCTTTTTAGGTTTTCTTTCAATAATTTCATCAATTCTAGATAAAATACCATCAAGAGTATCTCCGCTAATTCCTCTATTTATAATATTGTTTTGACCAAAAAGTTCACCCCAATTACAAAACTCTGTTATACTATCACCTAAAAAAATAATACTTCCTTCTAAAATTGGCATACTACTAAAGACATTCAATTTTGTTTGGTAAAGATGAGAGTTTAGAGGTTCTTTTACTGGATTAAATATTTTGTTTTTTAAATAATTGAGTCCATCTTTTTTTATCAAGATAAAATACCCAAATAGCACCAAAAAAATAAGATTTAAAAGTATCGAATATGGTAACAATTTTTTCATTTTTTAAAACCGCCAACCCACATTTAAACCAATTCTTGGCACTAAAACAGGAGAGTCAGAACCAAATAAGTTACGCCCTAAACCGCCATAAACATCTATAATTAAACCGCCTTTTGCTTCGTATTTTGTACCTACAGCAATTCCTAAAGCAGCATCTGTATATTTTACGTCAAAGTTTCTAGAATCTTCAATAGACTCTTTTTTACCTGAATTTACCCCAATAAAACCTTCTCCAAAAAAGTTCCAATTGTACTCAGAAGTAAAGTAATGACGATAATAAGGAGTAATCATGACATTTTCATTGTATCTAAAATTGATATCTTGTTTTGCTAAGTTAAAAAGAGCAGAAACACCAAACGAAGATTCATCATTTATATAGTTTTCATACGAAAACTCTAAACTTCTAATTACTAAAGCATCACCAATATCTAATTTTATTTCTTTTTGAGAAAATACAAATGAACTAGTAAGAAGTGTAAAAAGCAGAATTATTTTTTTCATTGAATTAATTTTATTCTCTAAATATTTTTAAACTTCTTCAAAAGTACTAAATTCTAATCAGCTATGCATTAAAAACGATATCCTAAAGAAATTCCGAAGCGACCAATAACATCATAATCGAAAAAATCTTCGCTGTTAGTACCCTTAATTAGGTTTCTTCCTACGCCCAAATAAACTTCGGTAGTAAAGCCAGATTTTGTAATAAATTTACCTCCTACAGAAATTCCTAAAGCAAAACTTGTTCGACTTTCAACAGAAGAACTAAAACTATCAAAGTTGTAATTATAGATTTCATCTTCATACGTATTTAACATACCAAAACCTTCCACAAAAAAACCTCTTGCAAAGGTGCTTTCAGAAAAAAACCATCTGTAAAATGGTGTTATCGAGAATTTTTTAGGAAAACCCACATCACTATTTTGTATGTCAGAAAAATTATAAAACAAAGCAACACCATATGAAGATTCTGAATTTATTAACCTTTCATAAGAAAGATCTAAAGAAGATAATGCTATTAAATTAAATGCATTAATTTTTAATTCTTGTTTTTTATCGACATCTTGAGGATATTTATCTTCTTTTTGCTCATTTTGAGCAATAGAAAATGTTGCTGTTAGCAATAAAATAATTAAGGTGATTTTTTTCATAAGTGGTTGATTTAGTTTTCTAGGCATCCTAAGCAAAAAGTATACCAAATTTCTACCCTTTTATTTTGATATACTTTTGAGATTGCAATATTACTTTTATTAGATGAATAAAACCTTAAAAGGTTGCGTTAACTTATTTTTTTACCATTTTATAGCACTGAAAATTAATTTTAGAGATCGTTTAACATAAAAATTCCTTTGGTAAGAATTTTTTTATGCTGCAATGGTTCAGCATTTAACAGCTCTATAAAATTTTCATTTTCCAAACCAATTTTTAGCGTTATTTTCTCTAAAGAATACTTCTCATTTTCCTCTTTCACTAAAGCAAGAACAAAAGTGTTGGTTTCATTTTTTAAAACAGCACTTTTTGGTAAAGAAATGGCTTTTTTAGACTGCGTTATAATGGCCGCTTCTACAAACATTCCCGTAATAAAACGTACACTTTCATCTTTTAAGTGGCCATGCACTTTTATAGTTCTATCGTTGTCGATAGATGTTCCGACCAAATGAACTTCGGCTTCGTAACTTTTTTCAGAAGCTTCAGGCACACTAAATAGAATATCTTGGTCTTTTTTAATGGTTAAAATATCTTTTTCGAAAACATTTAGTTCTAAATGAATATGGTCTGTATTTATAATTTCTAAAAGTTCGCTTGATGAGGATACAAAAGAGCCGTTACTTACATTTACTTTGGTTACATAGCCATTNATTGGTGCATACAAATTAATACNTGATGCTATTTTACCTTGCTCAACATCTTTCGGATTGATGCTCATCATTTGTAATTTTTGACGCAAACCGTTATAACTTGCCAAACTACTTTTGTAGGTGCTTTCTGCTTTTAGGTAGTTTTTTTGTGAAGTAATTTTCTCTTCAAACAAAGCTTTTTGTCTTGTATATTCGTTTTTTAAATAGTCTAATTGTGCTGAAACTTCTAAATAGTGTTGTTGAATTTCAACAATATCTGTGTTTGTTAAACTGGCTACAAATTGCCCTTTCTTAACTTTGTCACCAATCAATAATGGAATTTTACTTACATAACCACCAATAAATGTGCTAACGCTGGCCCTGTTTTCTGGTGGAACATCAATCATACCACTTGCGTTTACAACGGTGTTAAAAGATTGTTCTGATAATTGGCCAAACTGCATATGCTGACTTTCAAACTGCTGTTTTGTAATTTCTATCTGATTTGGGTTTTCTGAAATTTCAGGAGTACTTTCTGTTGTTTGTTCTTTATTTCCGCAAGCAAAAAATAGCGTTGCAAATAAAAGGATATATAGATTTTTCATTTTTAAAAAATATTTAAAATAAGGTGATTGATTTGGATAACTGTTTGGTTGTATGCATTTAAATTATTGAGGTAAGACAGCTCAATGTCTTTGGCAGTTTCCAAACTTTGTATGTATTGGAAAAAGTCGATTTCGCCCTCTTTAAACGTACGGGTTACAGTTTTTAAAATTTCGTTTTTTAGGTTTTTGCCTTGCGTTTCGTAATAATTTACAGCCTCTTCATATTGCTTAAGTGTCGCTAAAAGCGAATTATATTGCGCTTCTAGTTTTACTTTGTAATCTTGTTGCTGTTCAGAAACCATGGTTCTTGCTATTTTTGAAGCTTTTATTTTTGAAGCATTTCCAGAAAATAAGAACGGAATTTTCAATCCAAATTGATAGCCTATTAGAGTGTTATTTAATTGATTGTTGGTTCCTTGAAAATATTCGAGACTAATATCGGGTAACAAACTTTGTTTTTCTTTTTTATACAAGATATTTTGATAGTTTTTAGCATTCTCAAAATATTGCATCCCTAAATTATCTTTGGTAGAAATAGTTTGTAATGGTATCTTGTATAGTGGTTCATCAACCGTTTCTAAAGTGTCAATTTGCACTACACTTTTTAACTGTTCTTTAGAAAAAATTACCTCTTGTAATGCTTGTTTGTAAAGTAGTTCTAATTGTTTTTGTTTAGATTTAGCCGTAATCATTTCTAAATAATTGGTTTCACCCAATTCGAATCTACGTTCAGATTTACTCGAAAAATCTTGATATAAACTATCTAAAAATCGATACGTTTCTGCTTTATTTTTTGCGTAACTTAATTTGTAATAATTGGTGTATACTGCTTTATGAACTTGCTGAAATTGGATATCGTAATTTGTTTCTTCTAAACTCGATTTTACTTCATTCAGCTTTTTATCCGTAAAATAAACCGTTGGAAATTTAAAATCTTGTGCAATTCCGAAGACCTTTAAAGGCAGGTTGTTTAGTGCAAGATTATTTTCATCATAACTATAATAAATAGATGTTTTATCAAAGTTAAACGCACTTCCAACTAAAGCGTTGCTTTCATCAACCTTTAAGTTTGATGCTTTTAAACCCGAATTATTTTTAAGTGCCAAAGCCAAGGTTTCTTCAAGCGTTAGTTTAGACTGTGCATTTACATTTACTATCGAAAAGAAACCGATAATGGTTACTAGTATGGTTTTATTCATTTTAATTTCTTTTTTTTCTTCAAACCAAGCATATAAAACAGGTAAAACCACTAAGGTTAAAATGGTTGCTGTAATTAAACCTCCAATAACTACAGTAGCTAATGGGCGCTGTACTTCTGCACCCGCATTTGTAGAAATTGCCATGGGTAAAAAACCTAAAGCAGCAGCTGCAGCCGTTAATAAAACGGGTCTTAAACGTTCTGATGTTCCGCGTTTTATACGTTCTTCGATATCGATAATTCCTTCTTCTTTTAGTTCTTTAAAGTGTTCTATTAATACAATTCCGTTAAGTACGGCAATTCCGAAAAGCGCTATAAAACCAACACCTGCAGAAATACTAAAAGGGAAATCTCTTAACCATAAAAATAAAATTCCACCAACAGCAGATAAAGGAATGGCAGAATACACCATTAAGGCTTCTTTTATAGAACCAAATGCAAAATGCAGTAAGATAAAAATTAAGACTAATGCAATAGGAACCGCAATCATTAATCGCGCTTTGGCACTTTGTAAATTTTCAAATTGACCACCATACGTTACATTATATCCGGCTGGTAATTTTAGGTTTTTATCTAGAATGCTTCTTACATCATCTACTACCGATTGTAAATCTCTGTTTCTAACGTTTATACCTACTACAATTCTACGTTTGGTATCATCTCTAGAAATTTTTGCAGGACCTGTTGTGTATTTAATTTCGGCCAATTCACTTAACGGAATTTTATTGCCATTAGGCGCATCCACATATAAATGTTGAAGACTAGCTAAATTTTTACGATTTCTTTCATCTAAACGAATTACCAAATCGAACCGTTTTTCACCCTCAAAAACATTACCAACAATGCCGCCAGCAAACCCCATAGAAATTAATTGATTGATGTCTGAAATATTTAAACCATATCGTGCAATTTTACTTCGGTTATAGGTTACACTCATTTGTGGTAAGCCTTCCACTTTTTCTATGATGATGTCTGAAGCTCCTTCAACATTTTTAATCAGCTCTTTTACTTCGTTTGCTTTATTTGCTAAAACCGACAAATCTTCGCCAAATATTTTAATGGCAACATCGGCTCTAACACCGGTAATTAATTCATTAAAACGCATTTCTATAGGTTGCGTAAATTCTACTTCCATTCCAGGAATAATTGCTAAGGCTTCTTTAAATTTATCTGCCAGTTCGTCTTTGCTTTCTGCAGAGGTCCACTCACTTTTTGGTTTTAGTTTGATGATAACATCACTTTCTTCCATAGACATTGGGTCTGTAGGAACTTCAGCCGCACCAATTCTACTCACTACTTGAGCTACTTCTGGGAAGTTTTTTAATAAAATTTGTTCAATTTGTGTGGTTGTTTCTATGGTTTTTCCAAGTGAAGTTCCTGTTTTTAAAACAGGTTGAATTACAAAATCGCCTTCATCTAAAGTAGGTACAAATTCACCTCCCATTGTGCTGAATAACCAAACACTTGAAGCTAAAAGTAAAGCCGCAAAACTGATGACTAATTTTTTATGAAATAAAGCCCAATGAATTACAGGCGCGTAAAAGGCATTCAGTACTTTCATCAATCGCACAGAAATGTTTTTTGGGGATTGTTTTTTAGGTTTTAAAAATAATGAAGAAACTACGGGAACATAGGTTAAACAAAATAGCATTGCACCTACTAAGGCAAAACTAAAAGTCAATGCCATAGGTTTAAACATTTTTCCTTCAACCCCACTTAAAGACAGAATAGGAATAAAAACAATAAGGATAATAAGTTGCCCAAAAATGGCAGAATTCATCATTTTTGAAGCACTTTTTAAGGTAATTGCATCAATTTCTTCTTGTTTAGCCTCAGCATTTAGTGATTTTAAGTTTTCACTTTTTTTAATAATTTGATAGGCAATAAATTCAACAATAATTACGGCGCCATCAATAATGATCCCAAAATCAATAGCACCTAAACTCATTAAATTGGCATCAACACCAAAAATATTCATTAATGAAATGGCAAAAAGTAAACACAGCGGAATTACGGAGGCAACGACTAAACCAGAACGTAAATTCCCCAATAATAAAACCACTACAAAAATCACAATTAACGAACCCAAAATTAGGTTTTCAGCAACTGTAAAGGTTGTTTTTCCAATCAACTCACTTCGTTCTAAAAATCCATTGATAAAAACACCTTCTGGCAAAGAGCTTTGAATGGATGCAACACGTTCTTTTACAGCGTCTATAATTTCTTTAGAATTCCCGTTTTTTAGCATCATAATTTGTCCAAGTACTTTTTCTCCTTGTCCATTTCCTGTGATGGCACCAAAACGAGTAGCGCTACCAAATCCTATTTTCGCCACATCTTTTATGTAGATTGGTGAACCTTCGTTTTTTACAACGATGTTGCCAATATCTTCTAAAGTTTTTACCAAACCTTCTCCACGAATAAAAAACGTTTCGTTGGTTTTTTCGATATAACCACCCCCAGCAACACTGTTGTTTTTTTCTAAAGCGTCATACACTTCTGCTATAGAAATATTCATTGCGTTTAGNTTGTTTGGGTCNATAGCAACTTCATATTGCTTTAAAAAACCGCCCCAAGTATTTACTTCTACAACTCCAGGAATTCCAGAAAGTTGTCTTCTTACAATCCAATCTTGAATGGTTCTTAATTCTGTTGGCGAGTAACGCTCTTCATAACCAGGTTTTACATCTAAAATATATTGATAAATTTCGCCTAAACCTGTTGTAATGGGTCCCATTTCTGGTGTTCCAAAACCTTGTGGTATTTTTTCGGAAGCCGATTTAATTTTTTCGGCAAGGAGTTGCCTAGGAAGATACGTTCCCATAGCATCACTAAAAACAATGGTTACCACTGATAAACCAAATTTAGAGACCGATCTAATTTCTTCTACGCCAGGTAAATTTGCCATTTCTAGTTCTACAGGGTAGGTAATAAATTGTTCTACATCTTGTGTAGAAAGATTACGTGAAGTAGTAATCACTTGTACCTGATTGTTGGTAATATCGGGTACAGCACCAATAGGGATTTGAGTTAAGGAATACATACCAAAACCTACAACAGATGCAATAAATAAAAAGATAATTAGCTTATTTTTTAAGCTGAATTTTATGATTTTTTCTAACATAATTCATAATAAAATAATAATTAATACATACCTGTTTGTAATCAACAGGATTATAAGTTACTATAGAATTATGCGAATTTGGGTGGTTGAAAAACAGAAGGTTTTTCAAATAAAGAATACGATTCTTTGTAGAAATAATTTTGTTGAATTTGAATTTTTATGTTGTGTTTTAATTCAAATAAAAGCGTATTGAAGGCAAAAATAGTTGGTAAATGATTGTGGTTTTGAGAATCTTGTTTAAAAGGTAAGTCTTTGTGTTCTTTGTGTTTTGTTAGTTTAAATTCAGTATTTCCATAATGCTCATATAAAAATTCTAAAAAAGTATCTCCATATTTTTCTTGATGAAATTGGGCATGCTCTAACAATACGGTTAACTTAGAAAAAGATTTCAAATTAACATTTAGACTCTGAAAAAGAATCAAATGGGCTAATAATATGGATGTTAATTTTGGCATACTTTTGCAAAGTAAAGGTTTTTTTTTACAAATCACAGCAATAATTGTTACCAAAGAAAAATTTAATAAATTAAAAACTTGCTCTTAGTTGAACGCTTCCGGTATGAATTGCTCTCGAATTTTCGCTTTTTCTACCCAAATAACTTAAATTTAAATTTAAAAAAGAATTCAATTTTCTATTAAATATGCAACTCCAAGTATAATTTNTACCTGCTTGTAAACCCTCTAACATTTGGTAAGCTACAGGAGTATTTACGTTTCCAGTAAAATCATTTAAAAATACATTAATATTAGCAGATATTTGATTCTTCTTTTTTCCTAAATAAAAGTATTCTACCCCAAATTTTTGTTGATGCAATACTTCAAAATCTTGTAATTTATTTTGCTTGTTTTTAAAGTGATAAAAAGCAGAAAAGCGATTGTTTTGGTTGTATAAGAAACTAATTTTTGGCTGAATTTCATTTGCATCAACTTCATAATTTCGGTTGATTAAATTTTCGGTTTCTAAAGTGTTTTTGGATGTTTTTCCCATTACATCAATCAACCAAAAATCGGCAAATTTATGTGCATAATCTAATTGATGGATCTTAATTTTATTTTCTTGATTCCCAATAAAATACTGTTGCTTTATTTGAGAATTTCCATAGGTAAAAGTGATGCTATTTTTTTGTAAATCTTTATTGTAATACAAACTATTTCTGATGTTTAAATTCAAGCCAATTAAAGCATCTTCATTGATGTTAAAAGGGTTTAATTGGAAAGAATTATCACCTCTTTCTTGTTCGTTTTCTACAGATAAAAAACTCTGATTGTAAAAGTGTGACAAGAATTTTTTAACCCCTTTTTCTTGCATCCAATTTCTTGGATTTATAGTGATAGATTGATTCCATTTTGCACGTTGTGTTGCAATAAACGTTAAGTTAGGTTTGGGTAATCGCAAATAATTGGCTTGATCTTGAAACAGCGCAATTTCGAATTCGTTAAAATCTTTGATACCATCTTCATTATAATCGATCCACGTATAAAAACCCAATCCAGGTTCCGTTTGCACATAAACAAAATCTTGGCGTGCCACATTTCCTGAAGAAGTCTCATAAACGGTATTAAGATTGATGAAATTATTGAATAGTTTTTGATTGAAAATTATGCGAGAATTTAACGCTTTTTCATCATTGGTAAAATTATTTTGAGTGATTCTATAATTGGCAAATACACTTAAATTTGTGGTTGCATTTTGGATGAGTTTACTATTGATGTAAATCGTTTTTCGATTATTTATTTCTTGAAATTCATTTGATTTAATACTGTCGTTATTTCTATAATTTACCCCAACTTTAGCAAAAATTTTGGTGGAATCGCCAACTCCAAAAAAGGCCTCGTAATCTTTAAAACGATGACTCGTATTTACAAATTGATTTGTATTTACATTTTTTCTAGAATTGGTTTCAAAGTTGATCAATGCACCAAACCAAGATTTTTTTAAGTAATGCTCTGCTTTTGCTCTGGCTCTAAAGAAGAAATTATCTTCAATATTAGAAGTGTTGGATAAGTAGCTACCATCAATAAAAAAGGTAGTTTTATGAGTGTTTATTTTAGATTTTAGTTCGTGTTTTGTTCCGCGAAAACTATTATCATACCTTAAATTATTAAAACGATATAACACAAAATCTTCTTTATTATTGGTTAAGTTTACTTCAGATTGAAAGAAATTTTTTGTGGCATTATTGGTTAAAATATTCCAATCTCTATTAAACTCAACAGGTTCGTAAACTTGCTCTGAATAAAAGTTTTTTTGTGCATATTCATGACTAATTTTACTGGTTAGTTTCCAAGGTTTGTCAATTAAGGTTTGTTGCCAATTTACTTTTGCAGCTAAACCGATATTTTGATTATCATCTATAGTTGAAAATAAATTTCGGTCGAAATTACTTATAGCCAACTCTGCATCTAAAACTGTTTTTTTGGATGCATTTAATGCCGATTTTACAATAAATAATTGCGATTTTGTTGGAGCGATTAATCGTGTAATTGGGCTATAATTACCTTGATTTGTACCTACAAAATTAAAAATATTGCCAATGGCAATGGTATCATCTAAAACATAATCACCATTATTTGTGCCTACATTGGTGAAAGTAACTGAATATAATTCGTCGTTTTCATTGGTAGAATATTCAAAAAATTCTTGTGTTCCGTTATTTATTTTTTTGTACAAAATTTTATTTTCATTAAACGTATCTAAAAATGCACTTTCAGAAAACATAGCGTTTTGGTTGTTGCCAGCATTTGCCAAAACTTCTTGTTGTTCGGTAGATAAACTTTGCCGTAAAGGTTGATTTTTAGCGTCATTTTCTGAATAAAAATACCCAGCAATACTAAATTTTTCTCCTTGATATGCTGCTTTATCATAGGTAATAAATCGTGTATAATTGCGTTCTGCATATTGAAAATCAATCCAAATACGCATATCGTTGGTTATGGGTAATGTAGTATTAAAGGTAATTTCGCCCAAATTATAATTTATGGTATAATCTTCATTTTCTCCTCTTTTAATCTGATTACCGTTTACAAACACTTGTTCAGCTCCTTCAATCATTAGGATTACAGTTTCGTTATTTGCTCCATAAATTTTGTAAGGCCCTTGGTTTCCTTCAATTGCTGTAAATGTATAGGTGTTAAATTTACCGCGAACTACAGCTCCAGAAGCTTCAACTTTTAAATTGTCGTTGATGTTGGCTTTAACTTGTAATCCAGACACTTGTTTTGCAAACGGAAAAAAGAAGGTTTCATTATTTTTTATTGATAAATCTCCTGCTTTTACCAACCAGTCATCTGTGTACATTTCAATGAAAATTCGATCAAAGTCTGTTAAATTTTGCGAAATTCCATTGTCTTGAATGGGAATATTCGTATCAAAAATATTAGCTCTTAAGCTAACATTTTTAGAGAGTTTTCCAGAAATTTCTAAATCTAAAGAAGAGTTGGTTACTGCATTTTGGTTGTTTCCAGAAGTAAGTCCTCTAACAATAAAACCATTGGTTTCTAAACCATCGAAAAGCTTAATATCGGAAGTTTTTTTATTGGTGGTTAAACTGTACAAAGTGCCATCTGTAGAGCTGTTTTGTAGAATGAGTTTGTCATTAAAAGGGCTATATGTTTTGGTGATAAAATCGGGTAATCTAAAATATTCAACCGTTATTTTTTTATGTTTTTTTGAGTTGATTATTAACAAGGCTGTACTAAAATTTACGGTATATCCAGATGCAGGGATTTCTATATTTTTAGCATTTAAAACCTTAAATTTTTGTGGGTTAATAGCTACAGAATCTAGTTGAATAGAATCTTGTGTTACTTCAAAACTCTTCTTTCTAAAATCTGTAGATATGGTTTGCGATTGGATTGAAAATCCAACGAAAAACAAGAAGATAAAAAGAACTCTTTGTGGCATATAAAACTAAACGTAGTTAACGTAAAAATATGTTTTTTATGGTTTAAAAAAGTTTAGAAATTAGATATTTATTTAGAGTTTATATTCAATAAGGAAATTAAGAATAAAATTATTACTAAGATTTCTGTTTTCAACGTAATATCCGTTCTATGGAAACTTTACGTCAAAACTTAAAGAAGTTTTTTTCAATTAAAAAAGAGATTGCTGTTTTACAGGATTTTCATGCGCTAACAGCCATTTTTTACGCCAAATTCCGCCAGCGTATCCTGTTAAAGAACCATCAGAACCAATGACTCTATGACAGGGAATAACAATCCAAAGTGGGTTTTTACCGTTTGCAGCAGCGACTGCTCTTATTGCTTTGATGTCGCCTAAGGTTTTGCTTTGTTGTAGATACGTTTTTGTTTTTCCGAAAGGAATTTTTAATAAAGATTTCCAAACTTTTTTCTGAAAAGCAGTGCCTTTTGGGTTAACTGTTAAATTGAAACTTGCTCTTTCTCCTTTAAAATATTCTTCTAATTGCACAACGCAATCTTGCAAACAAGCATGTGTTTTTTGATTTAGAACTTTATGATCTATAGCTTCATCATCTAAAACAGACACAGATTGAATTCCGTTTTTATCACCCGTAATTTTTGCAATGCCTATAGGTGTTTTATAGTATGTGATTTGAGTCTCTTGCATTATACTCCAAAAATGTCTTTAGAGTTCTGAGTGGTAATTTTAGCGATTTCATCGAAAGAAATTCCATAAAGATCAACTAATTTATCAATTACATTGGTGATATAAGAACTTTCGTTTCTTTTTCCTCTGTATGGAGTTGGCGCTAAATAAGGCGCATCTGTTTCTAAAACAAGGTGTTTTAGATCAATTTCGTCTAAAAATTGATCAATTTTACCGTTTTTAAAAGTAACAACTCCACCAATACCTAATTTCATATTGTAAGAAATAGCTTGTTTTGCCTGTGCTAAAGTTCCTGTAAAACAGTGGAAAATTCCGAATAAATCTTCTCCTTTTTCGGTTTCTAAGACTTCAAAAATTTCATCAAAAGCCTCTCTACAATGAATTATAATAGGTAGTTTTTTTTCTTTTGCCCATTTTATTTGAGTTCTAAAAGCTTCTTGCTGTTGAGGTAAAAAACTTTTATCCCAATATAAATCGATACCAATTTCGCCAATCGCATAAAAATCTCTTTGATCAATCCATTTTTTTACGTGTGCTAATTCTTCTTTATAATTTTCTTTTACAGAAGTTGGATGCAAACCCATCATCAAAAAAATATCATTAGGAAATTCTTTTTCTAAAGACATCATACGTTCTGTGTAGGTTGAATCTATGGCAGGAATAAAAAAACGAGAAACACCAGCTTCTTTTGCACGTTGCACCATTTCTTGTCTGTCATCATTGAATTGCTCTGAATATAAATGGGTATGTGTATCTGTAATCATTAGTTTTGTTGAGAAATTTCAACAAAACTAATGATTTAAACTTCTTTAATAAAACAGATAAAAACTAAAATATCATTTTTTTAGTTAGTTTACCCCCATTGATTTCTTCAATTTGAAGAATGTACACTCCTGAGGAGATTTTAGGTAGTTTTACGGTTTGATTGATTTGGTTAATTTTTAGGTTTCTGAGGATCTGTTTGCCAGTGATATCGTAGATAGTTAGGGCTCCGTTTTGAATGCCCTGTACTTTTATTGTAGACTGATCAACTTTGTAAGCTTGAAAAGATTTTACAAAAGCTGTCTCTACATTTAAAGCACCATTTTGTACATGAACATAAAACCTTCCTAAACCATTCGATTGTAAATTATGGTTAAATGTGTAGGAATCTTCAGGAGATAATTCTCTAAAGATATTCAGCAATCTGTCTTCTAAATATACCTTGTATCCTTTATCTATGCTAGATTCATATAGTTTTAAGGTTAGTTCTTTTTCTTCGTTTAGCAAAATTCCCACAGGAATAATTACAGTATCATCTTTTAATTCAGGTAAAAATTGCACTGCAAATTTGGCGTTTTCATAGTTTTCTAACAATTGGGTATAGAGTGAAAAATTAGTTGTTACTCCAGAAAAAACGGCTGCATCATAGCTAATATCTAAATCATTGCTCATGCCCTTTTTAAAAGCAATAGTAGATCTCGAAATTTTTTCACCATTTTTTATCTCTAATACCATTTTTTGAGCAGGGGTGCTTTTAAAAAATAGATTTTCTGCTCTATGTGTTTGCATACTTTTATCAATATCTATAGTTCCTCCACCAGCTTTCGATTTGATGAAAAATGCTTGTCCAGGAGCTAAGTATTTGGCTTCATCACCATTTCCTATGGTTTCATATGATGATAACGTAGGATTCCAAACATAAACATTTGCTGCAATAGGGTCTAATTGACCAACATTAGTGGTTAAAAAGTTTGTTGCATTGGCATTAGCATTGGCATATAAAAATGCTGCATATGGATTCCCAACTAAATTCCAGCCATTTCCGTTTACAGTAATAGGATAGTTTTCAAGAACACTAGCATTTAATATTCCTGTAAATTCTAGAGTTGTATTGGCAGAAGTATTTATAGCATAACCTTTTCCACTTGGAAAGTTTCCAGAACCAACAGCGTCAGCTTGATAATACTCCCATGTTTGATTGATATTATTATACCAACTTAGTCCTCTATTGTTTCCTTGACCATTGGTTAACGGTTCATTTGCTGCAAAATTATCGATATCAACATTTGAAATGGGGCTGGTGATAAGGTGCCAAGCATTTCCGTTTCCTGAAACATATCTATTGTATGTTGTGTTAGATGGATTTGGATTGGTTTGATTACCATTTACAATTAGACTTCCATTTGAATCAATAGCTGAGTTTACAGTGATTTGTGCTCTTTGGTCTATATTTCCTTCAATTGTTAAACTTGCATTGGTTTCTACAGTTAAATTTTCGAATGATGTTAAATTATTAATGATGTGGTTTTGACCATTTGCAATATTTGGTGCGTTGGCAACATTTTCTAAAATTACATCATTTGTAGATTGAGGAACTGTATTTGGAAACCAGTTTAAAGGGTCGTTCCAATCATCACTTTCATTACCTGTCCAAACAATGTCTTCCGATAATACATTATTGATGTTGTTTGAAGCAAATACAGCCCCAGATGTTAAATACGTTACACCAGCAACTTCTCTATCTTAGTAAGGAGCTCCCAACATAAAATAATTACCAGAAATAGAAGTAGCATAGTTTGCATCTGCACTATTAAACGTTCCAGTTCCAATAAAGCTATTTGTTTGTGCTTTAGAGGCTACAATAGTTTCTTTTAACTCGTAGTTATTATCTATAGCTCTTTTGTATAAATAAGATTTACCTACCTGAGAAACATTGGCACCATTATGTCTTACTGTTTCATAAGGATCTGAAATCAACAAGAAATCACTATCCATAGTTATTGCTTTACCAAATTCATTACTATTAGAAATTCTAACAATTTGATTTTGAGACCAAGTATCATCTATATCACTTTTCTTAAAAATATAGGTGTACCCATTATACCATTTGCCATCGTCAAAAACCTCGTTGTTTGCCCCAACAGCAATATAATTTCCAGAAATATCAATATCTGAATACATGGTATAATTTTCTGTTTTTAGCTTTTGAATTTCTGTCCAAGTATTTAAACCATCATCTTTTTTAAAGATAAAAACAGATCCATAAGCTGCATTATTAAGGTTGTTTTCGTCAGTTCTATCATTACCATAAACAATTAGAAAGTTACCATCAATGGCTACAGTTGTTCCGAAATAATGCCTATTACCTCTTTGGCTAGGAACAATTTTTTGAACTTGACTCCATGTGTTATCTACTCCTTTTTTAAATATATAAGCAGAACCTGCAGATGCAATGGTATTTAAACCATTTTGATCTTGGTCTTCAAAAAGAGCTCCAGCAATAAGAAAATCGCCACTAACATCTATTGAATGGCCAAAATAATCACCATGTGAAGCATCTGAAGCTCTTAGTCGTTGGTGTCCTACAAAATTATCTGCACCATTATTTTTATAGATGAATACCGATCCTACAGGAGTTTGAAACAATTCTTCATTTAAACGATCTGTAGGAGAACTTATAAAAATATAATCTCCTTGAATTTTTACAGAACTTCCAAAATATTCATCAATAGCTTGACCTACATAGGCAGTTAGTTTTTGCAAGTAGTTCCAATTGCCATTACCGTCTCTTTTAAAAACATGGGCGCTGCCTGTAATTTGATTTTCACCTGGTGAGCCTATTACAGCATAATCGCCATCTATAGATACAGAATAGCCAAATGCATTACCAGAGGCTGCATTAGGTTGTGTTAAAATCTGTTCCCCCCAATTTTGGGCAAAAATAGTGGTAGATAATAATAAAGTATAAATAAGTATCAGTTTTTTCATAATCATTAATTTTTTTTGTTGTTAAAATCCAGTTCCTGGAGCTTCTGGGCTGGCAGCTTGTGCTTGTTTTGGTTGTAAAATCAGGTAAGTACCTAAAGCGGTTAAGGCTGCGTACTTGCCATATTTTTGCATTTTTTTAAGTGCTTCTTTTCTTGTAAGAATCTCTTTTTCCATAAATTATATTTTTTAGTTATTCCGTTTAATTGTTTAAATTTATGCCTAGTAGTAAAAACAAATTGCTAGCATTTTATTTTTGGAACAACTTTTTGTAAACGGTGTGCTTTTTGGTTCATATTATGGCATAAGACCTTTTTTGGCGATTTATGAAGTCTATGTGTTCAAATGTGAATTAGATGCGCCATAATACCGCGAACATCTGTATTTCTGATTTCAAATTTGTAATATGCTTTAAAATGTTGAAAAATGATAAAAGCCATAATAATTGATGACGAACAAGAGGCTGTTGATAGCTTAGCTTGGGAAATTAAAATGTTTTGTAAGGACATTAACATAATTGATTCTTTTACAGATCCAGAACAGGCCATTTCTGCAATAAATTATTTAAAACCAGATTGTGTTTTTCTAGATATAGAAATGCCAAAGATTGACGGTTTTCAACTTTTGTCTCATTTAAATTATCGAGATTTTGATTTGGTAATTACCACTGCTTATGATAATTATGCCTTAAAAGCATTCAAAGAAAATGCTGTTGATTACTTGTTAAAACCTATTGACAACGATGATTTGGTAAAAGTGGCTGATAAAATTAAAAAGAACAAATTAAACATGCAATTGGGTTTTTTCCATTAAAGATTTATTGCCCACTGTTGAAAAGAAAAATAAGAAAATCGCTATTCCTTTTAGCGGAAAGGTGGTTTTTTTAAATGTTGACGAAGTGATGTATTGTAAATCTGATGGAAATTATACCACAATTTATATGAAAGATGGTAAATCTTATGTGTACTCTAAAAAGATAAAAGACGTGTATGAATTATTTAATATAGATGATATTATTAGAGTACACCAATCGTATTTGGTAAATATGAATTACGTAAAAGAATATGTGAAAAATGAAGGCTATTATTTAATTATAGAAAATAATACAACCGTGCCTGTTTCAAAATCAAACAGAGCGTATATTCTAGAAGCTATTAAAAAGCTATAAAAATGGTAGAAGCAATTAGTAGTTTTTTTGAGCTAAAGCCTCTGGCTATTTTTTCTGTTTTTATATTGGGCTTTTTGGTAATTATATTCATTCAGAATATATTTTTCTACAAAATTTACAAAGATAATGCGTATTTATGGTATGCCATTTATGCATTAATTATCATTTTAGATCAAACTTTGGTCAACATAAGTTTTTATTATATGACTATTTTAAAGACGGATTTAGGAATAGTCTATCCCTTACATGTAGCCTTTGAGTGGTCGTACAACAGTGCTTACTTAATCTTTGTTATTGAGTTTGGTGGTTTGTTTTTGTTTGAAAATAAGAAAGCAAAAAGAGTAAAAAACATTGTAAAATACTTAGCATATTTACTTGCCTTATTTTTTGTATTAGATATTGTATTCGACTTACACTTAGTGGGTAGTGGTTTTCTTTTTGTACTAGTTCCTGCTTTAATCTTACTCAGCATTTATATATATTATTACTTATTTAAGATGAAAACTCCTGTAAAATATTACATTATTATAGGTAGTTTAGCATTTTCTATATTTTTAATTTTAGCTTTAGTAAGTTCGCGTTTTGGAAACAGTAGTTCGTACGGAGCTTGGTCTTTTTTTTACGTAGGTGTTTTTATAGAAAATATATTCTTCTCTTTAGGTTTGGTAAAAAAGCAAAGTTTAATTTTAGATGAAAGAAACGAATCACAAGAAAAATTAATAGAGCAGTTTAAAGAAAATGAAACTTTAAAAAACTCCATAAATCAAAGGCTTGAAAAAGAAATACCTCTAAAACATCTGAAATTATTTCTTTAAACAAGCTTGCGGAAGAAGAACGAATTAAACAATTAGAATTGGCTTTCGAAAAAGAAATAGCTGTATTAAAAGTATCTTCATTGCAAAGCCAAATGAATCCACATTTTATTTTTAATTCCTTAAACTCAATTAAAGTAAACATCATTAAAAATAACAAAGAAAACGCGGTTTAATATTTGAATAAGTTTTCTAAATTAATTCGTAAGATATTAACAATTTCAAGAGAAAAAGAAGTCTCTTTGCAAGACGAAATAGAAACATTAGAATTGTATGTGAGTATTGAGAATTTAAGATTTAAAAACCAAATAGACTTTTTAATAGATATTGATGCAAGTATTAATACACAAACTATTAAAATACCTCCGTTAATTTTACAACCTTTTGTAGAAAATGCTATTTGGCATGGACTATCGCCTAAAGAAGGTGAGAAAAAACTATGGTTAACAATCTCTAAAATTGATTCAAATTGCATACAAATATCGATAAAAGATAATGGTATTGGAAGAAAAAAAGCACAAGAATTTAAAGCCAAAAAAATGATAAAAAGAGCATCTATTGGTTTAAAACTTACAGAAGAAAGATTAGCTGTCTTTTCAAATCATTTAGAGCATAAGCATCAAATCAGTTTTCAAGATTTATACGAAGGAACAGAGGTTACCATCAAATTATGTACTGATTGAAACAAATTTTAAATCTTAAAAAAACATAGTTTAAAGAAACTGTATCTTTGCAGAAAATGTAAAGAATGACTTTTAAAGATTTAGATTTATCAAATCAACTGCAATATGCTATTGACGATTTGGGGTTTACAACACCAACACCCATTCAAGAGCAAGCATTTGCTGTGGTTAGATCTGGTAAAGATGTGGTTGGAATTGCACAAACAGGTACAGGAAAAACTTTTGCGTATATGATGCCTATTTTACGTGATTTGAAATTTTCGAAGCAAATACATCCAAGAGTTTTAGTGTTGGTACCTACGCGTGAACTGGTTTTACAAGTTGTAGATGAAATAGAAAAGTTAGCAAAATATATTAATCTTCGTGTTTTAGGCGTTTATGGAGGTGCTAACATTAATACACAAAAACAAGCCATTTTACAAGGCCAAGATATTATTGTTGCTACGCCTGGACGTTTGTATGATCTAGGGTTAAGTAACGCTTTAAAGCTAAAATCAATTCAGAAATTAGTGATTGATGAGGTAGATGTGATGTTAGATTTGGGTTTCCGTTTTCAGCTGATGAACATTTTTGATATTCTTCCAGAAAAAAGACAAAACGTATTGTTTTCTGCTACGATGACCGAAGATGTTGATGCTTTGATTTATGATTTCTTTAAAAATCCAGAAAAAATATCGATTGCAGTAAGTGGAACTCCACTAGATAATATTGAGCAATTTTCTTATATAATTCCTAATTTTTTCACCAAAGTTAATCTGCTACATCATCTATTAAAGGATAAAGAAACCTATAATAAAGTGTTGATTTTTGTGGGTTTTAAAAGAACTGCAGATTTATTGTTTAAACATTTAGAGGAAGTGTTTAATGACGAAATGTGTGTGATTCATTCGAATAAGACACAGAATTATAGAATACGATCAATCCGTCAGTTTGACGAAGGTAAAAATAGAATATTATTAGCCACAGATGTTATGGCTCGTGGGTTAGATTTCGATAATGTAAGTCATGTGATTAACTTTGATACGCCCGATTTCCCTGAAAATTACATGCACAGAATTGGTAGAACTGGCCGTGCAGAAAAAGCAGGCATAAGCATCTTATTATCTACAGAAAAAGAACAAGAAGCAAAACAAAAGATTGAAACGTTGATGGATTATAAAATTCCGCTAGTAGAACTTCCTGAAGAAGTTGAAATTTCAAAACTTCTAACAGAAGATGAACGTCCAAAAGAAGATCATGAACAATCTAAAAACAGAACGACTTTAGAATATGTACCTGGACCTGCGTTTCATGAAAAAAGTGAAAAGAATAGTAAAACCAATCAAGGAGGATCTTATCGAAGAGAAATTGCTAAGAAATATAAGAAGCCAAAAACGAGAGGAGATAAAAATTATAACAAACGAAATAAAAAGAAATAATAGTAAAGATTCTGATATTGATCAGGGTTAGTTCAGCTTGCAATATTTAATGCGTCTTTACAGACTTTTAAAAATTGGGTTTCACTAAAAATAAAATGATGCAGATTTTAACCAAACAAGAGTTGCATAATTTAGCAATGAATATAGTAGGAGAGAAGCTTACCAAAATGGGCTATGAATTTCAAGCAATTAATAGTCTTTTAAAAAGACACCCTCAGTTTGTGCTGTTTAAAAAAGGAGAACCTACTATTTTTGTGTTGGTAAAAGCCACCAATAATTTACAAAACCCAAATGAATACGATACCATTTGGATGGAAACATTTATTAGCCATGCAAAAAAACAAAATGCAAAAGTTTGGTTTGCTGGTGTAGGTATTGCCAATGCAGAAAGTGTAGAAAATCCAGTTTTTAAAGACCAACCTTACTATGTAGCTTTTGAAGATTTTGTAAAGATTTTGGAGTAGGTTCGTTTAACGTCTCCGTATATGAAACGTAGCGTGTAAAAAGACGCTATCGTTTCGGATTATACACGAGCCAAATTTTTATTTTTTCTATTTATCTTTTAATTTTCTAAATATACAAAAATAAAAATTTGGTGGACTTAATAAAGAAGCAAAAACCTCTCGGAAAGCCTTTAATAGCTATGTTTTATATACATTGTTAGCGGTAGTTTTTATTTCAGATGTTCGACTGTGTTCGTTATTCTGTTGGTATTTTTTACTCTATTGATTAAGTAAATATGAATAAACATTGCAATTGAAACTTGAAAAATAGAAATCAATGTTAGTGGTGGTAATCCCATTGGTGTTGGTGCAGGATAAACAGTTAGTAAATCAAAGAAGGTCAAGCCAACAACAGTAAACGCACTAGCGAAATCTAATAAACCTAATCCGTTCCAAGCCAATACTAACTTGTTGTATTTGTTTCCTTTGCGGTATATCAATATACTAAGTATAATGGCACTAGTAGCTACTGTTACGTCAAGCAATCCGTTGACTATACCTATCTCAAAGGGCAATTTATCTTGAACATAAAATAAAAGGAAGAAGATACCAGCAAAACGATAAGCTTGTGTTGAAATAAGCAGCCAAGTTGGAATCTGGTCAAGAAAGTTTTTAAACTTTTGATTTTTCAACCAAGAAATAACTAATACCAAAACAGGAAGCATTAATAAACTACCAAAAGCTAAAAAGCCTTTCCAATCTCCTTCCATCCAAGTTTTAGCATCCTGAAAGTAAGGGATTTGTGCTAATCCAAAAGCAATAAAAAACCAAATAAGCAAGGCGTAACTTACTGGTCGGTATCTATTCCAACTATATATTGAAAATAAAATGGCTATCAAAAAAGCCATACTTGTAACTAATACTAATGTTATATTCATTTTTTAAGTATTTTCTATTTAATTAGATTTTTCCATTTTAACTCCTAATAAGCCAAAGAAAGCAACGATAAACCAATAATAAGGTGCAGGCGTACTCCAAAGAGATGAATCATAACCAATTGCCAGGATTAAGGCTAAAATACCTAACCCTAGAAACACCAATGATGATATAGTCGCAAAAGGTTTATTTCCCGTACTCCGTCCACAATAAAAATAAACTGCTGCAAAACCAACCAAGAAAATAGAACTGGCGTGCCAAGAAAAATAATGCAACCATATAACAGAGTTCGGTAGGTTTGTCTGATGAAGTGGTGGTAAAACTTGCGGTGCACCTGCAAACTCGTGTATGACAATACCTAAAAGACAAAGAGCTGCTGCAATGGAATAGAATCTTTTTGATTTCATAGTTTTATTAATTTAATGTTGATTCTTGTAAGTCATTTTACTTTTCTTTTGTATTTTTGCTATTAATTTGAAAGCAAAAGTAATAATAACTATCGAAACAATAGTAAAATAATGCAAAAAGATTTTCGTTCAAATTGTCNAGTCTGCTCAACCCTAGACATTATAGGTGATAAATGGTCACTTTTAATTATTAGAGATATGCTGCTCGGGCACAAGAAAACCTTTAAGGAAATTTCAGATTCGGAAGAAGCTATTGCACCAAGTATTTTGTCGGCAAGATTAAAGCTGTTAGCATCTTTTGAATTGATTACCAAACGAAAACTTGCTGAAAATCAAAAAGAAAATATCTATCTTTTAACCGAAAGCGGTATTGCATTAGCACCTGTAATTCTTGAAATTGTTAACTGGGCAGATAAGAATATTAGGAAGTTCAACACTCAAATTCCAGCGCCAGAATTATTAGGTTTAAATATTGATAAGTCGGCTTTAATTCAGAATGTGCGAGAGAATTATAAGAAAATGGCTGCTGAAATTCTTAAATAATTGATATTGGTTCGATTTTTTTTTCAAATTACCGCTAACTACAAAGATAAGGTAAGTTTTAATTTACTTTATCAGAAGTTAGACGAATCTAGTATATTTTTCTGAGAAAGTCAAGTTACTGTAAAACAAAAAACCAACTCTTTTAAGTTGGTTTTCAATAATCTATGTAAGTTAAAATTACTCTGCATCTTGCTCTAACAAATCAAAAAACTGATTTAGTTTAGGCATAATGATAATTTTTGTTCTTCTGTTTTTTGCTTTGTTTTCTTTTGTGTCGTTTTCTACTAAAGGAATATACTGACTTCTACCAGCCGCAATTAAACGTTGTGGTTGTACTCCGTATTTATATTGTAAAATACGTGTTATTGAAGTGGCTCTTAGCGCAGATAAATCCCAGTTATCTTGAATAAGATTTCTTTTAATTGGCGTTGTATCTGTATGTCCTTCAATCATTACTTCCATTTCTGGTTGATCGTTAATTACTTTAGCAATTTTTTCTAAAACCGTATATGCTTTATCAGTTACGTT
>P_2C_Liq_1_UnCtyDRAFT_1000168_pt1 | contig 27376 bp, 25 predicted proteins | sample Pon2CUnioCityCA_2_FD_10234 | JGI IMG/M metagenome (IMG submission 10234) | reverse complement strand
CTAAAAAAAATAAAAATACAAGGTTTCTCATGATGATAAATATTATTTTTGCAAAGTTAATTAATAAATAAGAAAATGAGAATTGATTACTTAATAGTATTTGCTTTAATTTTTATTGCTTGTAAAAATGATAAAAATGGATCTGAAACTAAAACTGTAGAAAGAGTTGAGGTAAAAGATTCTTTAATTTACCCTGAAGAAATCCATTTTAAAAATTTACGACAAGTTACTTTTGGTGGCGATAATGCAGAAGCATATTGGAGTTTTGACGACAAGCAATTGGTTTTTCAATCGAATTATAAAAATTGGAATGTAAGTTGCGATCAGATGTTTTTAATGAATGCCGATGAAGATTTTAAAGATCAAATGCCACCAATGATTTCTACAGGAAAAGGACGTACCACTTGTGCGTATTTTTTACCTGACAATAAACACATTATTTATGCATCTACACATTTGGTTGATGAAAATTGCCCTGAAGTGCCTTTGCGTAAAAACGGAAAATACATTTGGCCAGTTTATGATAGTTTCGATATTTTTATGGCAGATTTAGAGGGGAACATTGTAAAACAATTAACCAACGAAAAAGGCTATGATGCCGAGCCAACTGTTTCTCCAAAAGGTGATAAAATTGTGTTTACATCTACGAGAAGTGGCGATTTAGAATTGTACACTATGAATATTGATGGTTCTGATGTAAAACAAATTACAGACGAATTAGGGTATGATGGAGGTGCATTTTTCTCTCCTGATGGTACAAAAATTATCTTTCGTTCGTCAAGACCAAAAACCGAAGAAGAAATTAAAGCGTACAAAGATTTATTAGCAGAAGGTTTAGTGGAACCAACAGAAATGGAGCTGTACATTTGTAATGCAGATGGCTCTGACTTACGCCAGCTAACAGATTTAGGTAACGCTAATTGGAGTCCGTTTTTTCATCCTTCAGGAAAAAAGATTTTATTTTCATCTAATTTTGAAGCAGAAAGAGGCTTTCCTTTCAATTTGTATTTAATAGATATTGATGGAAAAAATTTAGAAAGAGTTACACACGGAGAAACTTTTGATGCTTTTCCAGTATTTTCTAACGATGGAAAAAAGTTAGCTTTTTCATCAAATAGGAATAATGGAGGTGGTAGAGATACCAACTTGTTTATTGCAGAATGGCAAGATTAGTTTCAGGGTTCAAGTTTAGAGTTCAGCGTTTAGAGTTCATGTTATTTCGAATGAAACGAAGTGCAGTTGAGAGGTCTATTCAAAATTATTTGTTAAATTTTCATCTTGTATTGTTAAAGAGACAAGAAACTAAAATTGAATAAATGGCTTGGACAAAAGAAAAAATCTTAATCAATATCGAAAAATTAATGCGAAGTAAATTCTCTGATCCAAGAGAAGCATTCGATTATTTTGATGCAGACAAAGATGGAAATTTAACAAAGTCTGATTTTAAAATCCTCTTAAAAGAAGCCCAAGTAAGTCTATTAATTAGAGGTTTAGTTGCTGAATTTATGATGCAGAGTTTTGATTCAAATAATGATGGACTTGTGAGTTGGGAAGAATTTCAAGCGGCTATAAAAGAATCAGGAATAAAATAATAATTTTTACCTTTAGCAAAATTGATAACCAAGTAACCGAATACATTTATGGGAGCAAAAGAAAATATATTAAAAGACATTCATAGTTTAATAACGGGTAAATTTGCAAGTCCGGAAGCTGCATTTCAAAATTTTGATAAAGATAAAGATGGTGCTTTAAACAAAGATGAAATTAAAGATTTATTAAAAGAAGCAGGAGTAAATGCTTTTTTAAGAGGTGTAGTAGCCAGCGAAATGATCAAAGGTTATGATAAATCTGGAGACGAAACTATTAATTTTGAAGAATTTAAAGTGGCAATTGCTGAGTTGAATAGGGATTATTAATTATTTCAATTCAACAATCACTTCATTTTTTCGATTAACAACTTCCATAGGCGCATTATAGCCTAAGAAAAAGAATTTGTTGGTGTACTCAATATTTTCTTTATCTAAAAGTTTACTAAGTTTTTCTTTATAAGCCGCTATTTTCTGATCATTTGCCCAGCCACCAAAAGTAATGGCCGCAACTTTTTTAGCAGGCATTTCTTTAAATTCAATAGTTTTATTATTTGGTTCGGGTAAATTTTCTTTAGCGTATGCTTTGGGTACTAGAAATAGCATTTCAGTGTTTTCTTCTAAAGTCATGGTAACAGGACTCGTCATTGCAATTTTTTTATTTTCACTATTGCCTCCAAAAATATAACCTGCAAGTATAGAGAAGCCTTTGCTAGAGGTTTTATCATAATCGCCTGTATTTAGTTTTACAGAGGTAAAAAGTGCGCCTTCGTAGTTTCTTATTTCAAAATCATTATACGTTTTAACAATTTTATAAGGATACTGTTCAATGTCTTTTTGAGCGCTCATAAAATATAGTCGAGATAGTATAAACAAAATTACAATAACTCCGATCACTATAAATATAGCTTTCATTTTCATGATGTTTTTTAAAAAATTCATATGCCTACTAAAGTAAATAATCTATGACGTTATCTCTGTTAATATATTCTTATAATCCGTAGAATGAACACATTATAATTTACCTGTAAATTTCTCTATATTTTTTAATATTGATTAAAGAAAATTCAAGTTTTTAAAATTTAGAATACTTTAACATCATAAATTTATGGAGTTTATTTTTAAAATGTTTCTTTGTTCAAAATCGTAGNATATTCGATTTTCTNACGAATGAAAAAACTTCAAAAGAAAGATTATTTTGCAATACATAGTTGGATAGGGGTTCAGCTAAGNATTATCTTTTTTATTGTTTGTTTTTCTGGCACTGTAGCTGTTTTTAGTCACGAATTAGATTGGGTATTTAATNCAGAAATGAGAGCAAGNCCACAAAAAGAGTTGGCTTCAAAAAATGAAATTTTAAAACAACTAAAAACAAATTTTCCTAATCAACATATAACTTTCTGGGAAAAATCAAGAGAAGATTACTTAACAGATATTGTTCATTTAGAAAATGAAAAAGGTGCTATTTTATATGTTTTTGCAAATCCATATACAGGAAAAATACAAGGAAGTTCTTCAGCAACAATTCAGCGTTTTTTTAGAGATTTACATTACAATTTATTTATTCCTACAGATATAGGAAATTATATTGTGTTGCTTTTTGGTTTTTTATTGTTGGGTTCTTTAATTAGCGGTTTAAAATTTATCAAAAATAAAAGAAAACATTATTTAAATCTTGGTAAAAAAAACAACCTAATAGCTTTTATTAAAAATTTGCATAAAACTTTTGCAATATGGTCAATTCCATTTATAATGCTGTTTTCGGTAACTGCAATTTGGTATTTTACAGAAAGAGCCAATTTATTTTCGATTGCAGATTTTATCGAAGATAAAGAAATCGAGAATGTTTCAGTAAGCTCTAATGAACAGAAAAATTTCCCTTACAGTTTAGATTATGATCATGCTATTGAAATCGCTAAAAGAGAAATTTCGAATTTTACCTTTGGTTCTTTTGTGATTTCTGATCACTATAAAACAATAGAAGTTAGAGGGAATTCTGATGCAAAGTTAGCAAGATATAGAGCAAATAGAGTTGTTCTTGATGCAAAAACGAAAGATGTATTATTTCTCCAAAACGCATTAGAAACCAATTCTTTAATGACTATAAATAATTTGGTAGATCCTATTCATTTTGGATATTTTGGAGGGCTATTCACTAAAGTAATTTGGTTTATTTTTGGAATCTTAATTTGTTATTTAGCTGCAAGTGGAATTTGGATTTACTTAAAAAGAATTTCAAAAAATAAAAAAGGAACGTACACATTTAGATATCTGAATTGGTTCTTGTTTGCAGTAATTCAGTTTTTTATGTATTCAAGACTTATTTTAGAACAGCATATTTCATTAAAAAACCACGTTATAATTTTAGTTTTTTGGTTGTTATTTCTTTATTTAATGTATCATATTTTCTACAAAAAAATACGCGCTTAAATATTATTATAAACATAGCAATTGTTCTTACAGTAACTTTTATCTAAAAAACCAACTTAATACATTCTTAATCGATTACTTTATTAACTATCTTTGCAAACCATTAGTGGTAAACGAAGTATAGAAGGATGAAGAACATTAGAAACTTTTGCATTATCGCACATATAGATCATGGTAAAAGTACATTAGCAGATAGATTGTTAGATTTTACAGGCTCTGTAACTGCTCGTGAGCAAAAAGCGCAGTTATTGGATAATATGGATTTGGAACGAGAACGTGGCATTACCATAAAATCGCACGCCATTCAAATGGATTATGTTCATAATGGCGAACCGTATATTTTAAATTTAATTGACACGCCAGGTCACGTAGATTTCTCTTATGAAGTTTCTAGATCTATCGCAGCTTGTGAAGGCGCTTTGCTAATTGTAGATGCTGCACAAAGCATTCAAGCACAAACCATTTCTAATTTATACCTGGCTTTAGAGAATGATTTAGAAATTATTCCTGTGTTGAATAAAGTAGATTTACCTTCTGCAAATCCAGAAGAAGTAACTGATGATATTGTAGATTTATTAGGTTGCGATCCAGAAGAAGTAATCCACGCAAGTGGTAAAACAGGTTTTGGGGTTGATAATATTTTAGCGGCAATTATTGATAGGATTCCTGCGCCAAAAGGAAACCCTGATGCACCTTTACAAGCCTTAATTTTCGATTCTGTGTATAATTCTTACAGAGGAATCGAAACCTATTTTAGAGTGTTTAATGGAGAAATAAAAAAAGGCCAAGAAATTCAATTTGTCGCTACAGGTAAAAATTATTTTGCAGATGAAGTGGGTACGCTAAAACTAACTCAGGTTGTAAAAAAATCTGTTAAAACAGGTGATGTTGGCTATTTAATTACCGGTATTAAAACTGCAAAAGAAGTAAAAGTAGGAGACACGATTACAGATTTTGCAAATCCAACCCAAGAAATTATAGAAGGTTTTGAAGATGTAAAGCCAATGGTTTTTGCAGGTATTTATCCTGTAGATACAGAAGATTATGAAGAGTTGCGCAACTCAATGGAAAAATTGCAATTAAATGATGCCTCACTGGTATTTCAGCCAGAAAGTTCTGCGGCTTTAGGTTTCGGATTTCGATGTGGATTCTTAGGAATGTTACACATGGAAATAATTCAAGAACGTTTAGAACGTGAGTTTAATATGACTGTGATTACTACAGTTCCCAACGTTTCTTATCACGCCTTTACCAAGAAAAACCCAGAGGATATTATCATTTTAAATAATCCTACAGATTTACCAGACCCATCAAGATTAGATCGTGTAGAAGAGCCTTTTATTAAAGCTTCTATCATTACAAAATCTGATTTTGTAGGGCAAGTAATGAGTTTGTGTATCGAAAAACGTGGTCAAATTGTAAATCAGACGTATTTAACCACGCAAAGGGTAGAATTGATTTTTGAAATGCCTTTGGCAGAAATAGTTTTCGATTTTTACGATCGTTTAAAAACGGTTTCAAAAGGATATGCCTCTTTTGATTACCATCCAATTGGTATGAAGTCTTCTAAATTGGTGCGCGTAGATATTTTGCTGAATGGGCAACCTGTTGATGCCCTTTCTGCTTTATTACATGCAGACAACGCCTATACTATAGGTAAAAAAATTGTAGAAAAATTAAAAACCTTAATACCTAGACAACAGTTCGATATTCCTATTCAGGCTGCCATTGGCGCAAAAATTATAGCTCGTGAAACTACCAAAGCCTTGCGTAAAGACGTAACTGCAAAATGTTATGGGGGAGATATTTCTCGTAAACGTAAACTTTTAGAAAAGCAGAAAAAAGGAAAGAAAAGAATGCGTCAAGTTGGGAATGTAGAAATTCCGCAAGAAGCATTTATGGCGGTTTTAAAGTTGAATGATTAGAAGATATTTCGGATACTTAGCTTTTTTTGATTCAAGAAACAAGATAAAAATTAAGAGAAGACCTTTTTGAGTGATCGAGAAGGTTTTTTTATTGGAAGCTATTTCCAGCTTTCTGCACTCGCTTCACGCCCAAAAGCGTGAGAGCTCAAACAAATACTTCAATTTGGGCTAAACTTTTTGGGAATTGTAGGCAAACCGAAAAACTTTTAGCAAATTAAAACACGTAAACTTCACAGTGTTTTAAAATCTGCGCGGTTTCTTTAAAAATTAACTCTCCAACCACTTTCTAAAATCAGCAGTTGTAGAAGAACTCGTCATTACTTTTTCTTTGTGGTTGTTGATAGAAATTAACAATCGGTTTTTAAAATGACTTTCAATTTTTTCAATAAAATCGATGTTTACAATTTCACTTCTATTAATTTTAAAGAACTTTTTAGGGTTTAATTGTGGATGAATATTCCCTAAGTTTTGAGAAATGGTATGACGTTTGCCTTCTTTATCATTTACCAAACAGAAATCTCCAGAAGCAGAGATTAAAGCGATATCAACTGCATTTAATAATTGAATTCCGGATGCTTTTTTAATCACAAATCGTTTTTTGTAAGTAGTATGTTCTTCTTGTAAAGCCGATTTTAAAGCGTCAATTGTAGAATTGTCTAAAGTAGTATAATCGCCTTTTTTGAATAGAGATTGGTATTTTAAAATTGCATTATTAAAATCTTCTTGAGAATAAGGTTTTAAGATGTAAGCAATTCCATTTGTATTAAAAGCTTGAAACAAATAATCATCGTGAGCAGAACAAAAAATAATAGGTGCATCAATGGTAACTTTGTTAAATAAATCAAAAGACAATCCGTCTAACAATTGAATATCTGATAAAATAAAATCGTACGAGTTTTCTTTAAGTAACTGTGCTCCATCAACAAGAGAACGTGCCCAATCTTGTGAGGTTTTGATATCAAAAAAAGCATCCAAACACTTGGTTAGTTTTTGATAGGCTGGAATTTCGTCTTCTAAAATTAATATTTTCATTTCTGTGTTATAGTTTTACATATCATTTTGACCTTATGGAGAAATCTAATGAATTTTTAAAAGATTTTTCGACTCCATTTCATTCCGCTCAAAAATGACAATGAATACTTCAAAGACTAACTACTCAACTCAATAATCGGTATAAAAACTTCAAACTTAGTATCAGAATTCAACATCTGTATTTTTTCATCAGACAAAAGTTGATAGCGCGTTTGTAAGTTTTTTAAACCTGTGCCAAAAGATTCTTGTTGTGCAATTACTTTCGATTTTGTGTTGGTAATTATTAACCACCCTTCATTAATTTGAATCGTGGTTTTAATGGGCGTTGTGCCATTAGATTTGTTGTGTTTCACCACATTTTCTAATAAGCTTTGCAATGCACCTGTTGGAATAAATTTATCAACCAAAGTCATATTTTCTTCAATTGTAAACTCATAATCTTCACCAAATCTGGTTTCAATTAGAAAGATGTAATTCTTAGCCAATTCAATTTCGTTAGAAAGTTCCATTACTTCAGCATCTTTGGTTTTAATTAAATATCTGTAAATTAAAGATAATCTATTGATGTACTCTTTTGCTTTTTCTGGATTACTATCAATTAAACTGTCTAAAGTATTTAAGTTATTGAACAGAAAATGCGGATCGATTTGAGAGCGTAATAATTTTAATTCGTTTTCTTTTTGTTGTTTTTGTGTTTCCACTAATTGTTGTTGACCTTCGTAGAATTTTTTTATCAATAAAATTCCTAAAGGAAGCCCAACCATATCAACAGCATTATATAAGCCGTCGTTTAAATAAGATACTATATTTTTAATAGTACTTAAGCTTCCTCCTGCACTGAATCTGCCAATTATATTATCTAAAGTTCCAGTAAATGTTAACAAAAGCAAGCTTGATATAAAAAATAAAAAGTAATTTTTTTGTTCAACTAAAAACTTTGGTACTATTTTTTTAATAAACACTAGAATAATACATATCGATAAAATAGTACTTGTAGGAAAATCAACGATATATTCTATTAATTTATTACCTTCTCTGTAATAGTCAAAACAACCTAATATAATTGTTGTTCCAAAAACTATAGATAATATTACCCAATCAGATTTATTTAATTTTGTGCTCATTTAATAGCTAATATATTAATTTCCATCATTAATTCTATCTTCTTCATCTCTATTGATATTTCTTCTTGATTTTTTCTTGCCAAATTTCGATCCAAAGCTATACACCAAACGCAATTGAATATTTTGTCTAGAACCGTTACTTTCTACTGCTGCAGTTCCATTTCCGTAATCAATATTACCAACAAAACCTCTATTTAGCATTTTATTAAAACCGAGATTTACTTTTAGTTTATCGTCCATAAACTTTTTACCGAAAGAAAAATCTAACTCAGCCAGCCAATCAACCTCAATTTGTCCTTCTAAAGCTCCTGTTCCATAATTCCCACTGAGTTCAAAATTAATATCCCAAGGCAATTGATAACTTGCTTGAATAAACCAAATCAAATTCCATTTGTTTAAATCTACACCATAGGTTGAAGATTGAAAATCTGTGTTGGTCGCGATAATTCCTGTATAGCCATCTAAACCTTTAGTAAAATTAACGGGTGCAAATAATCGAAAGTTCCAATTCGCATTGTTTTCTACATTTACCTCTTGCTGACGAATTTGTGCAGTTGCATTATCTTGACTAATCAATTGAAAAATGACATCGTCAGTTTTGCTGTAACCAATGGTAAAAAAAGGTTGACCTTCATAGGTTAAATTAAATTGATAATTATTGGTGTAAGATGGCGTTAACCTTGGATTACCTTCACTTGCAGAAAAAGGGTCTAAAAATTGTTGAAATGAGTTTAAACTGTTATATCCTGGTCTTTGAATTCTATAGCTGTAAGATACACTTGCACCTAAAATGTCTGTTAATTTTCTGCTGATGGATGCACTTGGAAATACTTTTTTAATAGGACGCTTCTGAACTTCAGTAACCATTTGTCCGTCTTTTACAAAGGTTGATGTTCCATCTGTATTACTGTCTTCATAACGCAATCCGCCAGAAAAAGACCATTTTCCAAATTTTGCATTTACTTTAGAATAGAGGGCAAATATGGTTTCATCAATTGCGAATCGACTACTTAAACTATCAATTGTATTAAAATTAGTGTTTTCTAAACTTTGCGTTTCTAAATCATTATCGGTGCCTACATCAGCAAAACGGGTACCCGCGCTTAGTTTAAAGTTGTCAGAAAATGTTTTGGTATAATCTGCTCTGTAGGTTTTAATCTTATATTTTCCATCTTGTATGTACCTTCTGTCTGTAAAATCTACGGTACTTCCAGCAGCTCTAGACAATCGATTTGTATTGTCATTTACAAAATCGATATAATTAAAGTCGATAAGTAACTTATCAGTATCTGTCTTATATTCGTAATATGGATTAATGTTAAAGTTACTTCGTTGTCTGTCAAAACTATTTTCAGAGAATAGCGTATTTGTATTACTTACATCAGAAATAATGGTTTTACTTGTGGCAATTCTTTCTGAATCTCTGGTATTCATTGTACCTCCAATTCCTATAGAATGTTTATCATTTATATAATAATCTAAACTACCTCCAATTCTAAAATTATCTGGGTCATAAGGTTCTTTGGTTACTTGATTGTAGGTTTCATTACCTACAGTTCTAATTAAAAACAAATCGTCTCTCCAAGTCGGTTGAGAGTAACCTGTGCTTAGTTGCCAATTTAATTTGTTCTTATAACTCGCTATCGAAAAACCAGCACCCCACTCAAAACCTTCGTCTTCACCAATCCAAGTATTTGCGCTGCCATGCGTTCCTAATTTTACATTTTTCTTTAAAATGATGTTGATGATTGCGCCAGAACCAGAAGCTTCGTATTCTGCACCAGGTTGTTCTACGACTTCTATTTTTGCAATATTATCTGCAGGAAAATCTCGTAATAACGTTTCAACATCCATATATTCAGTCGTTTTTCCGTTGATTAAGATTCGAACCCCACCTTTACCGGCAATTGAAATTCCGTTGTTAGTTACTAGAACACCAGGAACTTTTCTCATTACATCTTGTAGGTTTGTGTTAATCATATCAGATTTTTCTAAATCTACAATTAGTTTTTCGGCAGTTTGTTTAATTACGGGGCGCTTACTTTTTACAACCACTTCATTTAAAGTTTGGGTTTCTTCTTTTAAAGTGATGTTGAAAGTTTTATTTCCGTTTACATCAAATTCAGGAATTTTATAGGTTGTAAAACCCAACATCGAAATTTCTATTTTGTATTTTCCAGAAGTAATTTTTTCAAAACTATAATTTCCATTTTCATCAGAAACGGTCCCTTTGGGAGTTGCATCTTCTCCTATTTTTAGTAAAAGGATATTTGCAAATGGTAAAGGTTCATTTTGCTCATCAACAATTTTTCCGTTGATGTTATGCTGCGAAAAGGTGGTTAAAATTCCGAAGAAAAAAAAGAGAGTAATTTTTAAAACTTTCATTTGGTTGGTTTTTTATTAGCACTGCAAAAGTGCCAATTTTGTTAGGATAGAAAAACGAGATTCTGACGAATTGGGTTAAATTTCCGATAAACAGATTACGATGTTCTATTAAAACTAGACGCTTTGTGTTTGCATAAAGTTTCCTGCAACCAAAAAATGCCTCGAAAAATCGAAGCATTTTAAATATTTTTTAATTAAAAAGTGTTTGAGTAAAACGTTTTTGTAATGCTAATCTCTACTTCCAAGAACCTGCATTCCCCAATACAATAACATTGCTAAAGAGCCCAAAGCAGCTACTAAATAAGTTCTTGCAGCCCATTTTAAAGCGTCTTTAGAACCTTCAAATTCTTGCTGTGAAACCATATTTTTGTTTTTTAGCCAAGCTAATGCTCTATTACTTGCATCATATTCTACAGGAAGCGTAATAAAACTAAATAAGGTTGCAAATCCCATAAAAATTAAACCAGATACAGCTAGGTAAAAACCAATCCCAGTAGCACCAGACGCTACTCCTAAAATTAAACCACCAATTACCAACCACTGAGAAAATTTAGAAGTTACACTAACAATAGGTACCAATTGAGATCGCATCGTTAAATAACTATACGCTTTTGCATGTTGTACAGCATGCCCAACTTCATGTGCAGCAACAGCAGCTGCAGCTGCATTTCTTTGATTGTAAACAGCTTCGCTTAAATTAACAGTTTTATCTTTTGGGTTGTAATGATCTGTTAATCTACCAGGAGTAGAAATTACTTTCACATCAAAAATACCATGATCTGAAAGCATTTTTGTTGCGATTTCGGCTCCTGTCATTCCATTTCTCAATTGAATTTGAGAATATTTTTTAAATTTTTGTTTTAATTGATTGCTCACCAACCAACTTACTAAAGAGATTGCTCCTATTAAAATATAAAATCCCATCATAATTTATAGTGTTTTAAATTGTATATCATTTTTGTTTGATAAATTTACAACATAAAGTATTCCAATCTTATTTTTAACAATAGAAATCAGTTATTGACACATTAACGAAGTAAAAAATTAATAAATTTTTAAGAATAAATGTCAAAATGGCAAAAAAACCAAACATACTAATTCTTTATACCGGAGGCACAATAGGTATGATTAAAGACTATAAAACCAATGCGTTAAAGGCATTTGATTTTAGTCAGATTATAGAAAAAATACCAGAATTAGAACAATTAAATTGTGCTGTAAAAAGTGTTTCTTTTGATGAACCTATGGATTCTTCGAATATGAACACTTCGTATTACAAACAAATTGTTGAGACTATAGCCCTATATTATACCAAATTTGACGGATTTGTGGTGCTTACAGGTTCAGATACGATGTCTTACATTTCATCCGCCATAAGTTTTATGTTTGAGAATTTACAAAAACCTATAATTTTTACAGGTTCTCAACTGCCAATTGGCGATTTAAGAACAGATGCAAAAGAAAATTTAATAACATCAATCGAAATTGCCTGCGCCAACGAAAATAATAAACCTATTATTTCTGAAGTCTGTTTGTATTTTGAATATAAATTATACCGAGCAAATAGAACAACAAAAATTAATGCAGAACAATTTGAAGCATTTACTTCTATGAACTATCCACCTTTGGCAGAAAGTGGTGTACATCTTAACTTTAATCACCTTTATATTCATAAGACTCAAAAGAATACAAATAAATTAATTGTTCGAAAAAACTTGGTTGATGATATTGTTATTTTAAAACTATTTCCTGGAATTACAAAAAATACGGTTCAAAGTATTCTAAGTATAAAAAAATTAAAAGGAGTTGTTTTAGAAACCTATGGAGCAGGAAATGCACCCAACGAAACTTGGTTTCTAAAACTTTTAGAAAAAGCAATATCACAAGGAATAAAAGTAATAAACGTGACCCAATGCAAAGGAGGAAGCGTGGTGCAAGGGCATTATGAAACTAGTATTATATTAAAAGATTTGGGCGTAATTAGCGGAAGAGATATCACTACAGAATCTGCAATAGCTAAATTAATGTATCTTTTAAGTAAAAACTTATCTGATGAAGAGTTTATATATTATTTTGAAAAACCTTTAAGAGGAGAAATTTCAGAAGTTTAAACACTCAAAACTTAAGTATTTCTGAAATTATGCAATTTTTTACAAGAAAAAGACTAAAAAGACAGAAATAGCGAAAAAAAAATTTTTTTATACATCACATTTTTTGTTACTTGGCAGTCTCTTAAAAGAAATAAGAGAAATTCAGATCAAAAAAATATAAATAACAGCATATTTTCTTTTTTTGTGACGAAAATTTATATCTTTAACCCGTTAATAACTATTAAAATTAATTTATAACTAAGATGAAAAAAGTAGTAAATGTCTTATCTGTAACAGGATTTATGTTTTTTGGAGCTGTACAATCCTCTTTTGCTCAAGAAGCAGCAACAGAATCACAAACGTTTCACCAAATTTTAAAACAAAATTTTATTGATGGTGGACCAGGGTTTATGGGAATTGTATTGGTAGCTTTAATTTTAGGTTTAGCTATTGCCATTGAAAGAATTATTTATTTAAATATGGCTACAACTAATACTAAAAAATTATTAGCAAATGTAGATGATGCTTTAAGTTCTGGTGGTGTAGAAGCTGCTAAAGAAGTTTGTAGAAATACAAAAGGACCTGTTGCATCTATTTTTTATCAAGGTTTAGATAGAGTTGATGAAGGTGTAGAAGAAGCTGAAAAAGCTGTTGTTTCTTATGGAGGAGTTCAAATGGGACAATTAGAGAAAAATGTATCTTGGATCTCTTTATTTATCGCATTAGCACCAATGCTTGGTTTCATGGGTACTGTAATTGGTATGATTGGAGCATTTAACGATATTGCGGTTGCCAATGATATTTCTCCAGCAGTTGTTGCAGGAGGTATTAAAGTAGCCTTATTAACTACAGTATTTGGTTTAATTGTAGCTATTATTCTTCAGATTTTTTATAATTACATCGTTGCAAAAATTGATAGTATTGTAAACAATATGGAAGACGCTTCTATCTCTTTGATAGATTTATTAGTAAAGTATAAAAAATAATATTCAATATGAAAAGTAATAAAATTTTAAATATTTTAATTGCTGCAGTAGCTATTATTGGTGGTATTCTTTTCATAAGAATTTTTATGGAAGATACTGAGGCAATTGAAACAGATGTAAATGTAGCTAACAGTGTAGTTAGTCCGCTTATCTATTACTCAACATATTTATTTTATGCTGCCGTAATTATAACGATAGGTCTTTCTTTACTTAGTTTAGTCAGAAATCCAGAGAATTTAAAGAAAACCTTAGGAGGTTTAGTAGTATTAGTAGTGTTGTTATTTATTGCTTATTTCTTATCTGATAGTGCAGTTGTATACGACGCAAATGGACTAAATGTTTTACCTGGGGGAGAAGAAGGTTCATCAACCAATAAATGGGTAGGAACAGGTATATGGTACAGTACCATCTTATTAGTTATAGCTGGTGCATTTTTTATCTGGGATTTATTAAAAGGATTAGTTAAATCATCATAATAATATGGCAAGAAGAGAAAATCCAGAAATTAACGCAGGTTCTATGGCAGACATTGCTTTTCTGTTATTAATTTTCTTCTTAGTAACTACAACCATGAATGTAGATTCAGGTGTCTCTAAGAAGTTATCAGAAAAACCGCCAGCAGATTATGTGCCTCCTGTAATTAAAGAAAAAAACATTTTTGAGGTAAATATCAATAGAAATAACGAACTTCTTGTTGAGGGAGATCGTATGGAAATAAAAGATATTAAAGAAGCTGCACTTAAATTTATTGATAATGGAGGAGGTATAGGGAAACCTGGTGAAGATGGAACTCCTGGAAGTCCTTGCGATTACTGTCAAGGTGAAAGAAGTGATTCTTCTTCAGATCATCCTAACAAAGCAATTATATCTGTTCAAAGTGATAGAGGAACAGAATATGGCGTGTACATTCAGGTTCAAAATGAGTTGTTAAGAGCTTATTCTGAATTAAGAAATAGATTGTCTAAGCAACGTTATGGAATATCTTTTGATGAATTAGAGGAATCTTATAAAGATGCACAAAAAAGTGCTGATACCAAGAGATTGGCTGAAGAACTGAAGAAAAAAGTTGAAGATATAAAAATTGCATATCCTCAAATTATTTCAGATGCTGAACCAACTTCATAATTAATTTAAATTTAAAACAAAACTATGTCTAAATTTAGAAAAAAGAAAAAAGGAATACCTGCAGTGAATACTGCAGCCTTACCAGATATTGTTTTTATGTTATTATTCTTCTTTATGGTTACTACAACTATGAGAGAAACGAATTTAGTAATTGAAAACCCAAGGTTACCAACTGCGACTGAAATTAAAAAATTAGAAGACAAAAGTTTGGTAAGTACTATTTATGTTGGTAAATCAAAAGATCCTAATAGAGATGGTGTTGGTTATAACAAGATTCAGTTGAATGATAAAATTTCTACTGCTGATCAAGTACCTGCTTTTATTTTTAGTAAAAGAGATAAATTAGCTGAGGCTTTACACCCTTTTATGACCACTTCTATTAAGGCGGATAAAGAGTCAAACGTAGGAACAATTATAGACATTAGATTAAAGTTAAGAGATGTTAATGCTCTTAAAATTAACTACTCATCTACAGCTGGAGTAAAAAATTAATCATATCATAGAACAGTTTAAAAGAGGTTAGCTTATTAAGTTAACCTCTTTTTTATTTATAAAGTTTTTATTTTCAATAGTGTTTTAAAAATATGTACATTTATAACTAGTAATATATAGTGATGAAAAAAATAATTCATTTCGTTTTCTTATTTTTCTTTGTGTGCACTATTTTTGGCCAAAGAGAGGTGTTGCAACTTGGAGAACGTTATGCAGAAGACCAAATTTATGCATCCGTTTCTTATGCTCAACTTTTTAATCAACCCTCAGTAATTAGTAGAAGTGGTTTTTCTTATGCCATTTCAACAGGTTTTATTAAAGATATTATCTTAAATAAAAGAGGAAATGTTTCTATAGCATTAGGTTTTGGTTATGGATTCGATTTTTATAATCACGAATTAAAAGTGGAAGAAATTAATAATTTAACTAGCTTTAGTGCGGGTCAAAGTTTAGAGGCTAACATATTTAAAGCTCATAATTTAGAATTTCCATTCGAGTTGAGATGGCGAACATCTACAGCCAAAAAATACGATTTCTGGCGGATATATGCAGGCGTTAAATTCTTGTATAACCTGTCTAATACATTTGAGTTTGAAGAGAATTCAACTGCATTTTCTTATAAAAATGTAAGTGCTTTTAATAAATTTCAATATGGTTTAACTCTTTCTGCTGGTTTTGATGAATTTAATGTAAACATCTTTTATAGCTTAACACCCGTTTTTAATAGTGCCATTATTGATGGAGAAGATATCAATACTTCTATATTAAAATTCGGACTTATTTTTTATCTTTTATAGCATATAATTAATGATTAACGGAATTAAAATCCCTATAAAAAAGCCCATATAAACCTCTTTATTTGAGTGCGCCTTTAATTTTAGTCGTGCACTACCTAGTACTCCTGATAAAATAATGAGTACAATAATAATGAGTACGTAAGACTGTGAATAATTACTGCTTAAAGCCATGAAAAAACCGGCAGAAATACCTGATGAGAGTAAATGAATACTTGCTTTTATGTTAAAAAAGAATAAAATATACATACATAATAACCCTATTGAAGAAGCGTAAAAAAGTAAGCCTAAATCTCTTAAATTTGCAATATTACTCATTGTATTTGCTAATAAATAAAATAGTATAATCATTAGGGCTACAGGCAATTTTCTTTCTTTAATACTTTCTGTTTTGTAAGTCTTAACAAGATTTAAGCGTTTAAAAAGAATTAAAATTAACAAGGGAATTAAGTAGGTAGTAACAAACACTAAACTTAAAACCGTAAATTTTTGATTGCTTGGAAAGTTCTTAGGTATGAGTAAAAAGTACAACATTACACCAATTGTAGGTAGTACAATAGGATGGAAAATGGTTGATATGAATTTGTAGAAACGCACTAAATTTCTTTGCGTAAACGAGCAACTGGTAAATCTAATTGTTCTCTATATTTAGCCACAGTTCGTCTGGCTATAGGATACCCTTTTTCTTTCAAAATTTTAGAGAGTTTGTCATCCGTTAAAGGCTTCTTTTTATCTTCTTCTGAAATAACAGTTTCCAATATTTTTTTTATTTCTTTGGTGGATACATCTTCACCCTGGTCATTTTTCATAGATTCAGAGAAGAATTCTTTGATTAACTTTGTGCCATAAGGTGTAGAAACATATTTGCTGTTGGCAACTCTAGATACCGTAGAAATGTCCATATTAATTTTATCTGCAATATCTTTTAAAATCATAGGTTTTAACTTCCGTTCATCGCCTGTTAAAAAGTAGTCATATTGATAATGCATAATGGTATTCATCGTAACTAAAAGTGTTTGCTGGCGCTGTATAATAGCATCTATAAACCATTTTGCAGCATCTAATTTTTGTTTGATAAAAAAAACAGCATCTTTTTGAGATTTACTCTTTGTTTTCGATTCTTGGTACCCCTTTAGCATGTTGTTATATTCTCTAGAAACGTGTAATTCTGGTGCGTTTCTAGAGTTTAAGGTCAAATCTAATTCGCCATCAATAATTTTGATAGAAAAATCTGGTACAATTTGTTCTGCCATTTTATTATTGCCAGCGTAAGAACTTCCAGGTTTAGGGTTTAGTTTAGAAATTTCAGTATTTACAGCTTTGAGTTCTTCTTCAGAAATAGTATATTTTTCTAACAATTGTTTGTAATGCTTTTTTACAAAATGATCAAAATCATCTTCTAAAATGGCTATGGCTAAACTTCTTATTTTGTTAGTTTCTTTGGCTTTTAATTGAATTATTAAACATTCTTTTAAATCTCTTGCACCTACACCAATGGGGTCTAAAGTATGTACCACATTTTTTAAAACAGCAATTACTTTTTCTTCTGTTGTAAAAATATTTGCAGTAAATGCCAAATCGTCTACCAAATCAATAATTTCTCTTCTTATATAACCACTATCATCTATGCTACCCACTAAAAATTCTGCAATGGCACTTTCTTCATCATTAAAACTATACGTACTCAGTTGATTTTTTAAAGATTGATGAAAACTTGTTCCAGCTGCATATGGCACATTTTTTTCTTCATCATCTGCAGAATAATTGTTTGCTTGCGTTTTATAACTTGGTACTTCGTCATCACTTAGATATTCATCAATATTAATATCTTCCGTATCAATTTTTTCTGTGCCAGTATCATCAAATTCATTAGATAAATCTTCGTCATAAGAATCAGATTCATCTTTACCTACATCTAATGCAGGATTTTCTTCAATTTCTTGCTTTAAGCGTTCTTCGAAAGCTTGTGTAGGCAATTGAATTAACTTCATCAACTGAATTTGCTGAGGAGATAATTTTTGGAGTAATTTATATTGTAAACTTTGCTTTAGCATATAAACAAATATAAGAAATCGGTTAAAATAAAATCGCCATTCTTTAAGGAATGACGATTAGAAAATTAAGTTTTATGAATTTGTTAGAAATCTGCGTTTTGTGGTGTTCTTGGAAAAGGAATTACATCTCTAATATTACTCATTCCTGTGGTAAATTGAACTAGCCTCTCAAAACCAAGTCCGAAACCAGAATGCACTGCAGTACCAAATTTGCGTAAATCTAAATACCACCATAATTCTTCTTCAGAAATATCTAAAGCTTTCATTTTTTCAAGTAAAACTTCGTAACGTTCTTCTCTTTGCGATCCACCAACAATTTCTCCAATTCCAGGAAACAAAACATCCATGGCTCTTACAGTTTTACCATCATCATTTAAACGCATATAAAATGCTTTAATGTTTGCAGGATAATCAAACAAAATTACAGGACATTTAAAGTGTTTTTCAACTAAAAAACGTTCGTGTTCTGATTGTAAATCTGCACCCCATTCATTAATTGGGAACTGAAATTTTTTCTTTTTATTAGGTTTAGAATTTCTTAAAATATCGATAGCTTCTGTGTAAGAAACGCGTTTAAAGTTATTGTCTACCACAAATTTTAATTTATCCAACAGGCTCATCTCACTTCGTTGCGCTTGAGGTTTACTTTTTTCTTCTTGCGTTAAACGTTGGTCTAAAAATGCTAAATCGTCTTTGCAATTCTCTAAAACATCATTAATTACAGATTTTATAAAATCTTCTGCTAAATCCATATTACCGGCTAAATCCATAAAAGCAACTTCGGGTTCTATCATCCAAAATTCTGCTAAATGGCGCGTTGTATTCGAATTTTCTGCTCTAAATGTAGGCCCAAAGGTGTACGCTTTACCTAAAGACATCGCAAAGGTTTCTGCCTCTAACTGTCCTGAAACAGTTAAATTGGTTTCTTTACCAAAAAAATCTTTCGAATAATCAATGTTACCATTTTCTGTTACAGGAGCCTTATTGTCTTCGAAACTGGTAACTCTAAACATTTCTCCAGCACCTTCTGCATCAGAACCTGTAATAATTGGTGTGTTTACGTAGTTAAAACCATTTTCTTGAAAGTATTTATGAACAGCAAAAGAAAGTTTAGATCGAACTCGCATTACAGCGCTAAATGTATTGGTTCGCATACGCAAATGCGCATTGTCGCGTAAAAATTCAAAGCTGTGTTTTTTAGGTTGAATTGGATATTCATCAGGATTTGAGTCTCCCAAAATTTCGATTTCAGAAACCTGTAGTTCAACAGATTGTCCTTTTCCTTGACTCTCTACAAGTGTTCCTTTTACAGAAATAGCAGCACCGGTTGTAATTCTTTTTAAAGTTTCTTCAGCTGTTTTTTCAAAGTCGATTACACATTGTATGTTATTAATGGTAGAACCATCATTTAAAGCAATAAAACGATTGCTTCTAAAAGTTCTTACCCAACCTTTTAAGTTTACTTCTTGTAAAAGTACGTCAGAACTTAAAATTTCTGCAACATTCTTCTCTATCATATTTAATTATGTTTGATTTCCCTTAAAATTTCCCGAAATGTAAATATACTTTTTTTGTAGGAAAACATAGTATGTTTTTTACCTTCGATTCTAAATTTAATTATAAAAATTTATATTTGAGTATAATTATTTGGCTATGAAAAATACAATAACATTTAAAAGAGTTTGGCAGCAATTAAAAGCCGATTTAATAGGTAAAGATTCCTATCGAGGAATAACCTTAACTTACGCTTGGTTAGCCAACCAGTTTGGGCATATTTCTTTAGGATTTATTCCGTCTTTTATTCTTTATAGATTTACTACTGTTGATGATTTATACGCAGCACTTTATGTCTCTATAGCTTGGCTAATTTTTGAGATTTATAATTTTTTAGGACCATTATTGACTAAAAAAGAATCAGATTCTGATGTAGTTTTTATTCCTAAAAAAATGTCTTATCAATTTGAACCTAAATGGGGTAATGTTGCTTTTGATACATTTACTGATGTATGTTTTTTTACTTTTGGCGCTTTTTTATTCAGTTTAACAATCAACGAAGGTAAAAATAATACTGTTATTATTATTTTGATGCTCTTATCTCTCTATTTACTTTTTGCATCTAGGTATTGGTTTATTACAAAAATGTATCAGTTTTATGCTAGATTTCCATTTCAATTTCGATTAAGTCAGTGGGATTTTAATATTAATGCCGATAATAAAATAAAGGTCGATCAGTTTTTAAAATCAACAGAAAATGAAGGGAGTCATTTATTGATTTATGGAGATTTCGGAACAGGAAAAACAAGTTTAGGCGTTGGTATTTTAAATGAATTAAGTATTAAACACAATAGTTGTTTGTATAAAAATGGCATTAAAATATTCAATTCTTTTTTTGAAGATGAAGCTGTGGAAACTTATGAAATTTGGAATTGGAGAACTGCAGATTTTTTAATGATTGATGATATCAACCCAAGTAAACCTATTGAAAATGAATTGGTTTCTCCTCAAAAATTATTAAGTTTTATTGATACTATGCAGTCTGAAAATAGAACAAATAGAGATACATTAATACGTAAAAATGTAATTTGGATTTTAGGAAGTAAATCAACCACAGATGCTACTATTACAGATAAATGGGAGCAATTATTATTAGAAATCGGTGTAGACGAGCGTAAAATATCAATAATAAATTTATCTAAATAAAATATTATAGAATATGGTTATCGTAAGCAAAGCTTATTAAATGGGGTAAACTTTTTACCTTGAATCTTTTGTATAGTGGAATGATTCTTTTTTCTATTGCAGATGCACTTACATTTAATTGGTCTGCAATTTCTTTGAAAGCATAACCTTTCGATGCTAGTTCTAAGGCCTCTTTTTCTTTTCTAGAAATTCCTAATTCATTAAATAATTGGGTATTAAGTGTATCTTCAAAACCAGATTTTTCGGGTCCATATGCAGCGTATTGCATAATATTGCCTAATCTTCTGGAATGAATTCTTTCTGAAATTCCTATAACTTCTAATATATTTCCCTTATAAGATTTATAAATACCTACTCTTGAAAATAAGGGAACGATTTCACCATTTTTATGTATTTTTTCTACTTCAATAGTAAAACTGTATTTTTCTAAATCTCTTTTTTTCTTTTTAAGAAACTGTAGGGCTTTGTCATTGAGTTCATTAGAGAAATTAAAATGCCTTTTAGATGTTATACTAACTATTTTTAAAAGAGTAATTTCTTCGTCTTTATAGCCTAACAATTCTTCCCAGCCATTAGCAAATAACATTCTGTTTTTCTCAAAAGAATAAATGTAAACAGCTTGCCCAATAAATTGAGGTACTTTTTCTTGATACTCTTTGTAAACAGGATCGTTTCTGTAAAATGGGATATTAGATACCCTTTCTCTAGTGTATTTACCAAAGTTGTCTTTCATATTACAATAATAATAAAAAACTGCGTAAAAACACAGTTGATTATTCCTTAATAGTGTTGTAAATTTGTGTCTCTATTGAAAAAGAATGTTCTTAAAAATTGCTATGAAAGAGTATTTTTAAAAATAAAAATTGCTATGAAAGAGATTAATAATTTTTAGGCTAGTCCCTCAATTATTAATTTGTAAGAGCCTTTACCGATTGTTATAATTTGGTAAAGGCTTTTTATTGTTCTGTTTTTTCTTCTTTGGGAGGTAAAATTTCAATTTTAGGTTCTTTAAAAACTTTTTTATTGGCAATCTTTTTTTCGAACGTTAGTAATAGCGAGGGTAATAAAAGTAAGTTAGAAACCATTGCCAATAATAATGTAATTGAAACTAAACCACCTAAAGCAATAGTACCTCCAAAACTCGATAGCGTAAAGGTTAAAAACCCGAAAAATAATACGATAGAAGTATAAAACATACTTACCCCTGTTTCACGTAAGGCAGCATAAACAGAAGGTTTTATTTTCCATCTGTTTGCAATAAGTTCTTGCCTATATTTTGCTAAAAAGTGAATGGTGTCATCTACAGAAATACCAAAAGCAATACTAAATACTAAAATTGTTGATGGTTTTATAGGGATATCAAAAAAGCCCATTAAACTAGCTGTTATTAACAAAGGAAGAATATTGGGTAGTAAAGAAATAATAATCATTTGAGGAGATCTAAACATCCAAGCCATAAATAACGCGATTAAAACAATAGCTAGCGATAAAGAAACAACTAAATTGGTAATTAAATAATTGGTCCCTTTAATAAAAACCAACGCTTTACCGGTAATAGATACTTTAAATTTATCCGATGGAAATTCTTTTGCAATTACTCCCTGTAATCTTTCTTGTATAATATCCATTTTATCCGTACCAATATCTTTCATAAAGGTAGTTATCCTTGCATAACGCCCTGTAGAATCTACAAAGTTTTTTAACATACCAGCATCGCTGTTGGTGTTTTTTGTATATGAAAAAATATAGCTTTGCTCTTGACTTGAAGGGAGTTGATAGTATTTTGGATTTCCTTTATAGTAAGCCTGTTTAGAGTACTTTACTAAATTAACAACAGAAATAGGTTTAGATAATTCTGGAAACGTTTCTATGATTTCGTTGATTTTATCCATCTTTTTCAAGGTAGCTAATTTCATCACTCCTTTTTCCTTTTTTGTGTCTATTAAGATTTCTAAAGGCATAATGCCACCAAACTCTTGTTCAAAGAATTTTATGTCTTTATAAAAGCCCATACTTTTGGGCATATCTTCTATTAAAGTTCCAGATACACGTATTTTATAAACGCCAATAATACTTAAAATTATAATAATAACTGTGGCAAAATAGATGGCTATTCTTTGGTCTCTTACTGTGTTTTCCATCCAATCGACAACACTTTCTATCCATCTTCTTTCTAGGTGATTTAAATGCTTCTTCTTAGGAAGTGGCATAAAACTGTAAATTATAGGGATAATCAATAACGCTAAAATGAAAATACTGATGATGTTTACAGAAGCTAAAATTCCGAATTCTCGTAATAAATTACTTTTTACAAAAACAAAAGTTGCAAAACCAGATGCTGTTGTAATATTAGTCATCAAGGTAGCATTCCCAACTTTAGAAATTACACGTTGTAAAGCCTTGGCTTGTTGGCCGTGTTTTTTTATTTCTTGTTGATATTTGTTGATTAAGAAAACCGCATTTGGTACCCCAATAACAATAATTAAAGGTGGAATTAATGCCGATAACACTGTAATTTCATATCGAAACCAACCAATAAAACCAAAAGCCCAAGTAACACCGATCATTACTACTAAAAGAGTGATAAAAGTTGCTCTAAAGGATCTAAAAAANANNAAGAAAATNATGGCNGTNATNANTAANGCACCANCNACAAAAATTCCAATTTCATTCTGAATATTTTGCGCATTTAATGTTCGTATGTAAGGCATTCCAGAAATACGAACATCAACATTATATTCTTTTTCAAATTTTTCTACTATAGGAATTAACTTGTTGAAAATAAAATCTCTACGAACGTGTGTATTAATGATGGCCTTTTTAATGTAAATGGCTGTTTGTAAAGTACCTGTTTTTTTATTAAAAAGTAAATTGTCGTAAAATGGCAGCTTTTCAAAAAGCTGATTTTTTATCGCTAAAACTTCGTCAGTCGTTTTTGGGTTCTCTTTATATAAAGGCTCTAAAACAAATTTTCTTTTTTTTCTGTCTGCTTTTAGATTTTGCACATCAGCAATAGAAATTGTAAAATCGATTTCTTCTAAATCATCAAATTGGTTAACTAAATCGTTCCAAGCATTAAATTTTTGCGGAGTAAAAACGGTAGTATCTTTTATACCAAGAATTACTAGATTACCTTCTTCACCAAAAATCTCTAAAAATTTATTGTATTCTAAGTTCGCTTCATGATTTTCTGGGAGTAGGTTTGCTTCTGTATAAGAAAATTTCATATACTTCATTTGAGAAGCTAATAAGGCTGTAATTATGGCAATACCTAATAAAACCAAGTAGCGGTTTCTTAAAATAATACCCGCAACTTTTGTCCAGAAATTCATTTAAAAAAATTTGTGCAAAGGTAATTAAATTGTGTGAGTCTTTAGAAATAAAAAAGAGTGTCGAAAAACACTCTTTTTTAGATAAAACTTTTATTAAACGGTCATGATTTCTTTTTCTTTAACTACAAGAACATCATCTATTTTTTTTACGAAAGTGTCTGTTAGTCTTTGTACATCGTCTTCTGCAATTTTTTTCATATCGTCAGAAACATCTGTTTTTTTAACTTCGTTGTTGGCATCTTTACGGGCATTTCTTACCCCAACTTTTGCATGTTCAGCTTCCGCTTTGGCTTGTTTAGCTAAACCTTTTCTGCGTTCTTCAGTTAAAGGCGGAACATTGATCATAATTACATCACCATTGTTCATTGGGTTTAAACCTAAATTTGCATTCTGAATGGCCTTTTCGATAGGCTGAAGCATATTTTTTTCCCAAGGTTGTATGCTTAAGGTTCTNGGATCAGGAGTGCTAACATTNGCAACTTGTCCTAAAGGAGTTTGTGCACCATAATAATCTACCATTACNGTACCTAACATTGCAGGAGAGGCTTTACCAGCCCTTATAGAACGTAATTCTTTTTCTAAATGCGCAATGGCATTATTCATTGCTTCTTTTGCAGTATCTAAAATAAATTCAATTTCTTCGTTCATCTTTCTAAAATTTTAAATATTTATCTATAACACATCAACAACAGTACCAATTTTTTCTCCGGAAACTAATTTAAGTAAGTTTCCATTTGTATTCATATCAAATACGATAATTGGTAATTTATTCTCTTCGCTTAAGGTAAATGCAGTCATATCCATCACTTTTAAGCCTTTTTCAATAACATCTTTAAAAGTAATGGTTTCATATTTAACGGCATCTCTATTTTTTTCTGGGTCAGAATTGTATATTCCATCAACCCTAGTGCCTTTTAAGATACAATCAGCATCTATTTCAATAGCTCTTAAAACAGCAGCAGTATCTGTTGTAAAATAAGGATTTCCTGTACCTGCACCAAAAATAACAACACGTCCTTTTTCTAAATGATTTATTGCTTTTCTTCTAATGTATGGTTCTGCAACTTCTTTAATTTCTAAAGCAGTTTGAAGGCGTGTATGTACATCTTCATCTTCTAATGCACTTTGCAAAGCTAAACCATTAATGCAGGTTGCTAACATACCCATGTGGTCTCCTTGTACACGTTCCATACCATTACTTGCGCCAGCTACCCCTCTAAAAATATTTCCGCCTCCTATAACTATGGCTACTTGTATTCCTTTTGCTACTACTTCTTTTATTTCTTTCGCGTATTCGGCAAGACGTTTTGGATCTATACCATATTGTCTATCGCCCATTAAGGCCTCTCCACTTAATTTTAAAAGAATTCTTTTGTATTGCATTTTTGTTTGGTTGTTTTAAAAATCCCTTAAAGATAGGAATTTTGAGTTGTGCAAAATTAAGTATTTTTTTTATTTATAAAGAAAACACTGCTATTGTTTTAGTTTTTAATTCTTTATAGAAAAAAGAATATGAAACGAAAATCCTGAAATAGAACTATTTAAACTTTTGTAAGCTTAATTAAATTGATTAATTTTGCACTCGATTTTTTAAGAACTAGAGATTAATAAGAAATGAATATAACAAAAGAAAACCTGGATGCATTAAATGCAGTTGTAAAAGTTGATATTGTTGCTGATGATTATCAAGAAAAGGTAACAAAAGTATTGACAGATTATCGTAAAAAAGCAGACGTTCCTGGATTTAGGAAAGGACATGTACCTATGGGTATGATTAAAAAGCAATATGGTAAATCTGTAATGATAGATGAAGTAAACAAACTTTTACAAGAGTCTTTAAACAAGTTTTTAACCGAAGAAAAATTAGATATTTTAGGGAATCCTTTGCCAAGAATTCAAGATGATTTTAATTGGGATGCAGATACTTTTTCTTTTGAGTTTGAGTTAGGTTTAGCTCCAGAATTCGAGATTGATTTATCAGCAAAAAATAAAATAAAGCAGTACAATATTGTTGCTACTAAAGAGTTAATTGATGAAGAAGTAAAAAACATTCAAACTCGTTACGGAAAAATGAGTGCTTTAGATGAAGCTACAGAACACTCTAACGTAACAGGTACCTTTGTAAATGAGGAGAAAGAAATCAATAAAAAAGCTACCTTTTTAGTAAACGATTTAAAAGGAAAGAAAAACGAAAAAAAAGTAATCGGTGCTAAAATTGGTGATGTAATCGAGCTAGAAACGAAAGGTTTATTCGAAGACGATCATAAATTACAACACATTTTAGGGGTTGCTCATGACGAAATACACGATTTAGATGTTACAGTTACTTTAACTGTTGAAGATATCACAAAAACAGAACCAGCTGATTTAGATCAAGAATTGTTTGATAAATTATTTACTGATGGAAGTGTTACCACTGCAACAGAATTAAGAGAGAAAATTAAAGAAGATGCAGAAAAACAATTTCAACAGCAAGGAGATCAGCAATTATTAACTGCTGTACAAGAGTATTTAATCGAAAATACAAAGTTCGATTTACCTGCTGAATTTTTACAAAAATGGTTACAAACTGCAGGAGAAAAAGAATTAACTGCTGATGAAGCTGTTGCTGAATATGAAAAGTCTGAAAAAGGATTGCGCTATCAGTTAATCGAAGGTAAGTTGATGAAAGATAACAATATTAAAATTGATTATCCAGAATTGGTAGAATACGCAAAAGGATTCATTAGAACACAAATGGCGCAGTTTGGTAATTTAAATCCTGAGGAAGAAGAATTGAATAATATTGCTGGTAGAATTTTGCAAAATCAAGAAGAAGCGCAAAAATTACAGTCGCAATTAATTAGCCAAAAAATGTTGACCTTCTTTAAAGAGAATATCAATTTTAAAACAAAAGAGGTTTCTTACGAAGATTTTATTAAAGAAGTATATAAATAGGAAGTAAAAAAAATACAATGCGAGGTACGAAGCAATCTGCATATTACAATTGCCTAGTGTATCGCAATAAAAATCAAAAACCTGAGTTGAAAAATTCAGGTTTTTTGCTTTAAAACTCTAACATAATATTAAGAGAAATGTTCTTATCTTTACAAATCAAAATATTTTAAAAGAAACAAGAATGGATTACGGAAAAGAGTTCGAAAAATACGCAACTAAACATCATGGAATTAGCAGTACTTCTTATACTAAAATAACAAGTAGTTTAACGCCATATATCATGGAAGAGCGTCAAATGAACATCACTCAAATGGATGTTTTTTCACGGTTAATGATGGATAGAATTATCTTTTTAGGAACAGGAATTAACGATCAAGTAGCCAA
>P_2C_Liq_1_UnCtyDRAFT_1000167_pt1 | contig 27985 bp, 25 predicted proteins | sample Pon2CUnioCityCA_2_FD_10234 | JGI IMG/M metagenome (IMG submission 10234) | reverse complement strand
GATGCAACACTCACCACGCCCTTTCGCGCGCTTGTGGCCTCGCGCCTGACACCCAACTTTGCCAATGTTGCCCCCGGGCAACCTGTTGTCCGCCTTCATGATATGTCGGAAGTGCGTGTTGAAATTGATGTCCCTGAGCGGCTGTTCCAGAGTCTTTCCAACGTGGCGGGCATCAGCTTTGTAGGCACTTCTCCATTGTTTGAGGGTGAAGTACCCTTGGCGCTGCGCGAATTTAACGCCGAAACCCAGAACATCGGCCAAAGCTACCGCGTGACGCTGGCCTTGCCATCAACCGAAGTGCCCTCCGCGATCATTCCAGGCGCTTCGATGACCGTCACGGCCCGTCTGGGATATGCCGACAGTGCCGCCATCGAACTGCCGCCCTCAGCGGTTGCTATGAACAGCGATGGCGCTCAGGTCATGGTCTACACTCCGAACGAAGGCGACGAGAACGGAACCGTAAGCTGGCAGGCCGTAGGCGTCAGCTCAAGCAATGGCACACAGATCATGGTGACAGGCCTTGAACCCAGCCAATTGATCGTGGGGGCTGGCCTGCAACAGCTGCGTGACGGTGAAACCGTGCGCCCCTTTGTTGGCATGAGTGTGGAGTAAAGCCATGAAGATCGCGCGCTTTTCCATCCAGTATCCTATCTACACGTGGCTCTTCATGCTCTTTGCGGTCTTTGGGGGCGCAATCGGTTATTTGTCTGTTGGCAAGCTTGAAGACCCCACATTTACCCTCAAGTCCGCATTGGTGATTACGCCCTACCCCGGCGCAACGGCCGCCGAAGTGGCAACCGAGCTTTCAGAAGTTCTGGAAGCTGAAATCCAGCAGATGGATGAGGTGAAAACGGTTAAGTCACGCAATACCCAAGGCAGCTCTGTTATCGAGGTTGAAGTCGAAGACCAGTTTGACGGCGATGAATTGCCCCAGATCTGGGATGATCTGCGCGACCGTGTCGAAGATGCACAACGCGCGCTGCCTGCGGGGGCTTTGCCCTCTATTGTAAACGACGACTTCGGAGATGTGTTCGGCATTCTCTACGCGGTGTCAGCACCCGGCTTTTCCGATGCCGAGATATGGGATATCGCAACCTTTATGCGGCGGGATTTGTTGACCGTTGAGGGGGTTGCCAATGTAGAAATCAAGGGCCTTCCTGAAGAAGCGATCTTTGTTGAACCATCCTCTCAAATTGTCTCCTCTCTAGGCATAGATCCTGGGCTGATTATCGGAGCGATCAGCGCGTCAACCGCGATCAACCCCACAGGTTTTGTGAACAACGGCAGCGCCAACTTGCGCATCGAAGGGCCTTCGGCCGAAGATAGCGTGAGCGAGATCAGCGGTCTGACTTTCGGGTTTCAAGGCGAGGTTATGAACCTGCTCGACATCGCCGAGGTCAGCCGAGGCCGCGTGGACGACCCCGAGCATATTTTGCGCCACAATGGTCAGGAAGTGTTTACGCTCGGAATTTCGGGCTTGCTCTCTGAAAACATTGTGAGCGTTGGCCAAAGGGTTGAAGCCGAGTTGAAGGTTCTGGAGGAGTTCCTGCCTGTTGGTGTCACCGTAACACCCATCTATGAGCAACACCGCGTGGTTTCAGACGCCAATGACAGCTTCCTGATTTCACTGGCACTTTCGGTGGCTGTCGTGATCGGGGTTTTGGCTCTGTTCATGGGGCCACGTGCGGCGGTTGTTGTGGGTGTTTCTCTCTTGCTCACCGTTATGTCGACGTTCTTTTTCATGTACCTCTTTGACGTCAAGGTCGAGCGCATCAGCCTTGGCGCGCTCATCATCGCAATGGGTATGCTGGTGGACAACGGAATTGTGATTGCAGAAGGCATGCAGCAGGAAATGCGCAAAGGCCGCTCATCGCGGGATGCGGCTGACAGCGCTGCTCAAAAAACCCAGATCCCTCTTCTGGGGGCAACAGTCATCGGCATCATGGCCTTTGCGGGTATCGGCTTGTCGCCCGATGCAACCGGTGAATTCATGTTCTCTCTCTTTGCCGTCATCGCGATCTCGCTTTTGCTATCGTGGTTTGTCGCAGTCACCGTGACCCCGCTTTTGGGGCATTACCTCTTCAAAACCGGTGGCTTGGTTGGCGACGACACGGGCTACAATGGCCCTGTGTTTCGAGCCTATGGCAGCTTGGTGCGCGGTGCTCTTAGGCTGCGCTGGCTCGTTATTATCGGCTTGCTCGGAACCACTGTCGCCTGTGTGATGGCCTTTGGTCAGGTGAAGCAGCAGTTCTTTCCGCCTGCAACAACGCCTTTATTTTATGTCGAGTACAAGGCAAGCCAAGGCACCGCGATTGGCGATGTATCCGCGGACCTAGCCGTCATTGAAGAGTGGTTGCTCGCGCGTGACGATGTCGAGGCTGTCACCTCAACCATAGGGCAAGGCCTCACGCGCTTCATTCTGACCTACAATCCAGCGCGCCAAGACAGCTCTTATGGCCAGCTGGTGATCCGGGCCAAGGAGGCGAGCGCAATCCCGGCTTTGCGCGCGGAGCTTGATCAATTTGGGATCAATGCCCTTCCTTGGGTAGAGCTACAAACCAAACGTATCATCTATGGGCCGCCCGTCAGCTCCGATATTGAGGCGCGCTTCTCTGGCCCCGACCCCGAGGTTCTGCGCGCTCTGGCGGCACAAGCGATAGACGTTTTGCACAATGCCACCCCGCGCCTGCATAGCGAGCACACCGACTGGCGCGAACGTGAGATTGTGACACGCCCCCTCTATGCTGAAGATCGCGCCCAAGCGGCGGGCATCGGGCGGAGTGATGTTGCCAATGCCATTGCACTCGCGACCAACGGCATCCCAGCAGGGACCTACCGCGAACGCGACCGACTGATTGATATCGTCGTGCGCACCCCCCGTAGCGAAACCGAGCGGGACGGGCAACTGCTTGACCAGATCGTCTACTCAAACGCCATTGGCGGCTACCTGCCCTTGAGCCAAGTGATTGACGGCTTCGCTGTCTTGGCGGAAGACCCCGTCATCGAGCGGCGCAACCGTGTGCCAACGATCACGGTTCAAGCCAATGTCATTGACGGGCTCACGCCACCGACTGTCTTTGCAGAAGTGCGTTCGCTCATCGAAGCGATTGAGGTTCCATCAGGCTACCGCCTTGAGTGGGGCGGAGAGTTCGAGAGCGCAGGCGAAGCGCAGGCATCTCTTGGTCGGCAAATGCCGCTGGCTTTCGGCACGATGCTTCTGATCACCCTGTTGCTCTTTGGCAAGCTACGCCAGACTGCCGTGATCTGGACGATTGTACCAATGGCTGTGAATGGCGTTGCGCTTGGGCTTCTGTTTGCCAATCTGGCTTTCAGCTTCACTGCGATGCTGGGCCTCTTGTCGCTCTCGGGGATGTTGATCAAGAATGCGATCGTTTTGGTGGAAGAGATCGACGCCCAAAAGGATGCGGGCTTGCCGCAAGATCAAGCCATTGTCACAGCCAGCGTGAGCCGTTTGCGACCCGTTGTCTTGGCCGCAGGCACAACCATTTTGGGGATGTTGCCCCTGTTGGCCGACGGGTTCTTTGCCGCGATGGCCGTCACCATCATGGGTGGTCTTGGCTTTGCATCAATCCTTACGTTGATTGGCGTTCCTGTGTTGTATCACACCTACCTCGCCAAAGAGAGGCGCGCAGATCAGCTCGCGGCGAAAGGGCTGGCGACGGCATAGTCGCCCCCTTTAACTTTCGTATTTCCAAAAGCCTTTGGCCCTTATCGGGCCAAAGGCTTTTGTCTTTGAGCGCGTGTTTCCTTGCGCTCTCCAAGGATAAGCATGGCGGGTGTGACCACCAAAGTCAGGATCGTCGCAACAACCAAGCCACCTGCGATCGCAGAAGACAGCTCTGTCCACCACTGGGTCGAAGGCGCCCCATAGACAATATCGCGGGTGAAGAAATTGAGGTTAAGGCCGATGACCATTGGCATTAGTCCAAGAGCGGTCGTGACCGATGTCAAAATGACAGGGCGCAACCGCTGCGCACCAGTTCTCAAGGCCGCCTCCAAGGGGGCTTGCCCCTGTCGCTTCAAGTCATTGTAGGTATCAATCAGAACGATGTTGTTGTTTACAACAATACCCGCCAACGCAATCACTCCGATCCCCCCCATGACAATCCCGAAGGGGCGGCCTGTGACAATCAGGCCCAGAAGCACGCCAGCAATTGAAAAGATAATCGCGCTCATAACGACGAAGGCTTGCTGAAAATTGTTAAACTGAACCAGCAAGATCACAAACATCATAAAGATCGCGGCCACAAACGCCCCGACAAGGAAGGTCATACTCTCGGCCTGATCTTCGGCCTCGCCAGCAAAGCTGAAAGACACATCATCAGGCAGCTCTGCAGCCTCCAGTGCGGCGCCAAGCGCAAGAACTTGATCGTTCACAAGAACATCTGCCGCGACGTTGGCCTCGATTGTTGTCACGCGTTTTTCATCAATCCGACGGATTATCCCCGTACGCTCGGAAGGCTCAAACGTGACAAAGTTAGAGATCGGCACAAGCCCTGAAGATGTGGGCACGCGCAGGCTTGCCAGTGCAGAGAGTGATCCGCTCTTCACGAGGGAAGCGGACCCGGATATCAAGAGACCCGTCGATGTCATCGGGGCGATAATCGGCAACGGTGATACCCTGTGTGAGCAGCTGGACCGCTTGGCCCAGCAAGCTGACATCCGCTCCAAAGCGTGCCGCTTCGGCACGGTTGACCAATATCGAGACCTCAACACCCGGGACAGGGCGCGTATCAGTCACGTCGGTAAATCCGCCGAGACCATCCATGATCTCCCGAATTTGCGCGACTGCGTCGGCCTGACTTTCAGGATTGCGGGATGTCACTTGCAGGTTAACAGGCTTCCCTGCTGCGGGGCCGCCGCTCTCGGTTTGAACCTGTACATCAATGCCAGCTATATCCGCCACGCTTTCGCGAATATCATCGCCAATTTCAACAGCCGTGCGGCGGGTGTCCCAAGGCGTTAATTCCAACTGAAGCGTGCCGATGGTTTCTTCATCGCCCTGCCCTGCGCTCATCATGGAGCGCGCGTAAATGCTGGCGATTTCGTCATAGGGCAGCAAGCGGTCTTCCACCGCACGCACCAACGCATCACGCTCAAAAATTGAAAAATTGTCACGGGCGCGCACTTGGACTTGCATAAAATCTGGCTCAACGGAGGGAAAGAACGTGACGCCTTTGCCAAAGCTGCCATAGGCCCCAAAGCCGCCAAGGAGCAAAGCAACCGCCAACAAGAGTGTCGTGCCAGGTCGCAAGATCGCCCATTCCAGGACACGCAGATAGCGCCCTGTAAAGCCACCTATGGTACGCGGGTCGCCAAACTCTGCGGCGTGGAGCGCGGCCTTGGCAGCCGCCGTCTGCGGCTGACGTTTCCCGATCAACCCACCCGCCACCGGAATAAACACAAGCGCCATAAACAACGATGCAAAGAGCGTCAGGATCACCGTGATCGGCAGGAACTTCATAAACTCACCCACCATACCCTGCCAAAACAAGAGCGGAAAAAAGACACTCAGGGTCGTCGCNGTCGAAGCAATAATCGGCCAGGACATGCGCTTTGCNGCAAAGGCATATGCCTCTTTGGGGGGAGCACCTTCCTGCAGNTTTCGGTCCGCCAACTCTGTNGTGACAATGGCTCCGTCCACGAGCATNCCAACAACCAAAATCAAAGAGAAAAGCACCACAATATTCATTGTGTAGCCCATGGCCCAAAGGGCAATCACCCCAGCCAAAAANGCGCCCGGGATAGAAAGNCCAACCAAGATAGCCGAACGCCCGCCAAGTGCCAGAACGATCACGATCATCACAAGAATAACAGCTGCAATAACGTTGGCTTCAAGATCGCTCAGCATATCTTTGACCTGCTTGCTTTGGTCTTGAAGGTAGGTGATCTCAACATTCTCCGGCCAGTTCGGGCGCAAAGCCTCTACCCGCTCTTTTACAGCATCCACAGTTTCGATGATATTGGCGCCTGAGCGCTTGGTGATCTCCAGCGCCAAGGCCGGCTGGCCATTGATACGTGCAAATGAACTCGGGTCTTCAAACGTGCGCCTGATGGTTGCGACATCTCCGAATGTGACCACTGCATTGCCCCGCACTTTGACGGGCATAGCCATCACATCTTCCAAGTCTTCAATCAAACCAGGCACTTTAAGAACAATCCGGCCTGATCCTGTTTCGATCGCACCGGCAGCAATAAGGCGGTTGTTGCGCTGGATCTGCCCAATCAGCTCATCAAACGACAGGTTATAGGTTTGAAACACCGTTGGATCGATCAGCACCTCCAGAAATTCAAAGCGCTGGCCTCCTATTTCGGCTTCCAACACCCCCGAAAGACCTTCGATTTCGTCTTGCAGTTCTTCGGCAAGAGTGTTGAGCGTGCGCTCAGGCACCGGGCCTGACAATATCGCCGTGATAATCGGAAAGAGAGCTGTATTGATTTCGGTGATGGCGATGTCTTCGGCGTCTGCGGGCAAATCGCCTTGCGCTCGATCAGCCGCTTCGCGCACTTTGTCCAAAGCTTCCTGATTGTCTCCACCTGGTATAAATTCAAGCTGGATACTGGCAAAGCCCTCGGTGGCATCTGACTTCATACTGTCCAGACCAGAGATGCTCGCGAATTCGGTTTCCATGGGCTCAAGCAGGAGGCGCTCAGCATCAGACGGGCTGATCCCATCGAGACTGGTCGAGACATAGAATAATGGCAGAGGAACCTCAGGGTTGGCCTCTTTCGGGATCGCTACATAGGCATAAGCGCCAACCGCGAGCACCATGACAAGTGCAAGTATGACGACGCGTGACCGTGAGAATGCCGCCTCGATAAGCGCATTCATTGGGTGACCTCCGCAACAGAGGGGGCAACCACCTCACCCGCATTCACATAGCCCTGCCCCACAGTGATCACATCAGCTTTTTCTGGAAGGCCCGTGACCCAAATCCCGTCAATTTGCGCTTTGACCACCTGAATTGGGAAAAACTCGACGGTGTTATCGGCGTTCACAGTTTTGACGCCAAGAGTGCCTTCCGTATTGAGGGATACGATAGACGGCGACAGGAAATGGGCCACAGTCTCGCCTGTCGGAATCAGCACTTCGGCCGAAATACCCGCAGGAATTTTGCCATCAGCATTCTCGACTTCCACTTCAGCGAGGAATGTTCTGGTTTCTGCTGCTGCGGAACTCCCGACAAAAGTAACCGTCCCCTCGCGCACTTCACCGGTGATAAACTGCACCGTGGCTGACTGCCCCACAGCAAGCCGCGTCAGCGACTGCTGTGGCACCTGAATTGCCACCGTGAGCGGGGTGATATCAACCAAACGCCCGACATTGGCCCCTGTTGAAACAAACTCTCCTTCATCCAGATCCAGCGTTTCAATGCGGCCCGCAAAAGGCGCGGTTATCGTCAAGGCATCCGCGTCGCGTTCTGCATCGGCCACCTCTGACTGCGCGGCCGCCAGTGTTGTGCGCGCCTGGATCACACGGTCGGTTGTGGCCACACCCCGTTCAAGCAGCTGTTCTGCATTCGCCAGTTCGCGCTGTGCGCGCGCCAGCTCTTCTTTGGCACGGTTCAGGTCTGCGGTGCTGCTCGTCGCATCAAAGCGGGCAATGATTGCGCCTGCAACGACGTCCTCCCCTTTGGATACAAAGACTTCTGCAATGTCGCCTGATGTCTCTGCGCGCAACATCGTGTCACGATCAGGCAAGGCTTGCCCCTCAGCTTGGTAGAACTGGCCGACAGTTTCAGACACAGATGATGTCACGGCAACGGCAACAGGCATGAGCTCTTCGCGCTCTACGGCAGGCGCTGCGTCTTCGGACGGGAAGATAAAGCCGCTGCCCATCCACGCAACAATGGCGACAACCAACGCGGCAGCAATCCATGTGGAGCGGGACGCCCCTGTGTCTGAGGCGAAGGTCACTGCGTCTGGCTCTTTGGTCATTTGCTTTTATCCTTGGACGTCTGCGGCTGTTTTGAAGCGGGTTTATTCCGCGCGTTGGTCAGCTCTTGTAGGGCGACGGCAACCGCAGAATCTAAAGATGCGTAAAAATCCGCGTACTCTTTCAGTCTCTCCACGGCATCTGCATCAGAGGGGAGCGATGCTATCGTATCAGCGATGTCATCACGCGTGGATTGTGTGCGCTTCTGGATACCCTCAAGCATGGTTGCGTAAGGGTTCGGGGCGAGCTGAAAGAAATCTTGCCGCTCTCCCGGCTTGGTCATGCGCTTGATCAAGCCGCGCTCTTCAAGAAGCCGAATGCTGCTGCTGATGCTCGCGCGGCTGACCTGTAGGCGCGTAGCAAGATCTCCGAAGGACACCATCTCTCCGTCAAAAATCAGAAGCCCGAACACACGGCCAGCAATGCGCGGCAATCCTTCTGCCTGAGAAATCAGGCCCGACTTTTCAATAAAGTCACTCCTGACCGCCTCAAACGGCACTTTATCTGACATCTGATACCTCGTTTTTGTTGAGGCAGATATAGACTGGCGACAGATGCAGTCAAGTTTGTTCAGTCAATACTAAACAAATCGTGATGATCTGGTCAGCTAGACGCTAAGAAGCCGCTTCATAGCCCCTCAGCGCCGATGTGAGATTGTCGCCCAACGCGTCACAGAGGTAGCCACCTTCTTGTACAAAAAGACAAGGGATCCCCAGCCCTGCTATTGCCGCCGTGATTTGGCCAAATCCACCAGTCGTGATAGCCAAGCCTTTGAACGGATCATTGACATAGGCATCAAGCCCCAGAGCCACCACAAGAACATCCGCTCCGAAGGCGTCTATGCGGTCCAGAGCCCGCTCTAATGCCTTGAGATAGGCCGCATCATCTGTGCCGCGCACCAATGGGATGTTCAGATTATAGCCAAGCCCACGCCCCTCACCGCGCTCATGCGCGTGCCCCCAAAAGAACGGATAAAAGCGTTCGGGATCTGCATGCAGAGAGACAGTTAAAACATCATCTCGGTCATAGAATATCCCTTGCGTACCGTTGCCATGATGGACATCGACGTCAAGAATTGCCGCGCGCAGACCTTTGCTACGCAGCCGCTCTGCTGCGATCGCAGAATTGTTCAGAAAACAAAACCCGCCCGCAAGATCACCGAAAGCGTGGTGTCCCGGAGGGCGGCAGAGCGCATACGCGGCGGGCTCACCCGCATGAAGCAAATCAGCACCTGTAATTGCAGATTGTGCCGACCAGTAGCTCGCATCCCAAGTTCCAGCCGCAATCGGACAGGCGGTATCGGCTTGATGAAACCCCGCTTGCCCAACTGCTGACTTTGGATAACTATCGTTGCGACTTGCGGGGTGTATATTCGGGATGACCTCATCGCCGCCACCTTCAATTCGCATCCAGCGTGTGTGAATTGTCTGAAGAAACGTGAGATACTCGGGGGAATGCAGCGCTGCGATGGGTCCAAGCCCCGCATCTTCCGGGCTATGCATCTCGCAACCCGCCGCTTTCGCCCCCGCCAACAAACGCTCGATCCGCTCAGGCTGCTCGGGATTGGGCAGAACAGTGCCATTGGCCATAAAGTGGCGCGGCTCGTGCTTTCGTTGTCTGGCGTCGAAGATAGCTTTCATTAGACTTCTTTCTTGGTCTTGCCTGTTGGAGAGTGTGCCAAGAGGCACATATCAAATCGCGGTTCTGTCACCGCCCTTGAGATCAAGCATCACGCGCGCCTCTTGAGGTGAGGCCACGGTACGCCCCAAATCTTCAACAATGCGGCGGATCTTTACAACTTGCTCTGCGTTGGTCTTTGCCAATTGCCCCCGAGCAATCATAAGACTGTCCTCAAGGCCGACACGGACATGGCCACCCAGAATAGCAGACATGGTAATCAGTGGAATTTGATGCCGACCGGCGGCCAAGACAGAGAATTCATAATCCTGCCCAAAAAGCTTGTCGGCAATAAGCTTCATGTGAGTGAGGTTTTCAGGGTCCGGGCCAATGCCGCCCAGAACGCCAAATACAAACTGAATAAAGATTGGGCCCTGCACCAAGCCACGGTCAACAAAGTGACGCAGCATGTAGAGGTGGCTCACATCGTAGCATTCAAACTCAAACCGTGCGCCGCGTTTTTCACCCATTTCATGCAGCACATGAACCATATCTCGGGGCGTATTCTTGAAAACGAGGTCGTCAGAGCCTTCAAGAAAAGGCTGCTCCCAATCATATTTCCACTCAGTGATCCGCTCGGCAGCGGGATAAAGCGCAAAATTCATCGTGCCCATGTTTAGCGAGCACATTTCTGGCTCTGCCTGCTTGGGCGCCGCGAGGCGGGCCTCCAATGTCATCGTTGCGCTACCCCCCGTAGAGATATTGAGAACCGCATCAGAGCGCTGCTTGATCTGCGGCAGGAACGCCCCAAAATGGGCAGGGTCTGCCGAGGGTCGCCCAGTTTCGGGATCGCGGGCATGTAAATGCAAAATCGCAGCCCCTGCTTCCGCCGCACCCACAGAGTGTTCTGTGATGTCTTCTGCCGTGATAGGCAAATGGGGCGACATGGAAGGGGTGTGAATAGAGCCTGTTATCGCGCAGGTGATAATGATTTTTGACATGGGGCTGCCTTATGCTGCGCCTGAATATTCTGGAATTTCGGCCATATATTGAGCCAAAGACGCCGCAAGAATATCAGCGATGTCGTCGAGTTGGTTTTCGGTTACAATCATCGGTGGACAGACAAGGAAATGATCACCAGATGCGCCCCCACGGGTCCGCCGTGAATAAATGATGAGGCCATTGTCATAAGCGATATCAACAAGGCGTGAATGCGCATGAAGCTCGGGCGGCAAAGGCTCTTTGCTCGTGCGATCTTTCATAAGCTCAAACGCCGTCAAAAGGCCTTTGCCGCGCACATCGCCTATAAGCGGATATTGCTGCATCAGGCTTTGTAGCCGCTCGGCGAGCTTGTCGCCCATTGTCGCCGCGTTTTTCACAAGGCCAAGTGATCCAATTTGCTCAATCACAGCACAGCCTGCCGCGCATGCAAGCGGATTACCTGCATAGGTAAAGCCGTGAATGAAGCCACCAGAGGCCATCACCGCCTCGACGATGTCGTCTCGGGCGACCATGGCGCCAAGGGGCACATATCCACCGCCAAAGCCCTTGGACAAAGCGATCAGATCAGGTGCAACGTCCCAGTGCTCTGCCCCAAAAAAACGGCCTGTGCGCCCCCCTCCTGTCATGACTTCGTCATGAACAAGCAAGACGCCATGGCGTGTGCAAATGTCCCGTATACGCTGCATATACCCTGCTGGCGGAACAAGCGCCCCAGTGGATGCGCCTCCGATGGGTTCAACGATAAAAGCCAGCACCGTGCCCGGCCCTTCTTCAAGGATCTTCGCCTCCAGCATATCAGCATAATGCTGGCCCGTCGCCTCGTCGCTGGGGTCAAGCCCATCAAGATAGGCGCGTGGCGCAGGGATCTTGGGCATAGCTTTCATCATCGGATCAAACGGGGCTGTCATTGGGGCATATCCGGTGATCGCCAAAGCGCCGAGCGTGCAGCCATGGTAGCTTGGATAGCGCGAGATGACTTTGTAACGCTGCGCCTCTCCTTGTGTGAGCGCGTACTGTCGTGCCATTTTGAGCGCGCTTTCAACAGCCTCTGAACCTCCCGAAACAAAGAACACCTTGTTCAGCCCCTCTGGCGCAAGTGCTGCTGTCATGGACGCGAGCTTCTCTGAAGATTCCGTTTGGAAATGAAGCCGGTAGCCAAAGGTCGAGCTCTCCATTTGAGTTCGCATCGCCGCCAGAACAGCTGGGTTCGAATGGCCGATATTGCTAACCATCGCACCAGAAGAACCGTCGATGTAGCGTTTGCCATCCTGGCCCCACATGTAGATGCCTTCGGCTCGCTCAAGCAGAGGGCGCGGGGATTTGGTTTGATAAAAAAGATTGCTCATGTTGGTGGCTTTCAGCGGCTCAGGTGTTTGCGCAGGAAATTACGGGTTCGTTCTTCCTTCGGGTTTTGGAAGATCACGGACGGCGGGCCTTCTTCGACCACAACACCCTGATCCATAAACAGAACACGGTCACAGACCGATGCTGCAAAATCCATTTCATGTGTCACAATGATCATGGTCATATGCTCTTCGGCGAGCTGCTTCATGACCAGATTCACCTCTTCAACAAGCTCGGGGTCGAGCGCAGATGTCGCCTCGTCAAAGAGCATCACCTTTGGCTTCATCGCAAGCGCACGTGCAATCGCCACACGCTGCTTTTGCCCGCCTGAAAGGCGCGAGGGAAACTCGTCAATCTTTTCTGACAGCCCGACTTTGGCCAGCTGTTCCTCGGCGAGCTGGTTGGCCTCCTCCTCGGAAAGGCCTTTCAGCATCCTCGGGGCAAGGGTGATATTTCCGCGTACCGTAAGATGCGGGAACAAATTGAAATGCTGGAATACCATACCAATATCTTGGCGCACCTGATTGACGTGCGCCTCATATTGTCGATGCGGTAGTGTCTTGTTGATCTGGACACCCTCGAGCCACACTTCGCCACCTGTCAGCGGGTCAAGTTCGTTGATGGCACGCAAGAGTGTTGACTTACCTGACCCCGACGGCCCGATAATCGCAACGATCTGGCCGCGCTCCACAGTGAGGTTGATGTCTTTGAGCACTTTCAGCGCACCAAAACTCTTAGCGGCATTCTTGATAGTGACGAAGGCTTTGTCAGTCATGTGATGTCTCCCAGTCTCAACGCGACGCAGCAATGCGGCGTTCAAGACGGCGCAAGCCCGCCTCTAGCGCGAGGTTGATGATGTAGTAGCAAAATGCTGCCGCGAGATAGAACTCAAAGGGGCGATACGTGCGGCTGATCGCTTGCTGCGCAGCCAGTGTGAGCTCCATAACGCCTATCACCGAAACCAACGCAGAGTCCTTCAAAAGCGCGATCATATTGTTGCCCATAGGCGGGATGACCGCGCGTACAGCCTGAGGAATAATGATGCGGCGCAGCGTTTGCCCCCGGGAGAGACCAAGGGTCCGCGCGCCCTCATACTGGCCTTTATCAACCGACAAAATCGAGGCTTGGATCAACTCCGAATTATACACTGCAAAATGAAGCCCGAGGCCTATAACGCCGGCCACAAAAGCAGGCAGGTCAATACCTATCTCGATAAGGCCAAAGTAAATCAGGAAAAGCTGCAACAAGAGTGGCGTCCCCATAAACAGGAATGCAAACGCTCGCATCGGCAGCCGCAGCGACCAGTGCCCGTAGAGCGCGACAACAGCAAAGACGATCCCACCGAAGAAGCTCAAAATGCCCGCGCAAATTGTGATGGCAGCGGTCCAACCTGCGCCCATGAGAAGGATGCCGAAAAAGCTCGGTACCACTGTGAAATCAAGCCCCATAGCGGCTACTCCTTATGTGGTGCATAGCAATCATACGATCCGCGCCCGGCGGTCCAGCCAGCTGATGCCTTGGCCCACAGCATAGATAATGATCATGTAAAGAAGGCCCGAGAGCAGAAACATTTCAAACGGCTTATACGTCGAACCGATAAATCTCTGCGCGGTATACGTCAGCTCGACAACAGAGATCGGCGCAACTAGCGCTGTCCCTTTGATCAATGCATTGATGTTCACGCCCAAGGGCCGGATCATCATCCGTGCAGCCTGTGGCAGAATAACTTTTCGCATTGTTTCCCAGCGGCTCAAGCCGAGGGTGCGGGCGGCTTCGGTCTGGCCTTTATCGACCGACACAATCGCGCCGCGTATCGTTTCTGTCATGTAGGCCCCGATGTTGACGCCAAGTGCAATTGTCCCCGCCGAGAAACTATCAAGCTGAATGCCAACTTGGGGGCCTCCAAAGTAGAGGATGAAAACCTGAATCAACGCAGGGGTGCCGCGAAACACACTGACATAGACCGCCGCGGCCCAGCGCAATGGAGCCAAGCGCGACAGGCGCGCAGCGGCGCCCAAAGAGCCGCAGGCAAGGCCCAGCAGAGCCGTGAGAACCGACAGCTGTATCGTGACCCAAGCCGCTTCAAGGAAAAAGGGATAAACCCGCAAAATCAGATCAGTGTCCACGACGCCGCCCTTTCAATGGTGATCTTTGCGCGGCAAGATCGGCAGCGCGCGGATTTCGTGGACAAGGGCAGTGGTCTCTTCGATCGCAGCCTCCAAAAACAGTCTGCCTGTTTCAGGGTCTGCCACTGTCGGATCGCCCATCGTCCCGTCAGGGGAAACTTCAGACCACCAGCGCATCAACATCGCGCCTCCGCCGCCGCCTGCAAGGTCAAGGTTGAAAAACTGACTGTCAGGATTGTGACTGTTTTGAGTGCTGGCCTTCTCGATAGTCACACGCTCTGGATGCAAGTGCATGTACATCGCGGCTTCAAATTCTCCTGCGTGCGCGATACCGCCAATGTCGGACTTACGTATCTCATTGATGCGCGCTGACATCAGGTTCCAATAGGAGGCTGAGACACAGATAATGCCTGTCTCGATAACAGTTTTACGTGCGGCCAGATCCAGCACGGGGTGGTTGGAGCCGTGCGAATTGAGAAGCAGGATACGCCGAAACCCGTGATACGCGAGCGACTTCGTGATGTCGGTCACAAAGGCCAGCAGCGTCTCAGGCTGGATCCAGATCACACCGGGGAAATCTTTGTGATGTTCGTTAAAACCGTAGGGCACAGGCGGCATAACAAACACAGCCTCGGGCGCAGCTTTGGCCACACCTTCGGCCACGGCCATACCAAGTACTGTGTCTGTATCCAGCGGCATATGCGGACCATGATCTTCGGTTGCGGATACATTAAGGATCACAACGCGGTCCTTGTCTGCGTCGCGCACCTCTTCCCAAGTCAGATGTCCATAGGTGGTTGTCACGCTGAAAGCCTCACGATCAAGTTGGAATGTGCGCCTGCCGAGGCTTGCCCCCGGCAGGCAGGCGTTTAGCGGATATCGCCACCAACCCATTCCTCGGCAATCGCGAGGTATGTGCCGTCTTCCATCATATCATCGAGGGCTTTTTGCATCGCTGCTGCCAGCTCGGGATTGTTTTCGCGGATCGCAATGCCCGCACCGATTGGCTCGGCCGACGGGTCGTTTACGATCGCCAGATCATACTGCCCCGCCTTCATCGCCAAGATCACAGGAATGGAGTCATTCACGATTGCATCAACGCGACCATTCTGAAGCTCAAGAAGCAACTCGGGAAGCCCTTTGTATGTGTTGATGTTGTAACCCTGCTCGCGCGCCCACTCTTCGTGGGTCTCGCCAAGTGTCACCCCAACTTTCGCATCATCCAATTGTTCTACAGTCGTAATGTCCGACCCTGCTTTCGTGAAAATGGCGCGCTTGGTGCTGTAATACGGGCCAACAAAGTCGATAACTTTGTCACGTTCTTCCGTGATCGACATGGAGCCAACAACCGCGTCATACTTTTGGGCAAGCAAGCCGCCGATAATGCCGTCCCAGGCTGTTGTCACAACCTTCACTTCAAGGCCCATGCGCTTGGCGATTTCTGTGCCGATGGCCGGGTCAAAGCCGACAACTTCGTTTTGCTCGTTCACAAAGTTGAACGGCGGGTACTGTCCGCTCATCGCGATGGACAGGACACCGCGCTCTTTGATCTCGGCAAGTTCGTCTGCACTGGAAGCTTGTGGCGCAAAGCTCAAACCGACCATGGCAACGGCCCCCATGAGCATGTGGCGGCGGAGTAGTGTGAATGAGTTTTTCATATTTTTTCCCTGTTGTTGATTGTGCCTTCTATGAGAGGCGCGAGCTGAGTCGCCGCCCAGAGACACCGTAATCGAAAGGTTGCGCCGCATTCTCTCATAGGGCAAATAGATATTGTAAATTTCAAAAATAGACTGAATCAATGTTAAAGCCCTACGAGCATCGCTTCCCCTGGAACTTGGACTGGAATCTGCTGCGCACCTTCATGGTCGTTGTTGACCAAGGCGGGATCACACCCGCCGCGCACTTTTTGGGCTTAAAGCAGCCAACAATCAGCGCAGCACTCAAGCGACTGGAAGACATCACAGGGCGAAAGCTCATAAACCGCTCGCCCAAACACTTCAGTGTCACACCATGGGGCCAAGTGCTTTATGCTGAAGCAAGCTCCATCTTCGGAACCGTCACCCAGCTGCCCGATCTTATGGGAGGCCTGGAAGAAGAAGTGACGGGGCAGATCAGTATCGCCGTCGCCAGCCACGTTGTCTCACCCCATTTTGATGATGTTCTGACCCGTTTTAATGCCCAATATCCGGGCGCCACATATACCATTTCAACGATGGACAGCGCCGAAGTGATCGCACAGCTTTTGCAAAACCGCGTCACATTCGGAGTGTGCCTGTTCACCGAAGCCCCAAAAGGATTGGAGGCCCGCGTTCTTTATCGCGAGTTTTTCGGTCTGTTTTGCGGGCCCCAGCATCCGCTCTTTGGCCAAGCTCCGATTGATCTGAGCGCTTTAAAAAACGAAGATGCGGTGACCTTTCAAACAGACGAAATAAATGGCCCACTTTCGAGCGTAGCTCACATGCGTAAAAAGTTGGGCATGCGCGCCGCACCAAAAGGTCTGTCGTCCAATCTCCCCGAGGTCCGCCGCATGATCGTTGCAAATATCGGGATTGGCGCGCTGCCTGTGCATGTTGCCAAGCGGGATGTCGAGGCCGGGCTATTGTGGCAGGTCCCCCCCTACAAAGCGCTGCCTGCCATTGATATTCACATGCTCTCCAACACGCGCCGCAGCTTGAACAGGGCTGAGCAAGCCCTTCTCGGCATGCTGAACGACCACTTGGACCAAGTCTCACTGGAAGAGCGCACGTATAAAGCCTGAATGAGCCCTATGGCGCAGCCTCGCTTGCAGCAATATCAAAGCCGTATTCCAAGCAACAAGCGCGTGCACTGCCTTCATTGAGGCATATTCAGGGTGGTCTGGCCCCAAATCACGAGTCTGCCACCAGTCTTTGGCAAGATCAAAAAATTGGGTGGATCCGTCCGCATAGCGGATGAAACGATACCTGCCTTTGCGCACACTGGCACTGTTGTCATAAAAAGTGGGCACCGCCCGATCAGGTACGCGCTCCCAGTTGACTTGAGGCCTGAGCGACCGCCCGACACCGCCCTCAAGCGGCGGCAAGTCCAAGTAGTCCATCACAGTCGGGCCAACATCCAGTAGCGCGACCGGATCACTCACCACTTGCGCGACGGGCTGATCAGGGTCGTGGATAATGAGAGGAACATTGGCCACCTGCTCCCAAAGCGTGTGTTTGCGAAAGCGGTTGCGCTCACCCAGATGTAGCCCGTGATCAGACAGAATAATGACCAGGGTATTGTCCGCATGCGGTGACGCCTTAATCGCATCCCAGACACGCCCCAAATGATGGTCCGTATGGGTCAGCGCAGAAAAGTAATTGCGCACGCTTTTGCGCCATTGCTGAAAGTTGCTACTGTCAATGTTGTGCGTGTTCGTAAGCTCCATAAACGCACTTTCATCAAACCCGTCGCGCCACGCTTTGGGTTTGCGAATGTTCTTCTCATCATAAATTTCCTTGAAACGTCGAGGCGTAATCCAAGGGCCATGGGGGCCGAAGAAGCCCACCTCACGATAAAACGGAGCGTCATCCTTATAGTTCTTCAAAAAACGGGCGATGGAGTTGGCTGACTGATGATCATAAAATCTTGGATCATCCCTTTCATTTCGCGCAGCCTTACCACCGCGCAAACCGCCAAACTCCATGCTGATATGATCAGGTATCTGCCAATCACCCCGGAATTTCTTAGGCTTATCGGAGAAAAGTGCGTTGTGCACCTCATCGTCAAGAGCCGCATATCCCTGCATAACCTTGCCACCCGACGAGCAATAGAACCCGTTTTTCTTGAGCTGGTATGGCCACATTGCCTCGGCTGGTATCTTCTCAAAGTAGTTCTTGTAAGGGCCCGTAACACCCGACTGATGCGGCGCAAGGCCAGACATAAAGCTGGCGCGCGAAGGGCTGCAAATGGGAGCTTGGCAATAGGCCGCTTGAAACGCGGTCGACTGGGCACAAATTCGGTCTAAATTTGGTGTTTGAAGCGCCTCCCCAAAAACCGTTTTATACTTCCAAAATGCAACTGCATCGTCAAAACTGATCAATACAACATTCTTCTTTGGGGCTTGAGAAACCATGACTGCCTCGTAAACAACTTATCTTTGAGCGGATGCATCAGAGCCGCTTCGTTCCCCCAGACCTAGCCCGCTTTGGGGCATTGGTCTATGCGACAGGCCCTCAGATTGCCAAGGTGCGCGGTTTAGGCCACAAAGAAACCGTCCGAGACAGGAGCGCAACATGACCCCCCTGCCATTCAGCATCATGACAAAGCCCATTGGGCCTCGCTGTAATATTGACTGTAAGTATTGCTATTACCTTGAGAAAGAGAAGCTCTACCCAAGCGAGAAGAAATTTCGCATGAGTGACGAGGTTCTGGAGCGCTATATCGAGCAGACCATAGCCGCAGCGCTTGAAGCAAAAATGCCCGAAGCTCACTTTGCATGGCAAGGCGGTGAGCCAACGATGCTGGGCGTCGATTATTTTCGCAAAATTGTGACCTTCCAGAAAAAGCATGCGCCAAGCGACATGCCTGTGAGCAACGCGCTGCAGACCAATGGCATGCTGCTTGATGATGCGTGGGGCACATTTCTTGCAGAAAACGGGTTTCTCGTCGGGTTGAGTATCGACGGCCCCAAACCCGTGCATGACAAGTACCGCGTTGATCGTGCAGGGCGGCCCACCTTTGACGCCGTCATGCGCGGACTTGAAATCCTTAAGGCAAACGGTGTCCAGCACAACGCCCTCACAACAGTACACCGTGCCAATAGCGCCAAAGGCAAGGAGGTCTACCGCTTCCTCAAAAAATTGGGTTTTGACCACATCCAGTTTATTCCCATCGTTGAACGCACAGGGACATCAGGGCTGGCAAGTGCCCCTCAGGTTGATATGGATCCGACCAACAAAATAAGCGCATGGAGCGTGGCGCCGCGTGCTTACGGCAAGTTCCTCTGCGATGTTTTTGACGCTTGGTACAAAGCAGACGTAGGTAGGGTATCGGTACAGTTTTTTGATGTGCAACTTGGGCTTTGGGCGGGGCACCCTTCTTCGCTCTGCGTTTTTGCTGAGACATGCGGCAATAGCTTGGCATTGGAGCATGACGGCAGCCTCTACGCCTGTGATCACTATGTTTATCCAGACTACAAGCTTGGAAACATCACTCAGACGCCGATGAAAGACATGCTCTGGAGTGATCGACAGGTTGAATTTGGCACCGATAAACAGGCCACTCTGACAGCACAATGTCGCGCCTGTGAGTTTCGGTTTGCCTGCAATGGCGGCTGCCCAAAACACCGCTTTGCCAAGGCGAAAGACGGCGAAGCAGGGCATAACTATTTTTGTGAGAGCTATACCGCATTCTTCAGGCACGCCGGAGACCGACTTCAGAAAATGGCATGGCAGCTTAACAATGGCATGCCGCCGACAGGCCCCGCGGCCAAAGGGGACATCCTCTAGATTTCACCAAATCAGAGCCAGTCCCCTGTTCCACTGACTTGACCTGCATCAAAACCTCCTGCCGAAACATATTCTATAATGGGCATGTGAAGTGGAGGAATACTCATGCACGATTCGAATTTTACACCCTCGCGCAGAGGCTTTCTTAGCTTGGCTGCTGGTGCGGGTGCGCTCGGGCTTACAGGCGCGGCCAAGCCCGCCAAGGCCGCAGTGAAAACAAACGCAAATATCCTGATACTGGGCGCTGGCGCTGCAGGGGCTGCTTTGGCAAACCGCCTGACAGAGCGGCTCGACGGCGCACAGATCACCCTTGTGGATGGCCGCAAAGAGCATTGGTACCAGCCCGGATTTTCGCTGATTGCAGCAGGGCTGAAGCCCGCAAAATATTCGGTGAGCCAGACCACTGACTGGCTCCCTAAAAACGCCACCCTCAAGCAGGACTGGGCCGCCAATATTGACCCCGAGAGCCGCAAGGTGGCCCTGCAAAGTGGGGAAATCCTGAGCTATGATTACCTGATCGTTGCAACAGGCCTGACACTTGATCACGATGCGATTGAAGGCTTCAGCCTTGATATGGTTGGTGAAAATGGCATCGGTGCACTTTATGCTGGGCCAGAGTATGCTGCGCGCACGTGGACAGCAGCCTCAAAGTACATCGAAGATGGCGGCGTTGGGCTCTTCACCCGCCCCGCAACCGAAATGAAATGCGCAGGCGCGCCGCTCAAACACACATTCCTGATTGACGATCTGGCCCGCAAAGCAGGCGGTCGTGGCAAGATGGACGTCCGCTATATGGCCAACAACAACAGCCTTTTTGGCGTGCCTATTGTATCAGAAAAAGTGCGGATGCTCTTTGGTGATCGCGAGATCAACCCCGACTATTCGCATGTTTTGAAAGGCATTGACGCGGGCGCGAAGCGCGCAACATTTGAAACGCCTGAAGGTACAGTGGAGCGCGACTACGACTACATTCATGTCATCCCGCCCCAGCGCGCACCTGATGTTGTGCGCCAGTCGGGCCTTAGCTGGGCTGACAAATGGGTTGGTGAAGGCTGGATGGAAGTTGATAAAGCGACTTTGCGACACAACCGCTACCCCGAAGTCTTCGCGCTTGGCGATGTTGCTGGCGTTCCGAAGGGGAAGACGGCGGCGAGTGTGAAGTGGCAAGTGCCTGTTGTGGAAGAACATCTTGTGGCGCAGATTTCAGGCGATACGACAGATGCCGCCTACAACGGCTACACCTCTTGCCCCCTGATCACCCAAGTTGGGCGCGCGATGCTTGTCGAGTTTGATTACAACAACAATCTCACCCCCTCCTTCCCCGGCATTATCGCGCCGCTGGAGGAACTCTGGATCAGCTGGCTGATGAAAGAAGTCGCTCTAAAAGCCACGTATAACGCCATGTTGCGCGGCAAAGCGTAAGGAGAAAACCATGCAAGATCTGACAGTTACAACACTCATCGCCGTGTTTGAGGAAATTTTTGGGCGCACCCTGTTTTGGGCAATGGTCACAGCCGCTGCGCTGGTGACTGTGGCATATGTCTACGTGCTGATCCGCGACCGCAGCGTAAGCTGGCGCAAGTTTCTCTGGGCGCAGCTCTCTATGCCCATCGGCGCAATCGCGGCGGTTGTGTTCGTCCAGGGCATGACCCGCTCCGGCTTTTCAGACATCGGCGGACCGATTGATGTGGTCGTCTTACTGGGTGTGGCTGCGGGTGGGGCTGTGGGTATGGCAATCTGTATATACACCGTCCAGTCACTTTTCTGGCGACCAGACGGTGAAACCTGAGCCAATCAGCGCGCCACTTCCGTCATAAAGCGGTCGCGAATGATGACAGGGTCCATGGTGATGACCGGCATCTTCGCATTGCCACTGTCACACTTCACAACGATCACGGTCATTTCGCCGCTGTCCAGAGCCTCTTGTAGCACGCGGCCTGTATCGGCATCGCGGCACTCGATGACGCGTTCGCAGCCGCAGGCTTCAGCCACTTTGGCGAGCGAGGTTTTCTTGCCCGTGTATGTGGGCTGATCGCCCGTGGAGCCATATGATCCGTTGTCGATGATCATCAGGATGTAGTTGTTGGCCACATTGTTGGCGATGGTCGGCAAAGTCCCCATGTTGGTGAGGATCGAGCCGTCGCCATCAATGACAACCACGGGTTTGGGCTGCACAAGCGCGAGGCCGAGGCCGATACTTGAAGCCAGCCCCATTGTGCCAAGCATGTAGAAGTTACTCGGCTGGTCATCAATCGCGTGAAGCTCTTGGCTGGGGATACCGATATTGCACACCACAAGTTGGTCACGCAGGATCGGAGCGATTTCTTTCAGGATTTCAGAACGGATCATTGGTCGCCATAGCCTCCCCAGAAGTTGGCATCGGTCAGGATCGCCACAGGTTTGTTGCACATGAATGTGTATTTCAGGATCATGTCGAGCTCTTCGACATCGGACTGTTTGTGGAAATGGTACGTCGGAATGTTCATCTGCGCGAGGAGCGCTTTGGTGTGAACCGCCATTTCAACCTGGCACGCCACCGGCTCGCGCAGCTCGCCACGATAGCTGATCAGCATCGGCAGTGGCATTCTGTAATACTGTATGAGCGTGGCCAAGGTATTGATCGTCACACCTATGGCTGTGTTTTGCATGATGATGGCCGGGCGCTTCCCTCCCATCCACGCCCCCGCGCAAAGGCCCATGCCTTCGTCTTCCTTGTTGGATGGGATGTGAAATATTTCATCCCTCTGGTCTATCTCTTCAATGACACCTGCAAGCTGCTTACAGGGCACAGTGGTGACAAACGAAATGTCATTGGCCACCAAATCATCGGTGATTTTTTTATCAATATTCATGCAGATCCTCCCGAGCGCATAGCTAACTATGGGGCGGGATTCACATTTCGCTCAAGAAAACTTCACACAGCAGAGCTTGTTTTAAGATTGCCTGAAAGCAGGCTTATTGCTTTTCGAACGTAATCGTCACCGTTCCAAGGCGCACGCCGAAGCGCTCGACATAAGCAATATTGAGCAAACGGTTGTCAGAGAGCAGCCACATCCAGTCATCAAACTCAGCGCGCATCGTGCCGCCTTTGTCAGGTTGGGGCAGATCAATGGTATAGCGCCAATTGAACCTGTCGCCGGCTTCCTGCCCTGTCGCCTCACCGATGACACCCTCAGCAGAGCCGCGCCACGTGTCGTCTCCTGTCTTGGTCAGCGTCCAGATACGCTGCTCTGTTGTTCCGCTCGCGTAAGTGAAATCTTCTGTCAGGGTAAGCACCTGCCCGTCCCATTCTCCGAGCATATCAACCCTGAAGCGCTGACGCACTTTGCCGAACCTGTCTTGAAATTGGCCATAGGCCACAAACTGACCATCAAAAAACTGCTCAAGGTCAAGCTTGCGCTCTGACAAGGCAGGGTCATCAAACGAAGGCTTCCCGGAACACGCGGCCAGAAGAACGAGAGCAAATGTGAGCAAAATTTGTTTCATAGAGAGCTTACGCCGCAGCCGCGACAACCGATGAAAAACTGCGCCAAGCGGTCGCGGGCAGAAAAGCCGTGTCGCGGTGAGAAAAGTTTTACCACCGATCCAGGGGTATTCTCCCTCAAGCTTTCTGGAGGACAGACCATGACAACCAACATTTCAAGCGTGATGCGCCCTGTGGAAACGGCCAATGGCCTGCCCAACGAACATTATGTTGATGAACGGGTCTTTCTGGAGGAGCGCGACGCCGTTTTGTATAACAACTGGTCGGGTATCGGCGTTGAAGCCGATGTTCCCGAAAATGGCGATGCGAAACCGATCGAGTTCCTCGGGATGCCGCTCTTGCTGATCCGCGACAAAGACGGCCAAGTACGCGTGTTCCAGAACACCTGCCGCCACCGTGGCATGATTCTCGTGTCAGANCCAAAAAAGATCGAAGGCGCGATCCGCTGCCCCTATCACTCCTGGTGCTACTCGACCAAAGGCGAGCTTGTGGCAACGCCACACGTGGGCGGGCCTGGTATGAACACCCACAAAGACATGCCACGCAGCGAGCTGGGGCTTTATGAGGTGCCTAGCTACATCTGGCTGGGGGTTGTGTTCATCAATGCCTCCAACACGGCCGCGCCATTTGAAGAGACCCATGCGGAGCTTCTGGAGCGCTGGAAAGAATTTGACGTGCCGATGTATCATGGCGGTGAGGACAGCAAGTTTGAACTCGAGGTCGAGACAAACTGGAAGCTGGCCGTTGAAAACTACTGCGAGAGCTATCACCTGCCGTGGGTTCACCCCGGGCTGAACAGCTATTCCCGGTTGGAAGATCACTACAACATCGAAGAATACGGCCGCTATTCGGGGCAAGGTACGCTCGTCTACCGCCAGCTAACAGGGCAAGACGGCGAAACCTTCCCTGACTTCCCGAACCTCTCGGACAAATGGGAGACGGGGGGCGAGTATATCACAGTTTACCCCAATGTTCTCTTGGGAGTGCAACGTGACCACGCCTTTGCCATCATCCTTGAGCCGAAGGCTGTCAACAAAACGCTGGAGCATGTGCACCTGTTTTATGCCGAACCAAAAGTTGACGAAGCTTTGCGCGCCAAGAATGCGACCCAGTGGAAAACTGTGTTTATCGAAGATATTTTTGTTGTCGAAGGGATGCAGAAGGGCCGGTACGGGCGCGGCTTTGATGGCGGGCGCTTCTCCCCTGCCATGGATGGGCCGACGCATTGTTTTCATGACTGGGTGGCCAACCAGATCACCAACCACCGTCAGCAGCTCGCTGCCGAATGAGCGGGCTGCATAACCAGCTTTTGGCAGCACATGAGCACGATGACCGCGAGGGGCTGATTGTGCTTTACACTGAGGCTGCCGACAGATCGAACGACCTGATAGAGCGGTCGTTCTTTCTGACCCATGCCTTTGTCTTTGCGCTCGAAGCGGGCGACATGCGCGCGCGCGATTTGCACGCTCGGCTGCATGACATGGGACGGATTTAGTTGCTCCCGCCAAGGTGACAAGCTATTGCCTCGCTCATGTTAGACAAAGCTGAAGATATCCACCCGCTCTTTCGCGGCGCTCCCAAAAGCACCGAGTTCAAGAAGCTGCGCAAGCGCATCGTGCAACAGACGCGCGAGGCGATAGAACAGTATGGAATGATCGAGCCGGGGGGCAAATGGCTTGTCTGCCTGTCTGGCGGCAAAGACAGCTATACGCTGTTGGCTGTGCTCTATGAGCTGAAGTGGCGCGGCCTCTTGCCTGTGGAGCTTCTGGCCTGCAACCTTGACCAAGGTCAGCCGGGGTTTCCCGCAACTGTCTTGCCAAAGTTTCTGGAAGAGCGCGAAGTTGCCCATCGCATCGAGTATCAAGACACCTATTCTATCGTGATGGACAAGGTGCCCGAGGGGCGCACGTTTTGCGCGCTCTGCTCACGGCTCAGACGCGGCAACCTTTACCGCATTGCGCGTGAGGAAGGCTGTACAGCCGTCGTGCTGGGCCATCACCGCGATGATATCCTTGAGACCTTTTTCATGAACCTCTTTCATGGCGGTCGCCTTGCAACCATGCCGCCAAAGCTGGTCAATGAAGAGGGGGACCTGTTTCTCTACCGCCCGTTGGCACATGTGGCTGAGGTAGACTGCGAGAAATTTGCCCGCAGCCTTGAATATCCGATCATTCCTTGTGATCTCTGCGGCTCTCAAGACGGGCTGCAACGCCAACAGGTGAAACAGATTCTGGATGGCTGGGAAAAGAACAGCCCCGGGCGTCGGCAGGTGATGTTCCGTGCACTGATGAACACACGCCCAAGCCACCTGCTTGATGCAGGTCTGTTTGATTTCAAAGGCCTTGAACGCCGCGACGCAGCCGCGCCCGCAGCCGACGAGCTGCCCCCGCTTTTCCGTTAATCGCCTGTTGAGACTAATGCTCTAGGCTTCTCTCAAGACTATCTGAGGGAAGAGTACGATGGCGTCCAAAGGCAGACCCGCACCGAACACCAAAAGATACGCACTGCGCAGCTGGCTGCTCGGGCCTCATATGCTTGCCTTTGTGCCTGCATTTGCCCTTGGGGCTTTCTGGGTTGCGGGAGAGCTGGCGCTTGTCACCGTTGCGCTCGGGCTGCCGATGATCTTTCTTTTGACAGGCACACTGAACGAAGCGCGCGAAACGCGGCTGCGTGAAGTTGATGCCACCACGGGCCTGCCGATGCTTGACCGCCTTGAAGCCAATGTTGAGAAAACGCTGCTATCCTGTGCACAAGACGGGCGAAAAACGGCACTTTTTTACATACAATTGGAAGAGTTTGACCCACTTGTTCAACGCTATGGCCAGATCGCAGGCGGCACCCTTTTGCAGCGCCTCGGCGAGCGTTTTCGGGCTATTTTACGCGAGGGTGACACCGTCTATTGGCTGGGCGGCGCGCGTTATGCCGTCTTGCTCGCGCCTGTGCCGCACTTTGAACTTGAGAGCGCCGTTCAACTTGCCGCACGTCTACAGTCTGCCGCTGAGGAGCCTGTTTCGATTGAAATGCAATCCCTCTATGTCAACTGTGCTATCGGATGCTGCCTTGGGGCCCGAAGCCCTGAGCCAACAAAATCTTCCTTGCTCAAATCAGCAGAAACGGCCCTGAACGAAGCCTGCCGCAACACCCCCTCCTCGATCCGCACCTATAGCCGCGAAATGGGCGAAACCACGGTCAGGCGCGAGGCCTTGATGAAAGATGCCTTTGATGCGCTGGACAACGGCGAAATAGCGCCTTGGTTCCAACCCCAAACCTCGACAGATACGGGGCGTGTAACAGGCTTTGAGGCTCTGGCACGCTGGCAGCACCNCAAGCGCGGCACTGTCACGCCAGCAGAGTTTTTGCCCGCACTCGAAGATTCGGGGCAGATGGAGCGGTTGGGCGAGGTCATCCTGTATGGTGCGCTATCGGCGTTGAAAAGCTGGGATCAATCAGGTTTTTTTGTGCCCTGCGTGGCGGTCAACTTCAGCGCCGAAGAGCTGCGCAACCCGCGGCTGGCCGAAAAAATCCGCTGGGATCTGGACCGGTTTGACCTCGCGCCGGAGCGGCTGACAATCGAAGTGCTTGAAACGATTGTGGCGGGCTCGCCCGAAGATGCCGCAGCCCGCAACCTTGCAGCATTGGCACAAATGGGGTGCCGCATTGACCTTGATGATTTCGGCACTGGCCACGCCTCCATCACAGCAATCCGCCGCTTTCAAATCGAACGGATCAAGATCGACCGTTCCTTTGTAACACGCGTAGACAAAGATCAGGAACAACAGCGCATGGTCTCCGCGATCCAGACGATGGCCGAGCGGCTCGGGCTCGAAACGCTGGCTGAAGGTGTGGAAACGGCAGGCGAGCATGCCATGCTGGGCCAACTCGGCTGTGCACACGTACAGGGCTACGCTATNGCGCGGCCGATGCCCTTTGAAGAGACCCTCGGATGGCTTCAGAGCCACAACGCCTCCCTTGGCGGATTGCCTCAAATTCNCGGGAAATCTGCCTGAGCNCCTTTGCAGCCGCGCATAGGCAGACGTCAGGGAAAGGAAGGCCCATAAGGCATTCCTGAAGTTTCAGCCCCGAATACTGCCTCCTTTTGCCTCAAGAGACCAATAACTGCTTGACCTTCACGCCGTCACTCTGTTGAACCTGCGTCACTCTCAAAGGCAAAGGGCTCGGGTCTTCATGGACGATCAGAACAAGAATCTTATTCTCGCAGTAGCACTCAGCATGCTTGTCATTCTGGGCTGGAGCGTTTTCTTTCCGCCCCCCGAGACAACACCGGAAGAGCTCGCCATTGGCGCACCTGCCACCGCAACGGCAACCGCAACAGACGGCTTGGCCAGCGTACCAACCGCAGCCAGCGCGACCCAAGCCCCTGCCGCCGCAACGGCTCAGGCCATTGTGGATGCGCCCCGCCTCAAAGTTGAAAGCGGCGCGCTTGAAGGCACAATCTCGCTGCTGGGCGGACGTTTTGACGAGCTCAAGCTGAAGAACTACCGCCAAACGCTTGAAGACAGCAGCGACATCGTCCAGCTTCTCAAACCCACAACCAGCGAAAGTGCTTATTATGCACTTTATGGGTGGGCCCCGGGCGCTGGCCTCACGGCTGACCTTGTTCCTGGACCGAACACAGTCTGGAACGTGGAAAGCGGCAACACGCTGACCCCGCAAAGCCCCATTGCGCTCACGTGGGAGAACGGCGCGGGCCTCTTGTTCCGCCGCGAGGTGAGCTTGGATGAAAACTATATGTTTTCAATCAAGCAGTCCGTTGAGAACAACGGTGGCGCGACAGTTACACTGGCGCCATACGGCACGATCGCGCGCCATGGTGAACCCGCCGACTTGAAAAATTTCTTCATCCTGCATGAAGGAGCCATCCGCCACGTGGGCGGTGAGCTGACAGAAACCGACTACGGCGACTTTGAAACAGCCCGCAACCACGAAGAACTCGCCGTGGGCGACAAAGGCTGGACAGGCTTCACAGACC
>P_2C_Liq_1_UnCtyDRAFT_1000166_pt1 | contig 28008 bp, 11 predicted proteins | sample Pon2CUnioCityCA_2_FD_10234 | JGI IMG/M metagenome (IMG submission 10234) | reverse complement strand
GAAATATTTCTTCTCTACTTATTCTTGATCATGGCAAAAATTATACTAGTGTTGTTGCTAACGTAGTTGATCCATTATACGATTTCGACCCAGAAGATCCAAATAGTATCGACGTAAGAGCTATATTAAGACCAGTACTTTCTCCGTTCGGCGGCCATGGATATAATTTAATCGACGAATTGCATTGTAGACATATTCTTCTTTATGGTTATATTAATGAAACAGATAATAACCAAATTGGAGCAACAAACACTTATTCATATCTCGGTGTTGTTAAAAATCCAGAATTTGTAAGTGCTTCAGCTAATACTGCAAATACGCCAGATGTGTTCGATAACAGAATAGAAATAGAAACAAACGATACAGTTTACGCTGTTGTTGATTCTACTGTTAAGCAGTTAGATGCCGACAATAATATCACGTTTACGGCCAAAATACACGAAGTTGATCCAAATGCAAATAAAGTTTATCTTAATAGCTATATGGGTCCGTATCAAAACCAAGCAAATAATGATATATCACTTGATCCTACTCGACCGCTTATTAATGAAACAGGCCAAAGTATTAGAATAAATAGTCCCATAGAAGATAATCTAATTGAGTCTGACTACATCCAAAAGACTGGAGAAGTTTATTTTATGGAAGATTTTACGCCGCTTGCTAGGACGTTTAAATCAAGAGAAGAATACAAGTTAGTATTAGAATTTTAAGGAAAACCTAGATGCCAATTAATACAAATCTAAATATTGCGCCATACTTTGATGATTTTAGTTTGGAAAAGCAGTTTTACAAAATCTTGTTTAAACCGGCATACGCGGTTCAAGCAAGGGAACTTACACAGCTTCAAACTATTTTACAAAATCAGGTAGAACAGTTTGGCGATAATATTTACCAAGAAGGCACAATTGTTAAGGGTTGTAACTTTACAATTCTTACCGGTCTGCAATTTGTTAAAATGACCGACAAGACTGGGTTTGATCCTGAAACCTATATTGGTGGCGTAGCAGACGAGGTAGTATCTGGGGTTACTGTTCCAATTGATACTCAATACGAAATTGTTGGTAGCATTACTGGTCTAAGGGCATCGATCATTACTGCATCCCGCGGCTTTGAAACGCGCCCACCAGATCTTAATACTTTCTTTATTAACTACTTGAACACAAACGAAGCAAGCAATTNTAAAACATTTATNCCAGGCGAAACACTTACTATTAACAAGTATCGTTACAACGGTTCTACATTAATTGAAACAAGTCTTAATGTACAAACCATTACGGTTACACAGCTTCCGAATCCTACAGGAAGTTCTTATGGTATTCAAGCTGCGCCAGGTGTTATCTTTCAAAAAGGCCACTTTTTATTCTCAACAGCGCAGACATTAGTTGTTTCTAAATATGATGCAAACCCAAACGATCTTTCTGTTGGCTTTGAGGTTGTAGAAAGCCTAGTATCTTCACTTCAAGACGAAAGCTTATTTGATAACGCAAACGGATCTACTAATGAAAACGCTCCCGGCGCAGACCGTCTTAAAATGGTTCCAACGCTTACAGTTAAAACGACAACTACTGCTGATGTTGATGCCGACTTTTTCACGCTAATTAGATACCAAAACGGCTTTCCTGTTACTCTTCGTGATGTTACTCAGTTTAATTCTATCGCAGAAGAACTTGCCAAAAGAACATATGAAGAATCAGGTGACTACATTGTAAGTGATTTTAAAACTGTAGCAGAGCGCCGAGGCACCGATCTTGTAGCTTTAGTCGGCAAAGGATCTGCTTACATTAAAGGCTATAGAGTAGAATCTCTAGGTGGGCAAGAAGTTGGCATTGCGCAAATTACAAACACCGAGATTAACAACAACCAAGGAACGGCGTTTGATTATGGATCNTACGTAGACGTTCTTACTATTGAAGGNACNNTTGGTTTACAGTACGAAACACTAGATTTACAATTAGCAAACGGTACTTCTATTGGTAGTGCTTATGCTAAAAACCTCACAAACGATCGNNTGTATATGTTNGGTGCATCAATNACCGATAATACCAAAACTTTNGCTGATGTAGAGCGNNTTGTAGGTACANCTGGNGTGATTACAATTGCATCTGGCTCAAAATTAAAAGATATGAAAAAATCTTCTATGATTTTTGATACTGGTACAAAGAGTTTAAAAGAAGTTACAGATCTTGCTGTTCCCGTTAGATCTGAAGAATCGGTATCTGTTACATCTAACACAATTACTATCGGTCCCATCATTGGCGTAGACTTTTCGGTAAACAATGACGATATGGTATTTGTGGATGCGTCAAACTCTCAAATAGGTATATTAAGCTACTCAACATCTTTAAATAACTCAGTTCTTACTGTTAATCTTGATCCAGCTGATTCTTCAGATCCAGCAGGTACTCTGTACTTTAACAAACGCGAATTAGATGCAGATCCTTACAACAAGCAGGTATTAGAAACATATGTAAAAAATACTTGGAATAACGGAACTACACAATACAATCTTGGGTTGCCAGATGTATTTAAAATTATTTCTGTTGAAGATAACTCAGGAACCGATTTTACCGAAAGCTTTAGGCTTGTTACTAATCAAAAAGATAACTTTTATGATCTTTCATACATGGAATATATTCCTGGAAGACCAGCACCAACATCAGGTATCATGACAATTAAACTCCGCGTATTTAAACCGAGTAACGCAACTGGGGTTAATTACTTTGCCGTTAACAGCTATCCTGTAGATGACACAAGCGCCAGTCTTCCTTCTGACAAAATCCGTTCGAGCGATATTCCAGTTTACACGGCACAAAACGGAAGAACATATCGTTTAAGAGAATGTTATGATTTCAGACCACATTGTGACAAGGATGGAGGTGCAAGCTATACAGCTATTACGCCGGCTGCAGCTTCTCTAATCACAAACGCGGTTGGTGCAAATGCGCCTGCATTCTCTGCAACCGACTTCTTAATTCCAGCTCTTAACGCAAACATCACTGCAGATATTGAGCATTATCTATCTCGTGTAGATGCTATTGCTATGGACTCTTACGGTAGACTGCACGTAGTACAAGGCGAAGAAGAAGCTGAAGCTCGCCCGCCAAAAATTGGCGCTGACATGCTACAAATTTCCCAAGTTCAAATTCCTGGGTATCCAGCACTGTCGCCAAGAGAAGCTGTTGAACAAAATAAACCATACTACGCGGTAAAAGTAAAAGCTCGTGGTGTTAAAAACTATACGATGAAAGATATTAAAAATATCGAAGATCGTATTAAAAATATGGAATACTATATTACGCTCAACCAACTTGAGCAAGCAACAGAAAATATGATTGTTCTTGATGAAAACGGGTTGACAAGATTTAAGAATGGTTATATTGTAGATCCATTTAATGATGCAAACATTGCAAACTTACTAAGTCCAATGTATAGCGCTGCTATTCAAAAAGATAAAGGTATCTTAACACCAAGCGTAACTACATTTCCGTTAGATCTTAAATATAAATCAGTTACAGGAGCGACAGTATTCCCATCTACAAACAGCGCTGAAATTGGGACTCTTTCTCGTAACGATCACTCTAAAATTCTTGGCCAACCATACGCTACAAACTTTAGAAACCTCGTAAGTAACTATTGGAAATACGACGGGATTGGTGCTCTTTCACCAAATCATGACATGGCGCCAAGTACAACAAGTAACCCGGTTACGTTAGACGTTGATTTGGCAGGTCCTTTAGAAGATCTTGTAGAAAATTTACAAACTTTCTTACCTCTAACTCAAGAACAAAATACTACGCTGGCAACTACCCGTGAAAGTCTTGGTAACAGGATGTGGCGCGACAATTCAACTGTAAGAACTACAACTACATCCTTGACAAGCACTGAAAGCATTGTTACAAATAGTGTTGGCGACTTTGTTTCTGATATTGAATTCCAGCCTTATATGCGAGCAAGAGATATTAATGTTTACGTTGCTGGCTTAAGACCAAACACAAGACATTATTTCTTCTTTGATAAGGTTGACGTGAATGCGAATGTTAGACCTGGCGGAAGCACTGCAACTACTGCTCGTGATATTATAGCTGAAGGTGGATTAAATGCAGAAGTTCTGACGGATGATAATGGTGTACTAAGAGCTGTGTTTGAGCTTCCTGAGGATACCTTCTTTGTCGGAGATAGAACATTAACAGTGGCTGACGTTAATCAGTTTTCAAGCATCGATTCTGCTGCAACATCTATTGCTAACTTAGATTACCATGCATACAACATTAATATTCAAAGTAGTGCGTTAACAACATCTACAAGAGTTCCGGACTTTGCTGCTACTACTACAGTTACAACCAGAAACGTTGTAGGTAGACCTTTCCAAATTGACCCATTAGCACAAACGTTTTTCGTTAAAAAGGCTATGGGACAAGGCGCAAACTCTATCTTTGCTTCTAAAGTAGATTTGTATTTTAAGCGTAAAAGCCAAGTTAACGGTGTAACAGTTATGCTTAGAGAAGTTGTTAATGGCTATCCTTCAATGTCTATTATGCCATTTTCTCAAGTACACATCGAATCTGCAGATGTTAATGTATCTGATGACGCATCGGCTGTAACTACTATAGATTTTGAAGCTCCGGTGAGACTAGATGTTGAAAAGGAATATGCTATAGTAATTATGCCAGACGCAAACGATCCTAACTATCTTGCGTTTACATCTCAAGTCGGTGGCGTAGATTTAACGCCTGGCGCAACACAAGGTCAAGCAGTTGTGCAAGACTGGGGTGATGGCGTTCTGTTTACTTCTACAAACAACACCGCTTGGAAATCATACCAAGATGAAGATCTTAAATTTACAATTTATCGCCACGTGTTTAACGCAGGTTCCGGCACGGTAACGATGACGAATGACAATCACGAATTCTTTACATTGTCAGACTGGACTGGAAGATTCCAAAACGGTGAAGAAGTTTATACAGAACTAGCACTACAAGGTTCAACTGGATCTGCGATTACAATGGTATCGGGTACTAATGTAATTACGGGAACCTCATTGGGTGACACATATGCAGCCGGCGATGATATTTTAATTGAAGCTGCTAACGGAAACACGGAAATTTTCAAGATTGGTAGTATTGACAGTGGAACAGAAATGACTGTTACTAAAAACGTAACATATACGGTCGGCTCCGGATCAACTGGAACTCCAGTCGTATCTGGCAAAGTAAGTCATTATAACAGACTTGAGAGAGACGTCATGCATTTGGTTGGAAGCTCAGCAAGATCTTCTAAAGTATTTGCTTCAGGCCAAACTATCAAAGGTCTAAGAAGTGAAGTAGAAGGTACTATTGGCTCAGTAGATGATATTAATTTGAGTTATGTACAACCGTTGATTAACAAAACCAACGACTCACTTACAACTACAAGTTTAAGTGGAACATTTGTTGATCCTGCTGACACATTAACGACATATGACATGCCAATGAAATTTGGCAATAACAACCATTTTAATCGCAAAGGTGTAGTTATTTACAGCCGTTCAAACGACGTAAACGATACAAAGCCGTTTGAAATTAAAGTTAATATGACTAATACTGCGTCTCCAACCACTACACCGGTGGTAGACATTCAACTTGCTACCTTGCTTGCTTACCAATATAGAATTACAGACACGGCGGCAACAACATCTAAATACATTACTAAATCAATTGAGTTAAACGAAGATTTAGATGCAGAAGATATGGAAGTTACACTAACTGCATATAAACCTTCTGGATCAGATATTAAAGTTTATATAAAACCATTAAACGCGTACGATGCTGCTGCATTTGACACTAATCCATGGATTGAACTTGAAGCCTTCCAAGGTGGATCAATAGAATGTTCCGATATTAACCTAGAAGATTATAGGGAAATTAAATACAGAGTTGCAGATGCAAATAAAGAATCTGGAGTGCTGCAATATACGAGCACAGCGGGCACATTTACAGAATTTAGAACTTTTGCTATAAGAATTGATCTTATTTCAAGCGACATAGCTAAAGCTCCAACTGTAAGAGATATGAGAGCGATAGCACTAACATGATAAACACTAATCTAACACGAGGCAAAACAAACGCCGTTTTAAGTAATGATATTGCTAGTTTGAATAAATATAAGCAAGAGAGAGCATTACACCGAAAGGTATCTAAACTTAGTTCAGAGTTAGAAGATATTAAAGGTTTATTAAAAACTGTCTGTGATAGATTAGAAAACATAGAGAAGAGTTAAATGGCAAAACCTAATATTCAAAACATTACGACAACTCAAACATTTCAAAACTGGTTTGATAAAACCAACGAAATGGTTGAAATCATGCGCGATTCTGCTATTACGGCATCAGTTGCTGGTGATATAACAGCCGGCGACGCTTCACTTGAAGGTGAGTTTACAGCCAATACTATTGTTGCTTATGATGAATTAAAAATTGATACCGCATTAGCTAGGGTATCCGGGCAAAGTATTAATTTTATTTCTCCCACCAATTTTTCGGTATCAGCGGCCGGCCCAGTTGCTACGTTTGAAGATACTATAACGGGCGGAACGATAAAATTTACTACCGGTGCCGAATCATGGGACATTGGATATGACAATGCAACAGATCTTAACTTTGTTATTGAGTCAGGTCTAGGTGGCCAATTTTCTTTAGGTGGTGATGGTGTTCTAACCGTCGGAAGTTTAGTTACTGACACTGATATGGTTATTGGAACTAACGCTACAATTACAAATAATCTCAGTGCTAACAACGCAGCATTTACTTCTATTACTGGTAACCTAACTGGTAATGTTAAAGGTGATATTACTGGCGACGTGTATAAACCAGATGGAGTTACAAAAGTATTTGAAAATGGCACTGCTGGCATTCCTGCCCAATTTACCGGCAATGTTTTAGGCACAGTAAGCTCTTTAACTAATCATACTACAGATTCACTGGGTGAAGGTTCTAGCAATCTTTATTTTACTACTGCCCGAGCCAGAAATTCTATCACGGCTGGGACTGGTGTAACATATCTTCCTCAGGATGGCAGAATTGCTATCGGCCAAGCTGTTAATATTAATTCTGATGTTACATTTGCTGATGTTACCACTACGGGCGACATTACCGCTACTGGAGACGTTACAGCAAACCAATTCTTCGGTGACGGATCACAGTTAACCGGTATTGAACAATTAGTAAAAGGCTACATTGCGTTTAATGGTTCTACAGGTGCTGTCATTTCTTCGTCAGGCTTATCTTTAGTGAAAGTAGGTACTGGTAACTATACTATTAATATTTTGCCGGGGTATCGCCCACCGAATAATAATTATGCCGTAGTATTAGGTAATGTTGATGACGGGTCAACAAATAGAACACCAGGCGCAGGGCGTGACGGTGGTGCCGGCTCGGCCACAGATACCCTACGTAACTATAATTCGTTTGTTAGGTCGAGAAGCACAACATCGTTTACAATCTCAGCAACACGAAGTAAGAATACTGCATTTGGTATCAACGGTGACGATAACCACACTATTACATTTTTTGGCATTGCAGAAGTTGATCCAAGTTATGTAACAGCAATTTTGCTTTATTAAGAAAGAAATGACATGAAAACTATATTTTTTAATAATCCTGTTGGAACCGATAAATTGCAATTTACAGTATCTGACAAGAGCGTAGATAAATTAAAATCAGACGGCATTATTCCTAAAAAATCAAAAACTGTTTCGTATCCACTAATTGACGAAAATTCTGCACTAGAACTTCGTACTTTAGTTGTTTTTCCAGATCGTTGTACGTTTAATGATTATGAAAACCCAACGGAAGTTATTGTAGATATCGAATTAATACACAGTTTTGTACTTAATCAACTTAAAGTCACGCGGGCTACTCACCTAGAAGAATTAGATAAACTTCAAGTTCGTTATATAGCTATGGGAAAAACTGATGTAGTGGCTGAAATTGAAGCAGACAAACAAGCATTAAGAGATGTCACAGATACTTTAGATTTTAGTAAAGCATCTGATTATGTAGAGACTATGAAAGTAGCTAGAAAGCCAGTTATGACTGAAAACTATAAAATGAAATATTCATGAGTATAAGATTTGATTTAGATAAAGATGTTCTTTTAAAAATTGATAATATTTTTAAAAAGAATATAAAAGAAATTTTGCTCAATACTAAACTTGTTGGTGCTAAGAAAGTAGATGACTGGGAAAGGTATTTACAACTAGAACAAATTCCTAAAGTAGATGATACTACACACAGGGATAAAAACATGGTTAGCTTTGCTAATTTAGGTGTGTCACAAAAAATACAACCCATTTTACAAAAACACTTCAAAGATAATGTAGTAAGAACTAGTGGATTTTTTCATTATCCAAATACAGGGTTTATGGGTTGGCATACTAACAGCGATAACCCGTGCAAGCGTCTTTACATTACTTGGGCACCAGAAAAAAACAAATCGTTCTTCCGCTATCTTGAAGATGGCAAAGTAATTACAGATTATGATGATGCAGGATATACAGTCCGCATGTTTGATGTAACGTCGCAAGAGCCATATATGTGGCACTGTGTTGGATCAGAGACTGATAGAATAAGCATGGGCTTTGCGATAAATTGAGACATTGGTTAGTAGATGACTGGGCAATTAACGAACAAACTGGATATATTAATTGTGGAGAACTTTATAATTGGGTTAAATATAAAAAAATAAATCCAGAAAAGATTTTAATTTCTGATATAGGTTATAGATCATTAAAGGATATAGATCAAAGTGAAGGTAGATATATAAACGCAAATATTTCATTACCTTGCCTGGTTGTTAAGGGAATGAAAAATCCATATAATAAGCCTTATCGTATGATTGATGGTCGTCACCGACTTTTGAAATCTATTAATAAAAATATAATAGAAATCCGAGCTTATGTGTTAGAACCCAAACAAGCGTTAAAGTTTATTACATACGCATAAAATAGACTATTTCGACAGTGATTGTTATTATAAATAAAAGTAAAATAGATCAAAAAGGTACGCAATAATGTCGTTGATTTCAGAACTAGGTCCGATAACAGGCGCCAATACAAGATCCGAGGACCTGTTCGTCGTCGTTAACTTGATTCAAGGTGACGATGGTACAAAAAATATCACAAGAAAAGAACTTGTGCAAGCGCTGCAATACGAGATCTTTAATAGAATCACTATTACCGGCGGTACTATTTCAAATGTAATTATGTCAACTTCTACACTCAACGTTGTAGAAATTAATGACTCGACGTTTGATAGCGGAACAATTACTGGATCTTACCTAGGTGACTCGGTTATGGAAACCGCGGCCGCTAACAACTTTACAATGACGTCCTCGGTTATTACTGATTCTGAGTTTAATGACGGTACCGGAAATAACGTTGTTCTAACTAATTCTACTATTGATAACTCAGAGTTTAATAACGGTACTGCAAACAATGCGGCTATCCAAAACTCAGATTTTTCTGATGGAACCGGCAATAACAACATCTTTACTAATTCTACTATTGACGATTCAGAGTTTAATAATGTAACAATTGATCAAGGTACAGCAAACGGGCTAATTCTTACTAACATTACCATTGATGAACTTATTCTTGAAGATGCGTTGATTTCTAACTCTGAAATCATTACTACCGATTTTTCTAACGGTACAATTAGAGACACCGCGGTATCAAACGTTACTATTTTTGATACAGAAATTTCTAATTCTGATATCCGTGATACTGATTTAGATAATGTAACTATCACAAACTCAAGATTTGCGAATGGCTTAATTTGGGATACAGGTGTTAGCAATTCTACAATTACAAATTCAGATTTTTCTGATGGTACTGGCAATAACAATATATTCACAAACACCACAATAGAAAACGGTATTCTATCTAACAATGTTATTACCGACTCATCATTCCAAGGTACAATGGAAGATGTAGTTGCCACAAATATGACAATCACTACCGCCACTGCAGAAGGTATGACGTCAACTAAGTCCGTATTTGAAGACGGTGTGGTACAAAATACAACAGTGGCAAACTCAACGATTGAGGATTCAGCTCTCGTTGACTTTGACATGAATCTAACAAAAGTATTTGAGCCAAAATTAGACGAAGATTCTTACTTCGCTATTAAGAACATGAAGACCGGCGAAACCGAAAAGATGACTTATCGCCAGTTATACCAAGAGTTTTCAAAGACAACTGAAAAAGCACTCAAGGTTCACGTTGCTTCTGATGGTGACGACAAAAATGATGGTACAATACTAAAACCGGTTCGTACACTTAAACGAGCTGAAGAAATTGCGTTAGAAAAAGCAGGCGGTTCTTATGACCGTAATGATATTAACAATGCGATACACATTTCAGTAGGACCTGGTACTTACTATGTAGATGAACCAATCATGCTTCCTGATGATTGTTCTTTAACATCTACTGCTGGTCAATATGCTACCGTTATTCAAAAGAAACCAGGCTGGGAAAAAACTAATGGTATCCTAGTTGGATCCGGTTGTTATGTCCAAGGTTTTGGATACATGAACTTTGAAGTTGACAACTTTGACCAACCAGAAGGTGGTTTTGCTATTGCTTACCGCCCAGGCGCACTAATGAGAAGATCTCCATATATTCGAGATAGTTCTCAGCTTTCTAACTTCAACCGTTTAGATGTTGAACCACCTCTAAATCCATTTAACTCTAAAGGTACTATTCTTGACCTTGGCCAAGAGTTATATTTAGAAGTAGGCCACTCTGCACAGAACTTATTTGAAGTAGATGATACAGTTACATTTTCAAGTGGCGCAACAGGTTATGTTTCATATATTGACGATATTGATTCTAATCGTCAGATTTATATCCGTAATCTCAAGGGCAACGTAGAAGTTGGTGACATTCTTTATGCACAGCGCGGAGGCACTGGCACAATCGAGAAAATAGGTATCGATGACTTCCCTAACAGACTAGTTGGTCGTGGCGGTGGTTGTCTACTTGCTGACAGAGCGGTACTTGATACTGACTCTCTATACACTTACGTGCTTTGTTTTGGTTTCACACCTCGTACTCAAAACGGTACAGGTTATGTTGCTAAGAATGGTGCGGGTGTTAACGGTATCGGTTCACTTTCAATCTTTACTCGCCAGGCATTCTTTGCACTAGACGGTGGCCAAATGACACTGAACAACTCAGGTTCTCAGTTTGGTGACATCTCAATGCGTGCTCGCGGTAACACTGTTATTATTAGACCAGCTGAAGCAACTCGTGATGTTGATGGCAATGGTATTAACCTGATTGCCAACACAGCGTTTGCTGACCTTATTGAAGAAAATAAGGGAGAAATTGTTGACGACATGATTGATTACCTAACAGCCAATACGACAACTGGGTATGACGGTAATCCTGGACTCGGATATCAAGGTTATAATGCAGATAAATGCTTTAGAGATACTGGAATTATTGTTGATAACACAGGTTATGACCTTGCAACAAACGGTAATTACTGGGGTCGTCTAAACGGTATCACATATCGCTCACCTATTTCGTATGTAGTCGTTGATGAACAATTAACAGAAACTGTTGGATCTATTGAGCACCTTAAAGGATCAATGGACTTTATCTTTGAAAACACAACTGCGGACGTTAGAGATCGCATTAGCACATCTCTTAACGAAACGTTAAACGTGCTACAAAATGGCGAAGAATTTGCAAACAACATTATCTTTGCTGATACTGGTAACGGTCCAGCTGTTGCTGCTCGTGAATTAGTACAAGACAACCGAGAGTTTATTATTGAAGAATTTATCGATTGGTTAGACAATAACGAAGAATTCTACGCTTACGATAGCACAAAATGTAAGCGTGATGTTAGAGAGTATATCTTGCCAGCCGTTAAATACGACACAATGCTAGATACTAACTACAACTCAGTAACTGCGGGTAACGCATATTATTTCAAGGCAGCTAAAAATGTTATTGGTGCGCAACGCAACGAGACAATTGCTGCTTATGAAAGATTACGCGAATCAACGGATAATCTCGTAGAAGCTAACTCTGCATCATTTGCCGTAGAAGCTTATGGAAAATTCAACGAAATTATCAATATTCTCAAAATGGAAGGTGATAAGTTTACGCCAACTGCGGTAACATATAACGCAGCAACTGGTGATTTCGTAATGACTATCGCTGAGCACGGCCTAGATGTTGGAAGATATATTCTTCTTTCAGCAGAAGCGTTTACGTTTACATGTGATACTGACGGTAACCAGTTGGAACTTAAGCACCCAAGAAAATCAGATCCTGCATTTAAATCCGCGCTACCAATCACGTCAACTACAACCGACACAATTACAGTTAATGTTGGTTCTACTGGATACAGCGGTGTACATACGCTTAAAGATGTAGCTGACGATGCGGTAATATTACTTGGATCTGCTATTGAATTTAGCGATGATGCAAACATCCCAGCTAATAACAGAAATGCTCGTAAACAGCTACAAACAAACAAAACATTCATTCAAGATTACATGATGGATTGGGCTGATAACGAGTGGTTCTTCTACGATAGCAAAAAATGTCAGCGCGACATGAAAGATTACATTGTACCTGCAGTTCTTAGAGATATGCAAACTGGTACAAACTTTAACTCTATCCAATCTGGTATCGCTTATCGCCAAGGTATTGCTAGTGTAGCCGTTAATGAACAGTTAACTGAAACCATCGGCGCGATTGATTTCCTAAGACAGGATACTGCAAACACAGCTACAGACGCAATTGCAATTCAAAGAGTTGATGATGGCTTTAATGAAATCATTAATATCGCCGAAAATGGAAATTCAAGCTATACACCAACCGATGCTGATTATAACCCAGTAAGCGGGGACATGACATTAACAATCGGTGCACATAATCTACCAGTAGGTAAATGGATTTCAATTGCTGATAATTCAATTACACTATCTTGCCCAACATCGGATATTGATCCAACACCAATTAATATTTCACACCCACGTGCAACTGATCCTGCATTTAGACAACCTGTTAGAATTACTGATGTAACATCTAATTCAATTACAGTTAACGTTGCTAATGCAAATGGATACGACGGTGTTCATACATTCGTAAGCGCTGCTAACAATGCTATTGACAGTAATGCAATTTACTGGACTGATCCTGCTAAAATCGAATCATTCCATACGCCAACAACTGCAACATACGATCCTGCAACTGGTCAAATGGTTGTTACTCTTGGTGCAGATCACGGTTTAACTACTGACGATCATATCGAGTTTAAACCAAATAGTATTGTATTTAGTTGTGCAAATACTGATACATTAGCGGTTACTGAAATTGCTTCTCCAAGAATTGGCGAACCAAATTACATGATGCCACTTGAAATTACAGCAGCCGATGCAACAACAATCACTGTTAATCCTGGCGATGCAGGTGGTTATACTGGTACACATACATTTGTAAGTGCCGAAGAAGGATCGTTGGTCAAGCTTCCAGCAGGTGTAACACGCGAAGGTCGTATTGCAGCTGACAAGTTACAAGAAAATAGAACATTCTTACAAGACGAAGTAGATGCTTGGATTAGAGATAACTACTTTGTTTACAATGACAAGCTTTGCGCAAGAGATACTGGCCTCATCCTAGATGCTGTTCGTAGAGATATGGCAACAGGTGCTAACGTTAACTCAGTATTTGCTGGCTTAGCATATCGTTCAGGTAATCCATCAGCTCAATCTGTTATCGATAATGAATTAACAGAAACAGTTGGTGCTATTACATGGCTTAAAGGTAAAATTCAAGGTATCACATCAGGTACTGGCGAAACAAGAGCAGACGCAGCGTTTGATGAAATCATCGATATTATGAACAACGGCGTAGCAAATGCAGATGCAGCATCGTTTGGTACATCCTATGTTTCAGCTCATACTTTACAAGCTCGCCAAGCATTGCAAGCTAACAAAGCATTCTTACAAGACGAAGTAACAGCATGGATTGCAGCTAATTATCCATCATTTACTTACAATGTAGCAGATTGCGAAAGAGACTTAGGTTACTTTATTGACGCTATTTCTTGGGATGTTCAGCATGGTTCAAATGCTGCAACTCTTAAGAATGCAAGACTTTACTTTGACAATGCAGTAGGTGTATTGGCTGAAGAAGAAAAACCAATTACAGCAGCAGCTTACAAACATATTGGAGAGCTGGCTGGTCAAATCATCAGAGAAGAAGAAATTCAAAATCCAGATCAGGTTGTTTCTACTCAAACATTTAACGCAGCTTCAAATGGGTTAACACCTACTAATGTAACTTATGATCCAGTAACAGGTGTTATGACAGTAACAGTTGCTTCTCATAGCTTAAATGTTGGAGACTACGTTGTAATTGAAGAAGGTGGTATTACGCTAGAATGTGGTTCACCTGCTACACAGATTTCTCATCCAAGAGCGACTGATCCGTACTTCAATACTCCAATTCGTATTGATGAAACAACTGCAACAACATTCACAATGCAAGTTGGCGATGCTGGTGGTTATACTGGCGCACATACATTCGTAAGCGCGCTTGCTGATTCAATTAGACCTTCAGTTGCGCCTGCGGTTGCGAAGGAAGCAGTCAGCCTATTTAATGCAATAGGTGATATCGTACTTGAAGATAACTTTGTAGAAACATTTACTAACGCAGGTTACGGAACTGGAATTCCAGAAATAAAAGAACCGGCTCTTGTTGGTACTGGTTATGATAATGCAATTAATGAAATGTACGAATCAATTTCTGGCAACACTGCTAAATATCAACGAGAAATCATTGACTTCATTCGTGAAGAATACAATGGTCTTGGATTTGATACTGATCTTTGCTACCGTGATACTGGTTTGGTTATCGATGCAATTACAGAAGATATGGAATATGGTGGCGATGCTGCTACAGCAAATGCTGCCCAGTATTACTTCAATAACGCGGTAAATATTCTGCCATACGAACAAAGAGAGCCTACTAGACTGGCATTCGAGCATCTAGCAACCGTATCTGAAGACGTTGTTCAAGGTAACACGGTGACACCTACCACAGGAAATACAACCTCTCAGATTACGGCTGGTAACACCACTGGATCTGCTGCAGCTACAAGAGCAAAAGGATTGTTTAATGTTGTATCTGACGTGGTTGACAACAGACTAATTATTCCAGGCTACGAAGGTTCGCTTGATATTACTCAACAAACACCTGAAGCGCTGCCTGCGGTTGATGTTGATACAAAACCGGCTATTGCTCCAAGCAGAACATTCGCTCGTAAGTCACTGCAAATGAATAAAAAGTTTATTCAAGATGAAGTCGTGGCCTACATCAATGATGCTTATCCGACATTAACATACAATCAAGAAAAATGTCGCCGTGATACAGGATACATGGTTGACGCAATTTCGCATGATATTCAATATGGTGGCAATGCTGCTATGTGGAACTCAGCACAAATCTACTTTGTTAACATGACTAACTTGCTACCATTGGATCAAAGAGATGCAACAAGAGAGGCATTCACTAGAATGTCTGAAGTAATCCATCACGTTATTCGTAACGAAGCGGTTATAGCATCTCCTGGCAATACGGCAACACAAGATATGTCAAACCTAACGGCAAGAAGAGCTATTGCCATGGAAGCTAAAGAGCTTGGCATGATGGTTGCAAATATTGCTGACGATAACAATCCTGATAACTTACCATCTCGTATTGAACCACATACCGGCTGGATGCCAGAAATGGTTAAAGATCAAAAAGATCTTGTTGATGACGAGCTTGAAACTCTAGTAACAAACATGATTAACTTCATATCTTCTGAGTACAATGGTATTAGTTATCCTAAAGAAAAGTGCCGCAGAGATGTTGGTATTATCGTTGATGCACTATCGCACGATGTACAATATCAAACAAACTACGCAACTAGACTTTCTGCTATTATGTACTTCGATAATGCAACAAGTGTACTACCATTCGATCAAAGAACTCAAACAGCTGACTTCTATGTAGAAATGGCTAATCTTGTAGATGATGTAGTACAAGAACTTGCATCAGGACAAGATACTTCCGGTGCACCAGCAACAGCAGTTGAGGGTGAATGGGTAGCAGACATGCTAAGAGTTATTGAAGAAGCAATTCGTAGAGATAGTCTTGACACATTACCTGCACTCATTGAGCCTGATACTTCTTGGGTTGACGCCTCTAAAGTTTGGGCTGGAAACGAAATTGACTCTAACTTAAACGATCTTGCCGATGACGTTACTGACTTTATTGCTGACAACTTTACAATTGTAGATTACTCTAAAGCAAAATGTCGCAGAGACTCAGGTTATATCCTAGACGCTATGAGCTGGGATCTTAACTATGGCGGTAACCTTGCTTCAAGATGGAACGCGGACTTCTACTTCTGGAACAATGTATTACGCATCCCAGAAAACACAAGAGAAGCTACAGCTAAATCTTATCGCAAACTAGGCGAAATTGTAAGTAAAATTGTAACAGGCTCTTACCCAAACCAGTTAATGAGACCAGAAACTGGTGCAGAAGATCAATCAACGCAAGCATATGATCTTGGCATGATTTTCTATAACGCTCTATTCTACAACACACCACAAGCACTGGGTCCAACAATTGCTCCAGATTTTGCTTGGGAAGAAGATAAGAAATTTAATTTTGCTAAGGAAATTCTTGGTAATAACAAAACTAAACTCCAGCGCGAAGTTCAGAGATTTATTACATCTGAATACAAATTTATTGACCTTCCAAAAACTTATCGCGATGCTGGTAACCTACTTAAAATCATTTCTAACGACTTTAGGTACATTGATCCAGCTCTTGGCTTTGAAGGTTCTGATAAAGCAACTAGATCGTTTGTCGGAGCATTGTTTAATATTGATGCACAGCATGTGTTCCCAGTATTTAACCCGCCGGCTACATTTGCCGATTGGCGCAAGCTGCAGTTCAAAGGAACTGTCGAAAATGCTGCAGCTAGAAACGCGCTAGAAAATACTAAGCGCTGGGATGCTTATATTATTCCAATAAATAACAATGGAAATCGTTATAAAGGTGAAATCTTCTACTGGTCTGGTACAGCATGGGCGTCAGCCGGAAACAACAACACAGATCTACTAGATTCGTTTGTTGGTGCTTGGGAGCGCATTAGAGATTACATAAATAATAACATCGCAACTGAACTAGTACAGAGAACTATGGTAACAGAACTAATTGACAACGTGCTCATTGAAAGCGTAATAAGACCAGATTTCTTAACGTTTGGATCTCTTGTTGAATCTATCGCTCACCAGTTTAATGGTGCATCAGCAGGTGTTAACAGAAACGCCCTACCATTGAACTTCAGAAACGTTGGTGCTGCTATTGGTGCTAATGCTTCGGTACTATCAGAAAATGGTGGACGAATTAGATGGTCAGGTTCTGACGAATTAAACAACCAATACTTCGCAAGAGGTCTAAGAATTAATGGTAGAACAGGTCGTATCGAAGGCCGTCCATTTACATCATCCGTAAGAAAACTTGCTAGAAGAGCATCAAACAGTAGGGCATCACTATAATGGCAAATAATGATATTATCACAATAACAACGTCTCAGGCGCCCGACGCAAAACCGGTAGCTAAATCCTTTACGTTAACTCAGAATTGGCAAACAATGATTGAGGTACCAAACTATGAGGTACCAGAATTAGTATTCGGTGGATCAACAACAGTAGAACCAGGTGTAGGCGAAGTTATTTCGCCTCTCATGCTTTGTAACTTTACTGCAAACACCGTTGCGGTTGACGTTAGGACACACCGATATGACGTTAACGATGAATTTTGGATTGTAAGAAATTTGCAAGTTCCTGGATATGATACAATTCCGCTCCCGCTTAACGGTCAATTTTTTAAATCTGGCGATTTACTAGAATTAAAAGCTGATACAGATTTATCCGTTGATGCTACACTATCGTTTACTCTTGGACAATCTGAAGAGGATGATGTATAATGGCTTTTCGTTCACTAAGTGGTAGTAAAATAATTGGTCAAGGTGCGCCGCAGGCAGTACCTATCCAGTTAGATCCATCTCCATACACTGGAGCCATTGCATATGGTTCTGATGGTCTCATATATGTTTCGAACGGAACGGCGTGGACTGCAATTGGTACTGGCGCAGCTGGCGTTCAAGGTACAACAGGTATTCAAGGTGATGAAGGGGCTCAAGGTTTACAAGGTAATTACGGTCCAGGATTTACCATTGTAGGTGAAACCGGTGACGGAAACACTTCCGTTCTTGAAACAGAATTTCCTGGATCAAGTGTCGGCGATGGTGTTATCGATCAGTCAGATGATACTTTGTGGATTTACGTCGGTGGATCAGAGCTTTGGCTAAACATTGGATCTTTTAGAGGTATTCAGGGTTTACAGGGTAATGATGGTGCTCAAGGTTTTCAGGGCACAATTGGTGAAGAAGGTATTCAGGGTTCTCGTGGTTTCCGCGGTAATCAAGGCGTACAAGGTTTTATTGGTGTTCAAGGTTACACAGGTATCCAAGGTGTTCAAGGTATTATTGGTGCCCAAGGTATCCAAGGTGATAGAGGTCTTCAAGGCTACACAGGTATCCAAGGCGATACAGGATTTCAAGGTACACAAGGTCCGCAGTCTGCTCAAGGTACAACAGGTATCCAAGGTGACGTAGGACTTCAAGGTTATACGGGCAATTATGGTGGTATTTCTTTTGAGTACGTGTTTAGCACAGATGTTACAGCAGTTGATCCCGGTACTAACAATTTGCGGTATAGCAACACAGCGTTTTCAAGTACTACAGAAATTTATGTAGATGATTTAGCAAGCCCAGGCAATGTCGATATTTCTGGGATTTGGAATACACTCGACGCTTCTACTAATCCTATTAAAGGCTATGTTAAGCTTACAAAAACAGCGAACACGGCAACGTTTGCAGTGTTTCAGATCAATGATGTTACAGATAACACAGATTGGTTTACTCTTAATGTTACACCCGTAGACTCAGCAGGTACGTTTGTAGATACAGATAGCATTATCGTTTCTGTAGTAGAATCAGGGGCACAAGGAGTCCAAGGTATCCAAGGTGATACAGGTATTCAAGGCGATACGGGTATTCAAGGTCTTATTGGTTTCCAAGGTATTCAAGGAAGGTTTGGTCCTCAAGGTACAACAGGTATTCAAGGTGATCAAGGGATTCAGGGAGATAGAGGCTTCCAAGGTACTCAAGGTCCTATTGGTTTCCAAGGTATTCAGGGAGACCAAGGTCTGCAGGGTATTCAAGGCGGAACTGGTACTCAAGGTGTTCAAGGTCTTTTAGGTCTGCAGGGTATTCAGGGAGACCAAGGTCTGCAGGGTATTCAGGGAGACCAAGGTCTGCAGGGTAACGAAGGATTACAAGGCTCACTCGGTACACAGGGTATCCAAGGTATTGGTGGTAATCACGGCGGATTAACCTTTGAATGGAACTTTAACTCAAGTTTAACTGCAAATACTGATCCAGGAACAAGTAATTTTAAGCTCAACAGTGATGATGTTACAGCAGTTACTAAACTTACAATCGACGATTTGCCTTTAGATAACTATAGTAATACAATTGACGATATTTTTGATTACTTAAATACTAATCAATCTGAAGTTAAAGGTCAAATCTTTATCGAAAGTGAACACGACGATAATGGACCTCCAGGACATCACTTCGTTGTTTACGAATTTACTAATTGGACTTGGGATTCTTCAGGCNCTAAACTATGGGGCGAATTNGACGTTAACTACGTAGAGTCTTCAGGTATTTTAGATAACGACTGGAATAACGTAGTATCTGATCATGGATCAAAAGCTGTTATTAACTTTATTCCCGCAGGTGTACGCGGTACGCAAGGTCCTCAAGGTACAACCGGCATACAAGGTGACTTTGGTCCTCAAGGTATTCAAGGCGGATTTGGTCCCCAAGGTACAACCGGCATACAAGGTAACCAAGGTGTTCAAGGCGCAGAAGGTGCTAGAACATTCACAGTAACTGCGTCAGGTACAAGCGATTATCTAATTGACACCGTAGCAGATCCGGTACTTCATCTTATTCGCGGATTTACATATATTTTCGATGTTGATGCAGTAGGGCATCCATTTAATATTAGAGTATCTGATGGCGGTGCTGCATATAATGACGGTGTAACAAATAACGGCGAAGAAGATGGACTAATTTATTTTAGAGTTCCGTATGATGCTCCTGATGCGTTGTATTACCAATGTTCTAACCACGCTGCTATGGGCAACACAATCGTTACTTCTGATCTTGGTCCACAAGGTACTCAAGGATTCCAAGGTGTAACTGGTCTCCAAGGTGATGAGGGTGTACAGGGTTTAACTGGCGCCGGTAACCAAGGTGTACAAGGTTTAATAGGTCTACAAGGCGATGATGGAACACAGGGTGTCCAAGGTTTCCCAGGTCCTATCGGCCCACAAGGTGTCCAAGGTCTGTTAGGTTTCCAAGGCGGAAGCGGTATACAGGGTTCAACTGGTAGCTTTGGTGGAATTACATTTGACTATACATTTAGCACAAATACTGCTGCTACAGATCCAGGTGTTGGTGGTCTTAAAGTTAATAACACATCTTTAAGTTCTGCGTCGCTTCTCTTTATCGATGACAGAGATGATAATTTTACAGATATTCAGCCGTTCTTAAGAACTGTAGATGATTCTACAAGCCCAATTAAAGGGCACTTTAAGATTTCACAAAATGGTGCGCCAGAAACATTTGCCGTATTTACTATTAGCGCAATAACAGAATCTTCTGGGTTCTTTGCAATTGATTGTTCATACGTTAACGGATCAGTCGGCGGGACGTTTGCTGACGCAAGCGACGTTGTTATCACATTCGCAAGAACTGGTGACATTGGTGCAACCGGACCACAAGGTACAACTGGTATACAAGGAGACACGGGTTCTCAAGGTACAGCAGGGTTTGTCGGTGGAACCGGTATTCAAGGTATTCAAGGTTTCCGGGGATTCCAAGGGTTCCAGGGATTCCAAGGTACAGATGGTGTTGGCATTCAAGGCGATGCAGGTATCCAAGGTCCAGCTGGCGAACAAGGTGAAGAAGGTGAGCTTGGCGGAGATGGTCCACAAGGTGTCCAAGGTTCGTTAGGTTTCCAAGGTGCCGATGGTTTCCAAGGTACTCAAGGTTTCCAAGGACCGCAAGGTATTGGTGCTCCCGGTACTCCTGGTTTCCAAGGTGCAGATGGTTTCCAAGGTACACAAGGTCCACAGGCTGCTCAAGGTATTCAAGGTGACACTGGACCAATTGGATTTGGTGCCCAAGGTATTCAAGGTATGCAAGGCTTCCAAGGCGAAGCAGGCTTCCAGGGTGCTGGCGGTTTTCAAGGTGTTTCTGGAGAAGGTAATCAAGGTACACAAGGTGCTAATGGATTCCAAGGTTTCCAAGGTGACAACGGTTTCCAAGGTGCTACTGGTGCTGGTAACCAAGGTACTCAAGGTTTCCAAGGTGCCGCGGGTATTGGCGACGAAGGTTTACAAGGTACACAAGGTCTATTTGGACCACAGGGTACTGAAGGTGCTATAGGTAGTGGCGGTATTCAAGGTATTCAGGGTTCGTTTGGTTTCCAAGGTTCTCAAGGTATCTCAGGTGGAGAAGGTAGTATTGGTCTACAAGGTTTCCAAGGTACTGATGGGGAAGGTATTCAAGGTATCCAGGGTGAGATTGGACAAGGTGTTCAAGGTTTCCAAGGTTACCAAGGGATTCAAGGCGACCTCGGCTTCCAGGGTGCTATTGGTGGAGGTGTTCAAGGTTTCCAAGGTACGGAAGGTTTCCAAGGTGACTTTGGTTTCCAAGGTACACAAGGTGTTCAAGGACCTGGTAACGAAGGCGGTGTTGGTAACCTACAAAACGTGCACGCATCTGGGTTACAAGGCACTGCACTCTTTATTCCAATGTTTGAAGCTGGTGCAGATCAAAGGCCTTTGCTAGCTACTACTGGACCTAACCCAGGCGGAGAAAGTAACTTCTTCTATACATCAGATATTGATGAACTTTCTGTTGAAAACATTAATGCCGGTGGTAACCTTACTGTTGGCGGCAGCATTACAGGCGCATCAATTTCTGGAATAACTTCAGACCTTAACCTGCCAAACGATGTACATATAGGATTTGGTCTAAATCAAGCAACAAAGATTGGATTTGAAAGTGCAACTAACGCGTTCTTAATAGACGTAGACACAACATCAGCTACATCTGTTATTATTGAAAGAAGATCTGACGGATCGGCACTGTTTACCTTTGATAATGCTACAGGAAACTTTACTGCATCTGGCGACGTTACTACAAACTCTGATGAAAGACTCAAAGAAAATGTAGAAACTATTAAAGAGGCACTTGATAAAGTAATGGCTATGAGGGGTGTATCATTCAATATGATCGATAACCCAAATCTAAACAAAATAGGTCTCATTGCACAAGAAGTTGAGAGAATAGTACCTGAAGTTGTTATTGAAGATAATTCTGACGCAAAGATTAAATCTGTTGCATACAGCTCGTTGGTTGGACTATTAATTGAAGCTATTAAAGACCTAAAAGGTCAAGTAGACGAAATTAAACAATAAGTCTAAGCAAATCTCTGATTACAAGTAAGGGGGTCTATGGTACCCCCTTATTTTTTATAAATAGAATAAACGGATAAAGAGATGTAAAAATGGGATCAAAAGCAAATATCTATATTGATCAGGGTACTGATTTTCGCATCACGTTAGAGCTATTTGACGGCGATGACGATGATCTTGTAATAAGCACTTTTAATTTTTATGCCGACTTAAGGAAAATGTATTCCTCAAAAAGAGCGGCAGAATTTACTGTAGAAAAAAACGAAAACGATATAACGCTCGTTTTAGAAGCTGACGTAACAGCTAATCTAAAGCCTGGTAAATATGAATATGATGTTTTAATGAGAAAATCCAGTGGCGAAATGTCTAAGATTGTTGAAGGTCTAGCAATCGTTATTCCTACTATAACGGAGGTATAACTGGTGAGCATTAAAGTTAAAGTAGGCCAATCCAAAAATATAAGGATTGTAGCAGCTGCTGAGAAAAAACCGCTTATTGTACCAGATTCGATTACACTGGGTATTGACACTGTTGGCAAATATGTTGCTCAGATAGATGCCGGTTTAGGTATTATAGTTACGCCTGAAAATAATATCGAATCTGCAAATCTTGTAATTTCTCACGCAAATACATCTACAGAAGTATCTTCAAATAACGCGGGTTTAGTGTTTACCGGAAATATTGATATTGATCAGTATGGACATATAACACAATTTATTAACCGAGAATTTTCAAACACTAATTTTGAATATTCTAGTAATACTATAAGCTCTAAAGATTTTTCTCTAGGTTCTACGTCCCTAACATTAGGTGGTTCTACACCTAGAATTGATGGTTTAACATCTATTGAAGCCGGCGGCATAGAATTAGCCAATAGAACAATAACAGCCGATGGTGATATTGTTATTGAACCGGGTACTGATAACGTAGTATCAGTTGGTGATTCTAGGATTGCAAGTGTAGCAGATCCTATTGATGGTAAAGACGCAATCAATAAAGGCTATCTAGAGTTTGAATTAGAACGTGTTGAAACTACTATTAAAGTTTTTGATGATCCTATTCTTCCTACAGACGCTACAAATAAAAGATATGTTGATAACTTAGTTCAGGGATTTGTTGTAAGACCACAAGCTCTTGCAGCTACAACTGAAGATCTTGGTGGTACATTTTTAGAAGGTAACTCTTCTGTAAGAGATACAATCACGATTCCGCCTGTAAACTTTCTTTATATCGATGATGTTACTACCTGGACTGAAGGCGCAAACCTACTTGTTAAAGACCAAGACAACGCTGAAGAAAATGGTTCATACAACGTAAAGCAAGTTGGTAATGCCAACACCGCTTGGATTTTTGAAAGAGCAGATTTTTCAACAGATACCGAGCTTCCAGGTTCTTATGAGTTTGTTACTGACGGTACAGTTAACGGCGGTACTGGTTGGGTAGCTACCGTATTAGACGCAGCTAACTTTAATCTAAACACAGATCCTATTACGTGGGCACAGTTCCAAGGTGAAGGAACATTTACTGCCGGTGTAGGTCTAGATCTTAACGGTACACAATTTAGTGTAGCAGATACACTATTACTCGATACTATTAATCCGGTTGGTGGTAATCTTACTATTTCTGGAGAAGGTGCTATAGAATTGCCGAAAGGCTCTACTGCTAATAGACCGTCAGCCATAACTGGACAAATTAGATTTAACACCGAAGATTCGCAGTTTGAAGGTTACGATGGAGTTGCTTGGGCTGGACTTGGCGGTACAGTTGACGTTGACCAAGATACAAAAATTATAGCAGAAAGTTCACCTGGCGCAGATGACGACCAATTGCAGTTTATTACTGGTGGTTCAGTAGCTGTAACAATAGACTCGAGCAACACTGCTACATTCTTTGGTGATGTTAACATCAGCAGATTAGGCTCTTCATTAAGCCCAAACAATGATGGTGTGTTAACTCTTGGTAGCTTTGGATTAAACTTTGATAAAATCTTTACAAGTAAGATAGGGTCAGACGATGACATTGTTAGAATTGATACTAATGGTGCAATCGTCATGCCAAAAGGTACAACTGTTGAAAGACCGTCTGGTGTAGTTGGCGCTTTACGTTATAACACAGATGATTCTAGATTTGAAGGATACGATGGAACTGCGTGGGCTGGCCTAGCTGGTTCTGTAGTAGACCTTGACAGAAATACTTATATTATTGCCGAGACTGCTGCTGGTGATGACAACAACGACTTAGATTTCTATACCGCAAATACACATAGAATGCAAATTGACCAAGACGGTAATATGAACTTTGGTCAAAACCTTGATAAGATTATATTTAATTATAACACATCTGAGTTAACTGTCAACAGTAAAATTGGTGCAGCCGGAGATCTTTTCTTAGATCCAGTAGGTTCTATTAATGCTGCTAATAATGTAATTACTGGTCTCGCTGATCCTGTTAATCTTTCAGACGCTGTTACACTTAATTATCTTGGCGGTTCATTCTCATCTAAATTACAAATTGAAGATGGCGCTAATACATTCTTAACGGAAATAGACTTATTACAAGATCCAAAATTAAAAATTGGTCGAGGTCTTGAGTTACAAAATATCGATTCTGCTAACAACGAATTAGAAATTGGATTAGATGTTACTGGTGTTACNCCAGGGATGTATGGCAATGACGGTTTTATCCCTCGTATTAGAATTACTGATGACGGCCGCGTTGATTTTGCAACAGACATTAATGTTGAATTGCAAGCTAATGCTATTCCTGACTTTACAGAAACATCTCGTGATATTATCGCACTTATGTTTACTGACGGTAATGCTAATAACGAAGGTATCACTGCGGTAAATGACGACCTAAACGATGTAATGAACTTAAAGGCAGATAACTTTACAATCTCGCTATCTGGGGATATGTTTGGTCAAGCTGAAGTAACAAGACTTTCTGATACAGAAATTAGCGCTACTATTACTGCAGATTATGTTTCAGAAATTGCACCCGCTGGTGTAAACTCTGGTGTTATTATTACACAACCAAGCGGCCCTGCTGCTAATGTTGCAATTGAATTAGATTATAATCGTCTTGACACATTATATGCTTCAACTGCAGGGTCTACATTTACCGGTAATGTGTTTGCACCAAGATATTTTGATACAGACAACAATAACTATTACGGCGACTTTGCGGGTGAGTCAAGAATCAATAGTTTAAGAGTCGGTTTTGGATTATCTACATCTCAAATAGGTTTTGCTGATGGTGTTGGAAGTCAATCTATACTTTATGCAGGTCAAGGTAAAATCGGTTTCCTTGATAATACATTTAACTATGCTGCATACTCAGAAAGATCAACTGGTAATTGGATTGTACAAAACGGTGATGTTAGGGCTGAAAGATTTGTTGACGTAGATGCCACGGGATACTATATACATCCTGGAAGCTCATCTAATCTAAATACACTAGTTGTTGATACGTCATTTAAGGCAGGACAAGTAGACATTGCTGGTAGAACCATTTCATCTTCAACAGGTTCCGGTTTTGATCTTAAGCTTGATTCTGATACAGATCTTATCGACGTTTCAAGCAATAGAATTAAAAATCTTGCAAATCCGGTAGATACTCAAGACGCTGTAACTAAATCATATGTTGATTCTGCGGCACAAGGCTTAAGAGTTATCCCAGCTGCATTGGCTGCAACAACTGCAGATCTTGGTGCAACGTATAATAACGGGGACGGTACTCTTACCGCAAATTCTAACGGTGCATTTACAGTAGATGGTGTTAATACATGGTCTATAGGAAATAGAGTACTTGTTAAAGATCAGATAAACCTAGAAGAAAATGGCTCATATGAAGTTACTACTGTAGGTGATGGCTCAACTGCTTGGGTTCTTACCCGCGGTGAGTACTTTAACGAGTCTGCAGAAATTCCTGGTGCGTTCCAATTTGTAACAGACGGTACAATAAACGCTAGCACAGGTTATGTTGCAACCGTAGCTGATGCAGAAACATTCGTAATCGGTACTGATGATGTTACATTCTATCAATTCTCTGGAGCTGGTACATATACAGCCGGTGACCAATTAACGTTAAACGGTAATGAGTTCTCAGTTACAAATCCCCAGATTACTCTTATTGGAGAAGCTGGTGCTAACACAGATATACTATTAGGTGGAACTTTAGAAATTGAAGGAACAGATGGTGTAAATACAACTATCTCTTCTGGTAAAGTATCTATCGCTGTTGATGAAATAGACGGTGGAACGTTCTAATTTATTAGAACAGACTAATTATTATTAATAAGCTATATAGCTATTATAACACGGAGGCATATATATGTCAACTATTAAACTCCGCCGAAGTGCGATTCCTGGGCGTATACCTAATACTTCTCAGTTAGAGTTAGGCGAATTGGCTATTAACACAGCCGATGGTAAAATCTACTTTAAACAATATGATCCGGCCGCGAACACCGAATCTATTATTGATATATCTTCAAACCTAGATGCTGCAGCGATTCTTGCAGAGCTATTAACAGTTGACGGAGCTGGCACCGGCCTTGACTCTGACCTGTTAGATGGACAAGAAGGTAGCTATTATTTAGACTACAATAATTTTACTAATGTACCTCCAGCTACTTTGGACTTCACTTTAGAAGGTAAGGTAACAGGCACCGCATTTTCTAACACTGGCATAATGACAGTTCAAACCGAACTTGCAAATACGGCAGTGACTGCTGGTTCATACGGTTCTGCTTCTCAAATTCCGACATTTACTGTTGACGAAGATGGTAGATTAACGGCAGCAGCTAATGTCGCAGTTGCTGGAGTTAACTCAACAGCTTTTACAACGGCAAATAATACTTTAACTATCGGTACTGCTGATGGCGGATTCTTCCATACAGTTATAGAAGATTTTAACGACATTAGTGCAAACAACATTGTTGTTAATGGACTTGTAGATGGTCGTGATATTGCAGCTGATGGCGCAAAGCTAGATACATTAGAAGATGGTTTAGATCTTACATTAACTGGTAAAGTTACTGGTACTGCTTCTTCAAATACTGGTGTAATGACGCTTACTACTGAACTTGCAAATACTGGCGTAACTGCTGGAGTTTATGGTTCATCTACTCAAATTCCAGTTTTTACCGTTGATGAAGATGGTCGTTTAACAACTGCAAATACAACTCCGGTTGCTGGCGTAGATGATTTTACTTACGACGCATCTAATAACCAAATTACTTTAACCACCGGCGATGGATCTTCTTTTAGTATCCAAACTGAAACTGAAGTAACTCTTACGGGAAAGGTGACAGGGACCGCCACAGCCACGGAC